>MDTB01035306.1_pt1 | contig 104740 bp, 99 predicted proteins | sample 811161 | NCBI WGS metagenome assembly MDTB01 (sample SAMN05326650, study PRJNA326480) | marine metagenome | isolation source: seawater | place: Mediterranean Sea | collected 2009
AAAAAATCTTTACTAAAATTACTTTTCATTAATATTATTTGGATAATCAATCTTTAAAAGATAAAGAGCGTGAGCTGGAGCAGAGGGCCCTGCATATGATCTATCTTTTTTTTCAATTATATTTCTAAAATCATCAACTGAAATTTTTCTCTGACCAACTAAAATCAAAGTCCCAACAATTGACCTTACCATATTTCTTAAAAACCTATTAGATTTGATTTTAAAAATCCAATCCTTTCCATCATTGTACCACCTTGCATAAGTAACGTTACATATTGTAGATTTTGATAAAGAGTATTTGCTGAAACTAGCAAAATCTTTGTTTAATATAAGTAATTCAGAAGCTGTATTCATTAAATCAAAATCTAAGAATCCCCTGTAATTATATGCAAAATTATAGTTGAAAGGATTTTTATAATTAGAAATTATGTATTCATAAGTTCTAGATATTGCATCAAATCTAGCATGAAATTTTTCATCAACATTAAAAATAGAAAAAATAACTATATCTCTACACAAAAATAAATTTAACTTATTTACTAATATATTGCAGTTAATAAGATTTGAAGTATCAAAATGAGCATACATTTCTTTTGCATGAACACCAGTATCTGTTCTTCCTGATCCATATAATTTAATCTTTTCACCAATTAAAATTGAAAAGGCATTATTGAGATCCTCTTGAATAGAGTGGGCATTTGATTGAATTTGCCAGCCATGAAATTTTGTGCCGTTATATGATAATTTAACAAAATATCTCAATTTAAAATTTTAAGTTTAAATTAATTACTTGCTCTTAACAAGAACTTCATCAATCATTCCATAATTTTTAGCTTCTTCTGAAGTCATCCAAAAATCTCTATCACTATCATTCCAAACATCATCAAAAGATTTACCTGAATGATTTGAGATGATCTTGTAAAGTTCTTTTTTAAGTTTTTGAATCTCTCTAGCAGTAATTTCTATGTCTGAAGCTTGTCCACTTGCACCACCTAAAGGTTGATGAATCATTACCCTAGAATGTTTTAGTGCTGTTCTTTTCCCTTTTGTACCAGCGCACAATAATACAGCTCCCATACTGGCTGCCATTCCGGTACATATAGTTGAAACATCTGGAGAAATATATTGCATAGTATCGTATATTCCTAAACCGGCATAAACTCCACCACCTGGAGAATTTAGATAAATTTGAATATCTTTTTTAGAATCAACTGATTCTAAAAATAAAAGTTGAGCTTGAATTATATTGGCTACATAATCATTAATAGGAACTCCTAAAAAAATTATTCTATCCATCATCAACCTTGAAAAAACATCCATCGAAGCAACATTCATTTGTCTTTCTTCAATTATTGTAGGTGAAATATAATTATTCAAAATAGACTGAATTGAATCAAAATTCAAACTACTTATTCCGTGATGTTTTATTGCATATTTTCTAAATTCATCTTTTGAAATCATTTTAATTTATTTTAATTTATTTTAATAATTATTTATAAAATTATTGAATCAATTTAACAAATTCTTCATAACTTATTTTTTTTTTCTTTAATATTAATATTTTTTTTCAAATATTTAATAATTTTTTTTCTTTTTAAACTCTCCTTTATTTTTTTAGATTCTTCATCATTTTTTATAATCTCATCGGAATATTTATTAATAATTTCATCTGAAGGATTTAACTGTCCATAACTTTCAAATTGTCTTCTAATGAAAGATTTAGATTCAGATAAAATTTCATCTTTGTTAAATGAAATTTTTGACGATTTAACTATTTCATTTTCTATTAATTCAATTTTAAAATTTTTTAAATAATAATTAATATTTTCATCTAGTTCTTTTTCATTAATTTCTTTTTCAGATCTAAATTTAATCCATTCTTTTAAAAATTGCTCTGGTAATTCTAATTTTAACTCTTTAATTAAAAAAATCATAGCATTATCATAGAATTTTGAGTCAGATTGAATATCAAAATTACTTTGAATTTTAGCTCCAATTGATAATCGAAATTCTTTTTTATTTTTAACTAAATTTTTTCCTATAACTTTATCATATAAATTTTGATCTTCATTTAATGGAATATTTCTTTGAATCTTTAAAATCTTAAAAGAAAATTTTAAGTCAAAATTTGTGAATGTTTTATTATCAATTCCTAGTTTTGAGCATACAAAATTTGAATCATCAAAATCATTTTTAAAATCAATTAATATTGAATTATTAATCTTGTTTCCAATAATATTATGTTTTAATGAACTAGAAATTTTTGAAATTGAAAATGATATATTTTTTGAATAATTATTTAATTTACTATTTTTTTTGGACTTGATATAATCTATTTCACCATACAATAAATCATTATCTTTAACTTCTTTAACTTCTATTAAATTCCCAAATTGATGCGATAAGTTTTTAATATAATTATCTATTAATGGTTTACCTACATTAATTTTGTAATAATTTATGGTTTTCTTGATATTTTTACTCAGATTAATTTCAGGACACAAACCTAATTTATACTTGAAAGTATAATCTGATGCGTTATCCCAATTTTGGGTATCATTACTCAATGGAATTGGACCTCCTATAATATTGACTTTGTTATCTTCAATATACTTGTAAACGTTATCATTCAATAATTTATTTATTTCATCAATTTTAATCAATTTTCCGTATCTTTTTTTAATAATACCTTGTGGTATTTTACCCTTCCTAAATCCAGGTAAATCAGATTTTTTTTGATAATCAATTATAACAGAATTAACTTTATCAACATAATCGTTAAACTCAATAAATATTGATAAAACTGCATTTAATGTGTCTGATTTTTCAATTGAAATTTTCATGATTTAAAGATTAACTTTAATTAAATAGCGAGCAAATATATGTAATATTTAATATTCATGAAACATAAATTTTTTTTTTTGTGTAAGATTAATTATTTATCATATTTTTGACAAAAATTGATAAAACTTATATTTGCATATAATTTATTATTAAAATGAAAAAAAAATACTAATTTTTAACTTTTGTTTATTATTTATCAATTTGAGTGCTCAAAACCAAAAATTTATGACTTTTGACAAAAATGTTGATGAATTTGAATATAACTGGACAGGAAATATTTTATTTGGTAATAATTTTTTTCTAGGAGATTTATATAAAAAATCTTTACAAAAATATCTTTCAAATGTTTCTTTATCAATTGAATTTAATAAACAGATATCCTCAAATAATTCAATTCAATTTTCAATTTCTTCAGGAAATAATAGTGGTCAAAATAATTCTTATGAAAATAATGATATTGAATTTAGAAGTAATTTTTCTAAATTTGATTTATCTTTCAGAAAACATTTAAATCATAACAAGGTTGAAAAGTTTTTAATACATTTTCTTACTGGCTTTGGTTATTTTAATGGAAATGGATACAATCAAAATAATGAATACGAAATTTGGTCAACCTATTTCCCTGTAGGTATTGAAATAAGCTTTTTTAACAAAAATGATTGGGGACTAATATTTGATGTTACAAATTGTTTTTTTCTAAGAGATAATATTGACAATTATATTAATGAATCTAACGGAAATGATGCCCAATTGTCTGTTAACCTAGGTATATGTTATAAACTCAGATAATAATTAATTAATAATTAAAGGGGGAATATTTATTTATCCTAATACTAAAAATGATAAAAATGATAAGCTCAGATTACAATATGAATGTTTTGAAATTTCTTTCATTTCTGAACAGGCTGATGGAATGGCTAAAGATGTAAAAATGAAAATAAGCGACAAGAAAATCAGCGATATTTATGAAAAATCACCATTTATCGTTGGGTCGAAAAATATGATTAAAAATTAATTGATTTCATATAACTTAATAAATTGGAAAAAATAAATATCATAAACTATTACAGTAAGATAATTGATGAAAAAAAAATAACACAATCTTTAACAAAAGAAAAAATAACACAAATAAATGGTTTAATTGGTTCAATAAAGTCAATAATTTTCTCAGCTAGTTTTTTAAAATTTAATAAAAACTTTATTTTTATCAATAGCAATAAAGATGATGCTATCTCTTTTATTAATGATCTAAAAGAATTAATTCCAAAAGAAAATATATTTTTTTTTCCAGAAAGTTCTAATCAAAATATCGATGATAAAAATTATTCAATGAACCTGTCAACGAGAAGTAAAATTCTTAGTGAATTAACAATAACTCAATCAAAAAAAATTATAGTTACATACCCCAAAGCAATTTTAAATAAATTAATCTCCAAGAAATTAATTAAAAAGTCTGAACTTAATTTAGATATAAATACGGAGGTCAAATTAAATTATTTACAAAATTATTTATTTGATAACGGTTATGAAATTAATGAATTTGTAACAAAACCAGGAGATTTTTCAATTAGAGGAGGTATTTTTGATATTTTTTCATTTTCAATGAAAAATCCATTTAGAATTGAATTTTCAGATGATAAAATTGAAAGTATAAGATTGTTTGACATAAATACCCAATATTCAATAAGTAAAGTAAATGAGATCAAGATTATCTCAAATTTTGATAATGTCAAGTTTCAAAAAGATGATTCATTATTGGAATATTTTTCAAGTGAATCTTCAATATGGTTTGATGACATTGATTATTCTCTTGATTTTTTAAAAAATGAATCTGCAAAATCAAATGAATATATTAATTATGAAATTTTCAATTTAAATTTAAAGAAATTTAATTTGGTTAATTTATCAAATAGTAATAAACTAAATACCCCTAATTTTATTTTTAGAACAAATAGTCAACCTAGCTTCAATAAAAAAATAGAACTTATTTCTAAAGAAATTCATGAAAAAACTAAATTAGGTTTTGAAGTTTTTTTAGTTTTTTCAGCTCAAAAACAACTTTACAAAGTTTCCAATATTTTAAAAGAAAATTATAAAAACCTGAAATTTAATTCAATCTTATTAAATCTAAACAAAGGTTTCATAGATTCTGAAAATAAAAAAATTTTTTATACTGATCATGAACTTTTTAATAGATATAAGAGATCCAATTTAAAATTCAATAAAATCTCAATAAAAGAGGATATTATTAATGAAATATCAAGTCTTAATGTAGGGGACTACATTACTCATATGGACCATGGCATTGGAAAATATGCGGGTCTACAAAAAATAAATATTCAAGGGAAAAAACAAGAAGCAGTTAAAATCTACTATAAAAATAACGATATTTTATATATAAGCATTCATTCTTTGCATAAAATTAATAAATATCAAAGTAAAGATGGAACAGTCCCTAAAATTCATCAGCTAGGTTCTTCAAGCTGGACAAAAACTAAGTTAAAGGCAAAAACTAAAATTAAAACAATAGCTTTTGATTTGATTAAATTATATGCTAAAAGGAAATTGAAAAAAGGATTCACTTTTTCAAAAGATACTTATCTTCAAGAAGAACTAGAAGCTAGTTTCATATTTGAAGATACTCCAGATCAAATTACTACAAATAAAGAAGTTAAAAAAGATATGGAATCTGATTACCCCATGGATAGGCTAATTTGTGGTGATGTTGGCTTTGGAAAAACAGAAATAGCAATAAGAGCAGCATTTAAAGCGGTATGTGATGAAAAACAGGTAGCTATTTTGGTCCCTACTACAATTTTATCAATGCAACACTTTAATACTTTTAAATCCAGATTGAAAAATTTTCCTTGCAATATAGACTATATAAATAGATTTAAAACTATCAAAGAAAAAGTCAAAAGTTTAGATAACATCAGAAATGGGAATACTGACATATTAATTGGAACTCATAGAATAGTCAGTAAAGACATCTCGTTTAAAAATTTAGGTTTATTAATAATAGATGAAGAACAAAAATTTGGGGTTTCTGTCAAGGATAAATTAAAAACTTTTAAGGAAAATGTTGATACTTTAACTTTAACTGCAACTCCAATACCAAGAACTCTTCAATTTTCTTTAATGAGTGCTAGAGATTTGTCAATAATTAAAACGCCTCCTCCAAATAGGGTTCCAATACATACTGAAAATATAATTTTTGATAGTGATATTATTAAAGAAAAAATTGAAAATGAAATATCAAGAGAAGGTCAAATATTCTTTATTCATAATAGAATAGAGAATATAAATAAAATAAGAATTTTACTTGAAAATTTAATACCTAATGTTAGTGTGAAAATATGCCATGGAAAAATGGATGGAAAAATATTAGAAAAAATTTTATTGGACTTTATGAATAAAAAATTTGAAATTCTTGTATCTACTACCATAATTGAAAATGGATTAGACATTCCTAATGCTAATACAATTTTAATAAATAATGCTCAGAACTTTGGGATAAGTGATTTACATCAAATGAGAGGTAGGGTTGGAAGATCTAATATCAAAGGATTTTGCTTTTTAATTACTCCTCCTAAAGTATTAATGACAGATGAGGCTAGAAAAAGAATATTAGCATTAGAGGATTATGATCAACTTGGATCAGGATTCAATATAGCAATGAAAGATTTAGAAATTAGAGGGACAGGAAATATTTTAGGACCTGAACAGTCGGGTTTTATAGCTGATATTGGATTTGACATGTATCAAAAAATATTAAATGAAGCTATTATTGAATTAAAAGAAGAAGAATTTAAAAATGATCTCAATAAAATCAATTCAAATTCATTTTTATACGATGAATGCCTTGTTGAGACTGATTTAGAAATTCACATTCCTGATGATTATGTCAAATCTATAGATGAAAGATTAAAATTATACAAACAAATTAACAAAATCAAAAATATTGACATGATTAATGAATTTAAATTAAACTTAAAAGACAGGTTTGGACAAATTCCAAATTCGACTTTAAAACTTTTAGATTCAATTAAGTTAAAGTGGATAGGAAATAAAATTGGTCTTAAAAAAATAAGTTTAAAGTTTAATAGGTTAATACTTCACTTTCCAGCTAATTATGATAATTCAAATTTGAACTTAATCTTAAAGTTAATAAATACAAACTCAATTGACTGCGAAGTAAAAGAAAAAAATAATAAGTTAGTAATAGTTTTTATTAATATTTTTGAAATTACTAAAGCTATTAATAAACTAAAAATATTTGATGAAAAGCTAAATTAATTATATACCAAAATTATCTTTAAATTTTATTTTATTGTTTATCAAATAATTACTTGGATCTTCAATTGACTCCTTTATTGACATTAAAAAACCTACAGAATCTTTTCCATCAATTATTCTGTGATCATAAGATAAAGCAATATACATGATTGGTCTTATTTCAATTTTTCCATTAACCACTACTGGCCTTTGGACGATATTATGCATTCCTAATATTGCTGATTGTGGGGGGTTTATAATAGGAGTAGATAACATTGAACCAAATACTCCTCCGTTAGTAATAGTAAATGTACCACCAATCATATCATCAATAGAGATATTCCCATCTCTTACTTTAATTGCCAGTCGACTTATTTCCTTTTCAATTTGAAAAAAACTTAACTTATCTGCATTTCTTATGACTGGAACCATCAGACCTTTTGGAGAACTTACGGCAATAGAAACATCAAAATAATTAAATGTTACAATATCTTCAGAATCAATAATAGAATTAACTTGAGGAAATAATTTTAATGATCTAGTAACTGCTTTAGTAAAAAAAGACATATATCCAAGACTTATTCCATGTTTTATTTTAAAATCTTCCTTAAACTTATTTCTAATTTCCATGACATTTTTCATATCAACTTCGTTAAAAGTTGTTAACATTGCAGTTTCATTTTTTACTGTAACTAATCTTTCAGAAATTTTTCTCCTTAAAGTAGACATTTTAACTCTTTTAGAATCTCTAAACCCACTTTTATTCCCCATTGGAGGTAATGCTTTTATTGCATCTTCTTTGGTAATTCTTCCACTTTTTCCTGTTCCTTGACTAATCTGTAAATTCTTTTCAGAAAGAATTTTTCTTGCTGACGGAGAAGGATGACCTTCAGCATAACCTTGAACTTCTGGATACTTTTTAATACCGCTAATTATATTTTTTTCTATGATTTTGTTAACTTTATTTTGTTTGACATTCCCCTTGAGGAGAGTGTTTATTGTACAAATGTTTTCTCCAACTGAAACAGATTCATTTTCCTTTACTAATAGCTTAATTACTCCACTTTCTTCTGCAGTTATTGTCAAAGTAGCTTTATCAGAATCAACTTCACAAATTTCTTGGTCTTTTTCAACGAATTCACCGTCTTTAACTAACCAGTTAGATATTTCAACCTCCGATATAGATTCACCAGGAGAAGGAACTTTTATTTCAACTATCATAATTTTTATATTTTTAATTAGTAATCAAAAACTTCATTAATTAACTTTACCTGTCTATCAAAATAAGTTTTGTAAGATCCAGAGGCAGGAGATGCGCTCTCATTTCTAGAAATTAAATCAAATTTAATATCATTACACATTCTATTTATAAAACTCCAAGCTCCCATATTTGCAGGTTCTTCTTGTACCCAAATTATATTATTGGTTTCATATTTTTTAACTAATAATTTAAAATCTTTCATTGGAAATGGATATAATTGTTCTAGTCTTATTATTGCAATATCATAAATATTTCTTTTTTCTTTTTCTTGATAGAGGTCATAATATATTTTACCTGAACAAAAAACTATTTTTTTAACTTTTTTAACATTCTTATCATCAATAATTTTATGGAAAACACCTTTTTCATATTCTTTAATATTTGATATGCATTTAGGGTGCCTTAGTAAACTTTTGGGACTCATTATAACAAGAGGTTTTCTAAAACTTCTAAGCATTTGTCGTCTAATTAAATGAAAAAAATTTGAAGGTGTTGTTGGGTAGGTTACTTGAATATTATTTTGAGCACATAATTGAAGATATCTCTCTAATCTTGCACTTGAGTGCTCTGCGCCTTGTCCTTCATAACCGTGAGGTAACAATAAAACTAAACCGTTAAAAATTTTCCATTTATCCTCAGCCGATGATAAATATTGATCAATAATTATTTGAGCACCGTTAGAAAAATCTCCAAATTGGGCTTCCCAAATAATTAAATCATTTGGAGATGCAAGTGCATATCCATAGTCAAATCCCAATGCACCATATTCTGATAATAATGAGTTATAAATTTCAAACTTTGCTTGATCCTTATCAATATTGTTCAATGGAAAATACTTTTCTTCAGAATCAATAGTCTTAAGAACACCATGACGATGTGAAAAAGTACCTCTTTCAACATCCTGGCCAGAAATTCTAACTCCAATACCTTCAATTAATAGTGAACCATATGCAAGAAGTTCACTCATCCCCCAATCTAAAAATTTTTTTTCCTTAAACATTTTTTCTCTATCATTCATCAGTTTAAGTATTTTTTTATAAAAATTGAAGTTTTTTGGAACTGAGTAAATTGATTTAGCTATTTTATTAAGTTTTTTGATACTAACTCCAGTATCCGATAAAAATTTAGACTCACTTTCATTTTTAATATGATTCCATTCTTTTTTCATGAAGGAGGTGAAAGCTCCATTTACATTCTTCTTCGCTTCATCTAAGTCGCTTTGGAGAAGTTGTTTAAATTGTTTATCCATTTCCTTTACTAAATTTGCTTCTACAATTCCCTTACCAATTAATTTATTGTTATAAATTTCTCTTGGATTTGGGTGTTTTGCAATAGTTTCATAAAGTTTTGGTTGAGTAAATCTTGGTTCATCACCTTCATTATGACCATATCTTCTGTAACATAGTAAATCAATAAATATATCTTTATTATATTTTTGTCTATAAAGTAAGGCAAATTTTACAGAGTGGACTACAGCTTCAACATCATCACTATTAACATGAAGAACAGGAGAAAGAGTAGTTTTTGCAACATCTGTACAATATGTACTAGTTCTTCCATCTAAATAGTTTGTTGTAAAACCTACTTGGTTATTAATTACAATATGGATTGTACCTCCTGTTTTATATGCATTAAGTTGAGACATTTGAATAACTTCATAAACTACACCTTGAGCTGATAAAGCAGCATCACCATGTATAATTATCGGCAGCAACTTATTGTAATCATTTTTGAATTTTTTATTGATTTTAGCCTTAGAAATACCAAGCATTACAGGAGATACTGCCTCTAAATGAGAAGGGTTTGGGACTAAACTTAAAGTAACTTCTTTTCCAGAATCTGAAATTAAAGTATTAGAATATCCAAGATGATACTTAACATCTCCATCAAATTCATTATCATCAAAAGTGATGCCCTCAAATTCTTGAAAAACATTTCTATATGGTTTTTTAAAAATATTTACTAAAACACTTAATCTACCCCTATGAGCCATCCCAAAAACAAATTCTGAAATTTTATTATTAGCTCCAAATTCAATAAGTGTATCTAATGCAGGAATTAAAACCTCAGCACCTTCTATTGAGAATCTTTTTTGACCAACATATTTTGTATGAAGAAAATTTTCAAAAGCAACTGCTTCATTTAATTTTTTTAAAATTTGTTTTCTTTCAGATAAATTAAAATTTGGTTGGTTATCATTTCTGTGGAGATAATCCATAATCCAATTTCTCTCGCTGATATCTCTAATATACATAAACTCAATACCAATAGATTGACAATAAACTAAATTTAAATGAGTAATTATTTTTCTTAGAGAAGATGGACCAAGTCCACATTGTGTTCCAGCCTGAAAAGTAGTTTCTAAATCTTCATCTCCTAAATCAAAATTTGAAATATCTAACTTAGGACTGTAATTCCTTCTTTTTCTTACCGGATTTGTTTGAGTAAATAAATGACCTCTATTTCTATATGCATCTATTAAATTTAAGACACTAAATTCCTTTTTAAAAGAATCTGGCAACAATTTTTCAAAATCATTTTTAGTGTAAATTTCGCCAGCAAATCTGTATCCTTGGAAAAAATTTCTCCAAGATGATTCAATAGAGTCAGGACTATTGAGAAACTTATTATACATTTCATCAAAAAAAGCTGAATTAGCTGCACCTAAAAAAGAATAATGATCCATATTAATTTACTAATATTTAGTTCAAAAATAATATATTTTATTATTTAAAACTATGATAAAATTATTAAAGAATTTTTAATTAAGTCTTATTAATATCCATAAAAGTAAATTAACAAAAAAATTAAATCATATAATTAAATTTTTCTATTTATAATTTGATCAAAAAATAATTTAACTTTTAATTTTCTTGAATTTTCTACTGACACTTTATTTAATTCAATTAATGCTTTATTATAATATTTTTGGACGAGTTTATTGGAATTTTCTTCAACTTTAATTTTTTTATACAATATTTTTACGTTATTTATTTTTTCTTCGTTAGTTATATTAATGTTACTATAAATATTTTTCAATATTTTTTTTTGTTCTAAATTAGAATATTTTTCAGCCATTATATATAAACAAGTTTTTTTATTTGATATTATATCACCTCCAATTTTTTTTCCAAATTTTTCATCTCCAAATAAATCTAAAATATCATCTTTTAACTGGAAACATATCCCCATAAATAGTCCAAAATTGTAGATTGAATTTCGATTTGAAAGAGATGTTCCAGATATTATAGCTGAAACTTTAAAACAAAAACCTATTAAAACTGCAGTCTTTAACTTAATCATTTCAATATATTTATCTAAAGAAATTTTATCTTCACTCTCAAAGTTCATATCTAATTGCTGTCCCTCACATACCTTCAATGCAGTTTCATTGAATGATTCAATAACAGATTTTGAATAATCTAAATTATCAGATATTAAAGATGAATATGCTTTAATTAAAACAGCGTCACCAGATAAAATGGCTGCATTTAAATTCCATTTATTGTGAATTGTCACATGATTTCTCCTGATAGGTGCATTATCCATTATATCATCATGAATCAAAGTAAAATTGTGGAATAACTCTACAGCAATAGCTTTATTTAGAATTGTTTTTAGATTCAAGTTGAACAATTCAGCAGATAATAAAACTAAAATTGGCCTTAACCTCTTTCCACCTATTTTTAAAATATATGAAATAGGTTCATATAATTCTTTTGGATCATGGATAATTAATTCCTTATCCATTTCTTTACTTATTAACTTTATATATTTTTCAATAAAATTTAATTCTTGCATAACTTTATCTATTTACTGTACTTCAAATCATCATCATCCAATATTTGTATTAACTGATCCTCAGATTTTTTTTTTGTTACTTTTTTTTCTAGTGATAACAGAAGTGAAGGGAGTAATAGTAGATTTGTTAACATGGCAAATAAAAGAGTTACTGAAACTAAAAAACCTAGAGCAATAGTTCCACCAAAATCTGATGCAACAAAAATCAAAAATCCAAAAAATAATACAATTGAAGTGTAAAACATACTAACACCTGTTTCTTTAATAGCAATTGATATGGCTTTTTTTATATTCCAATTATTTGCCTTTAATTCTTGCCTATATTTTGCTAAAAAATGAATTGTATCATCTATTGAAATTCCAAATGCAATACTGAAAACTAATACCGTAGACGGTTTAATTGAAATTCCAAAATACCCCATTAAAGATGCAGTAAAAATTAAAGGAATTAAATTTGGTATTAAGGAAACTAAAACCATTCTTGAAGATGAAAACATCCAAGCCATTAAAACAGCAATTAAAGCTATTGCAAGAAATAAACTACTAAACAAATTACGAACTAAATAATCTGTACCCTCTAAAAAAAGTAAACTTGTTCCAGTTACTGAAACTTTAAATTTTTTAGGGTCAAAAATTTCATTTATTTTTGGAATAATCTCATCTCTTAAAGTTTTCATTTGTTTAGTTCCAATATCTTTCATTCTTCCTGACATCCTTGCAATAGATAAAGTCGAATCAGCAAACCTATTAAATATATCATTAGATTCGTTATCACTATTTCTTGCATATTTCATAATGAAATTTTTTTCTTGAGAAGAAGGCAAGGAATAAAATTTAGGATTTCCATTGTAAAAAGCTTGTTTGGTAAACTTTGCTAAATCTAAGATTGAAGTCGTTGAAGAAATTTCAGGATACTCCGATAAAATATCTTCTAATTTTTGAATTCTCTTTAAAGTTGACGATTTAGTTATACCATTGTTTTTATTAGTGTTAATCATAATCTCAAAAGGCATCACGCCAACGAAATTATCTTCAAAAAACTTTAAATCAATAGAAATTGGATCATTTTTAGGAATATCATCAACTATATTCCCAGTAGTTTCAATTTTAGTGATACCAATTATGGCAAAAACTATCATTGAAATTGTAATAACAAAAATATGTTTTCTTTTATTGATAACAGAATACTCTAGCCAATCAGTAAAATTATTAATCCATTTTCTTTTTAAATGGTGTAAATGTTTGTCTTTAGGAATTGGTAAAATTATATAAACAGATGGTATAATAATTAAAGAAATAAAAAAAACAACAAGTATATTAATTGACGCCACAATTCCAAATTGAACCAATAAGTCCGTTCTTGTAATTATAAAAGTTGAAAAACCTGCAGCTGTTGTCGCATTAGTCATGAATGTGGCGTTACCAACTTTTTGGATGGTTCTTGATATTGCCTTTATCTTGTTGCCATGAAGTTTACATTCTAAATGATATTTATTTAATAAAAAGACACAATTAGGTATTCCTATTACAATTATTAAAGGTGGTATTAATGCAGTTAAAAAAGTAATTTTAAATCCCAATAAATGAATAGTTCCTATTGCCCAAATCACTCCAATTCCAACTACAATCATAGAAAAAAAGACAGCTGAAAATGATCTAAAAAATAAAAACATTATCAAAGCTGTAGTAAAAAAAGCTAATATTATAAAAAACTGAACTTCTTTTTTAGTCTTTAAGGTTGTAATTGTTCTAATGTAGGGTAATCCAGAATAATGAGGGATAACATTAATTTTATTTGCAAAAATTGAAACATTCTTTTCAATCTCTTTAATAAATTTAACTCTGGACTCAGTATCCAATAAATCTTTATCCAGGGTTAAGGCAATGAAATAAGAATTGCCATCTTTATTAAAAAATAATTTTTTATAAAAAGGGAGAGATCTTACAATATTTTGAATTGAATCTAATTTAGTGATGTTGTAAACTTTTTCCTTATTAACAGGTAATAAATCAAATTTTAATTTTTTTTCATTTTTAATTAAATTTTCAAATTGTATTACTGATAGTACTTTATCAACGCCATAAATTTTATCTAAATTATCACAGAGATCAATCAAAGAATTATAATTTGATAATGTAAATAGTGAATCCGATTTAAATCCAACACACATTACATTTCCATCTTGACCAAATGTATTTATAAAATTTTGATATTCAACATATACCTCAGAATTATCTGGTAATAATGGAATGAATTCATAGGAAAAGAGAACTTTTTTTGCTTGATTAAACATAAAAAAAGTTGATATTATAACAGAAAATACCAATAAAAACTTATATCTAATAATGAATCTAGAAACCCTTGTCCACATTTAACTAAAATTGCTGTTATATAGTCATAATTTCGTCTTCTTTCAAGTGAAGTATCTCCTCAACTTTTTTTATAAAAGAATCTGTTATTTTTTGAATTTCATTTTGAGAATCATTAAAAATATCATCAGGCAATCCCTCTTTTTTAAGTTTTTTTAATTGATCGTTTGAATCTTTTCTTACTGATCTAATTGAAATTTTACAATTTTCAGCTTCAAATTTTGACTTTTTTACTAATTCTATTCTTCTTTCCTCAGTTAATGTAGGAACATTTATAATTAGTATATCTCCATTGTCAATTGGACTAAATCCTAAGTTAGAATTAATAATTGCAGACGATATCTGAGATAACATTGATTTTTCCCAAGGTTGGATTGATATTGTCCTAGAGTCAGGAGTAGTCACATTTGCAATTTGAGATATTGGAGTATTAGTTCCATAATAATCAATCGAAATACTTGAAAGCATGCCAGGATTTGCTCTACCAGCCCTTATTTTTAACAATTCTGATTCAAAATGGGAAATAGATTTACTCATTGTATTTCTAGTATTTTCTATACAAGAATTTAGTTCTAAGTTCATAATATTTTTTTTATAAATTGACTAATGTACCTATGTTTTTTCCTCTTACAATATCAAGTAAGTTTCCTTTTTTATTAATATTGAAAACCATTACTTCAAGATTATTCTCTTTACATAAAGTGAATGCTGTCATATCCATAATTTTAAGTCGATTTTTGTAAATTTCATCAAAAGTAATTGAATCATACTTTACTGCTTTGGAGTCTTTTTCCGGGTCAGAATCATAAATTCCGTCAACTCGGGTACCCTTTAAAACAACTTGAGCTTCAATCTCAATTGCTCTCAGAGTAGCAGCTGTATCTGTTGTAAAATATGGATTTCCTGTCCCAGCTGAAAAAATTACTACTCTTCCCTTTTCAAGATGCCTAACTGCTCTTCTTCTAATGTAGGGTTCAGCTATTTCATCCATTTTTATCGCAGACATTAATCTAGTCTTAATTTTAATATTTTCCAGGGCAGTTTGGAGAGCAAGTCCATTTATTGTAGTTGCCAACATACCCATATAATCTCCTTGAACTCTATCCATACCAGAATCTGATTGTTCAACTCCTCTAAAAATATTACCTCCTCCAATAACAATAGCTACTTGACATCCATGTTTTACAATTGATTGTATTTCAGAGGCATAATCAAATGTTTTCTTTGAAGAAATTCCAAATTTTTTACTTCCCATTAAAGATTCACCACTGAGTTTGAGAAGGATCCTATTGTACTTATTCATTATTTATCAAGATAAAGTTTAGCTAATATAATTATAAATTAAATTACTTTTAATATTTAAATTAATATAAATTCAAAAAAAAAATAATTGCTAAAAATTATGATAATGAAACTCTATGAAAAGATGTGACAATTAAATTTTTATCGATACTTTCAAGATATTTTAAAACTGAAATTTTGTTATCCTTAATAAATGACTGAGAGAGTAAAGAATTTTCTTTGTAAAATTTATTAAGCTTACCATTTGCAATTTTATCTATCATATTTTCAGGCTTGCCTTCTTGTCTAATCTGATCTTTAGCAATTTCAAGTTCACGAGAAATAATTGTTTTATCAATACCTTCTTTATCAACTGATAATGGATTCATGGCAGCTACTTGCATTGCTATATCTTTTCCGACTATTTCAGGATTACTTGGCAGGATATTAAAACCAACAATTGTTGCTAATCTATTTCCTGGATGAATATAAGAACTAACGTAATTTGCTTCAAGAAACTTAAAGTCCCCAACTTCAATTTTCTCACCTATTACTCCTGTTTGTTCAGTTAATTTTTCATTGAGAGTTAAACCATCAATTTGTATATTTAATAATTCATTCAAGTTCTTAGGGGAATTTTTGACTGTTTTATCTAAAATACTTTTAGTTAAATTTATGAAGTTTTCATTCTTTGCTACAAAATCTGTTTCACAATTTAAAGATAAGGTGAAAGCTTTTGTATTTGAGTCATTAGTTAAGGATAAAACGCAACCTTCAGACGCATCTCTGTCGGCTCTTTTTGCAGCAACTTTTTGACCTTTTTTTCTTAATATGTCAATGGCATTTTCAAAATTACCATTAGATTCAACTAAAGCATTTTTACAATCCATCATACCTGCACCAGTTTGCTTTCTTAGATCATTAACTTGACTTGCGCTAATTTTCATATTTAAAAAATTTAATTGTTCATCTTAACATTACTTGATTCTTTTGAGTCTTTTTCGTCTTTAGATGATGATTTTTTATCTTCTCTATCTTTTTTTCTCTCAGTTAATCCATCTTTGACAGCTAGATTTAAGTGATCTAATAACAAAGATATAGATTTTGATGCATCATCATTTCCAGGAATTGGAAAATCAACTAAATCAGGATCAGAATTTGTATCCACAATAGCAAAAATAGGTATACCTAGTTTTTTGGCCTCTAAAACGGCTATAGATTCTCTTTTAATATCAACTATCATAAGTGCTCCAGGAAGTCTCGTCATATCTGAGATTGAGCCTAACATTTTATCTAGTTTTGATCTCTGTCTCTCAATTTGTAATCTTTCTCTTTTTGAAAGTACAGAAAATGTCCCGTCAGACATCAATTTATCAATTGATGTCATTTTTTTAACAGCTTTTCTTATTGTAACAAAATTTGTAAGCATTCCTCCAGGCCATCTTTCTGTTATATACGGCATATTTACTTCTTTTGCAGCATTTGCAACAATATCTTTCGCCTGTTTTTTTGTTGCGACATACATTATTTTTCTTCCAGAGGATGCAATTTTCTTGAGGGCTTTACTGGCTTCATCTAGTTTACTGGCTGTTTTGTGAAGGTCGATTATATGGATTCCATTTCTCTCCATAAAGATATACGGAGACATGTTTGGATTCCACTTTCGGGTGAGATGCCCATAATGTACTCCGGCATCTAATAATTTTTTTACATCAATCATAATTATATATTTACATTCTTTATAACGGTTAAACTCGCAATCACTAAGTAGTGAATTATCAGTCTTAATGATTTAGATACTAAATAAATTTTATCTCTTAGAAAACTGAAATTTCTTTCTCGCTTTTTTTTGACCAGGTTTTTTTCGTTCTACCATTCTTGGATCTCTAGTTAATAAACCATCTGGTTTTAATTTTAGTCTGTTTTCTGGATTAATTTTAACTAAAGCTCTGGAAATACCCAGTCTTATCGCCTCTACTTGACCTGTTGTCCCACCTCCTTCAACTTTGGCATACATATCATAATTATTTTCCAGATCAGAAATTATAAAAGCTTGATTTAATTTGTACAATAACGATTCAGTTTTAAAGTAGCTCTTTGCTTCTCTTCCATTAATTTTGAATTTACCAGTTCCTTCAACTAAATAGACTCTAGCAATAGATTTTTTTCTTCTTCCAATAGAATGAACTTTTTCCATATTATTTTAAATCTTTTAAGTTAATTAGTGTAGGTTTTTGAGCAATAAGGTTGTGAGATTCTCCTGAAAAAACTCTGAGATTTCTGTTTAATAAACTTCCTAATTTATTTTTAGGTAACATACCCTTAACAGCATTAGATACTAAAAATGTTGTGCTTTTGGAATGTGCTTGATTTGCATAAATAGTTTTTTGACCTCCAGGATAACCAGTATGTGAAACATATTTTTTATTTTCCCATTTATTTCCGGAGAGATTTATTTTTTCTGCATTAATAACTATTACATTATCTCCACAATCAACATGTGGGGTAAAGTTTGGCTTATATTTCCCTCTAATAACTTTTGCCACCTTAGATGCAAATCTTCCTAAATTTTGATCTTTAGCATCCATTATCACCCATTTTTTTTCAACAGTGTTTGAGTTTGCCGAAACAGTTTTATAGACGTTAGTTTTCACGCTTTTTGTATTTTTAAGTAAATTTGGTGTGCAAATGTAATTATTTTTTTAGAAACCCCAATTATTGTTATTAATTTCTTTTATTAATAATAAAACTAATTTTATGATTTTTTAACTGATTTCTTTGGTCTTTTCTTTCTTTTACTGTCATTTTTCTCAATTATTAAAATACAATCCTCTCTGGATAAATTATCAACATTAGTTTCTTTTGGAATTTTGAAATTAGTTTTATTCATTCTAATGTATGGCCCCCATCTTCCATTCAATACTTCAATAATTGGTTCAACTTTGTCAAATAAATGAATTTTCTTTGATGCATCTAATTTTCTTTTTTCTATTATCATTTCAACACACTCCTCAAAGGGAATTGACATGGGGTCATGGTCTTTCAAAGAAATATATTTACTATCATGATATATGTATGGTCCAAATCTTCCAATTCCAATAGTAATTGACTTTTTTTCAAAAGAACCAGCATTTCTAGGAAGTTTGAATAATTCTATTGCCTCATTTAAAGAGATTGATTGTATTGATTGTCCTTTTTTTAAGCTTGCAAACTTTGGTTTTTCATCATCTTTAGTGTCCCCTAATTGAACCATTGGTCCATAACGTCCAATTTTTACATATATGCTTAAGCCAGTTTTGGGATCAACTCCCAAAAGTTTTTCCCCAATTGCTCGCTCTGAATTTTCCTTAACGAATTCAACTTTTGAATGAAAATCACCATAAAATTTTTCAAGCATGTGATTCCATTTTTTTTTACCAGATGCAATTTCATCGAATTCCTCCTCAACACTAGCAGTAAAATGATAATCTAAAATTGAATCAAAATTTGAAACAAGAAAATCATTTACAACTAAACCGACATCTGTAGGACACAATTTCCCTTTTAAAGAACCATAATTTTCCTTAAGTGTAGATTTTGTCAATTCAGAGTTAATAAGTTCAATATATTCATACTTTCTCTCTTTACCATCAGATATTCCTTTTTCTACATATCCTCTTTTTAAAACAGTTGATATTGTTGGGACATATGTTGATGGTCTTCCAATACCAAGTTCTTCAAGTTTCCTAACTAAACTGGCCTCAGAAAATCTAGAAGGTGGCTGTGTAAACCTCTCTCTTGAAAAAATCTTTTTATAACTTAGCCTTTCATTTAATGTCAACTTTGGCAACATATCCTCATTTTTTGAAGCTAGTTCTGATTCATCTTTATTTAAAATAACTCTTAAAAAACCGTCAAATACTACTACTTCTCCATTTGAAATAAAATTTAAGTTACTATTTGGATTAGATATTGTAACTTTAGTTTTTTCCAACTTTGCATCAGACATTTGAGAAGAAATAGTTCTTTTCCATATCAGATTGTATAATTTTTGTTGAAAATTATCTTCACTGGCATTTTTAATACTCATGTTTGTTGGTCTAATTGCCTCGTGAGCTTCCTGGGCAGACTTAGATTTAGTAACATATGATTTTGGATTAGAATATTCTTTTCCATAATTATTTATTACATATTCTCCAATTGAACTAATTGCATCATCTGATAAATTGACAGAATCTGTTCTCATGTAGGTTATTTTTCCAGCTTCATATAATTTTTGAGCTATGGTCATTGTTTTGGCAACTGAGTATCCCAATTTACTTGCAGCTTCCTGTTGAAGAGTTGAAGTGGTAAAAGGAGCGGATGGTTTTCTTTTTCCAGGTTTAAATTCTAAATTTTTAACATTAAAAGTAAAATTCTTACACTCATTTAAAAATAATTCAACTTCGCTAATTTTATTTATTTTTTTGGATAATTCAGCTGAAAAATTTTCTCCATTTTCATTTGAAAAAACAGCACTAACTTTAAAATATGATTCTGGGATAAAAACAGAAATTTCTCTTTCTCTTTCGACAATTAATCTCAGAGCAACAGATTGAACTCTACCTGCAGATAGTCCTTGTTTAACTTTTCTCCATAAAATTGGAGAAAGTTCAAATCCAACTAATCTATCAAGAACTCTTCTTGCTTGCTGAGCATTAACCAGATCATAATTAATCGTTCTTGGATTTTCAACTGCTCTTGTAATTGCTTTTTTTGTTATTTCATTAAAAACTATTCTTTTCGTCTCCTTTTCTTCGAGTTTTAAAATTTCTGACAAGTGCCAGGCAATTGCCTCTCCTTCCCTATCCTCATCAGTAGCTAACCATATAATACTGGCATCTTTTACAGCTTTTCTCAGTATTTTTACTGTTTCTTTCTTATCATTAGATATTTGATAATCTGGAATGAAACCTTTTCTAATGTCTATTCCCATCCCTTTAGAGGCAAGATCTCTTACATGTCCAAAACTAGATAAAACTTTATAGGAATCTCCCAAGAAACCCTCGATTGTTTTAGCTTTAGCAGGAGATTCAACAATAACTAAATTAGTAGCCATATTTTAATTTTTTAACCCTACAAAATTATAACAACTTTGAGTAAACTTCCTAATTTGTCAATAAAAATATTTTTCATTGATTATCAAAATCCTTTCATTTGCTCACATATTTTAAAAAAAACTGACAATATGTCAATTTTTTTTTTTTAATTTTGTTGAGACTTATGGAAAAAAAATTAATGTATATTGAAAGTTATGGATGTGCAATGAACTTCTCTGACAGTGAAATCATAGCCTCTATTTTATCAAAAGTTGGATATATTCAAACTTCTGATATTACAAATGCTGATTTGATATTCCTAAATACTTGTTCTATTAGAGATAAAGCGGAACAAACTATAAGATCAAGAATTAAGAGTTTTAAAAATCTTAAAAGTAAAAATTCTAAATTAAAAATTGGAGTATTGGGGTGTATGGCAGAAAGATTAAAAAATAAATTTTTAGAAGAAGAAAAACTAGTTGATCTAGTAGTTGGACCTGATGCTTACAAAGACTTACCTGAACTTCTTAAATCAGTAAATAGTGGAGAAAGAGCAGTCAATGTTGAATTATCTCTTGAGGAAACATATGGAGATATCAGTCCTGTAAGATTAAACAGTAATAATGTAACTGCTTTTGTATCAATAATGAGAGGATGTGATAATATGTGTACTTTTTGTGTTGTACCTTTCACTAGAGGAAGAGAGAGAAGTAGAGATCCTGAAACAATAGTCCAGGAGATTACAAAACTTTATAATGATGGTTACAGAGAAGTAACTTTACTGGGACAAAATGTTGATTCTTATCTCTGGTATGGGGGAGGTCCCAAAATTGACTTCAATAAACTTTCTGAAATTAAAAAAGCTTCCTCTGTAAATTTTTCTCAACTTTTAAAAAAAGTTGCAAAAATAAATTCTAATATGCGAATTAGATTTTCTACTTCTCACCCCAAGGATATCACTGATGAAGTAATTAATACAATTTCAAAATTTGAAAATATTTGCAATTATATCCATCTACCTGTTCAATCTGGTAGTTCCAGAATATTAAAACTGATGAACAGAGGTTACAATAGAGACTGGTATATTAACAGAATTAATAAAATAAGAGAAATAATTCCAAATTGTGGAATTTCTCATGACATTATTAGTAGTTTTTGTACTGAATCAGAAAAAGATCATAATGATACACTCAGTTTGATGGAAGAAGTTAAATTTGATTATGGATATATGTTTAAGTACTCGGAAAGACCGAATACAAAAGCAGCTAGAAAATTTAAAGATGATGTTTCAGAGAATGTAAAATCAAGAAGATTATCAGAAATAATTGAGAAACAAAGAATACATTCTTTAATTAAAAATAGAGAAAAAGTTGGAAATACTTACAAAGTGTTAGTAGAGGGAAAATCGAAAAAATCAAATGACTTTTTATACGGAAGAACTACTCACAATCTTGTAACTATTTTTCCAAAAAAAAAATTTTCTCCTGGAGATTATGTGAAAATTAAAATTAAAGATTGTAATTCAGCCACATTATTTGGTGAATCAATCTAATTTAAAATACTTTAGATGAAATCTATTACTGACATTAAACAAAGATTTGGAATAATTGGAAATTCAAAAAAACTTGAACTTGCAATTGAAAAAGCGCTAAGAGTTTCTCCAACAGATATATCTGTTATGGTTACTGGAGAAAGTGGAACAGGTAAGGAGGTTATTCCAAAAATTATTCATCAAAATTCAGTTAGAAAACATAGTCCATATATCGCAGTGAACTGTGGGGCAATTCCAGAGGGAACAATCGATAGTGAATTATTTGGTCATGAGAAAGGATCTTTTACAGGAGCTACTAATAATAGGAAAGGTTATTTTGAAGTTGCAAATAATGGAACTATTTTCTTAGATGAGGTTGGTGAATTACCTTTATCTACTCAAGTAAGGTTATTAAGAGTATTGGAAACAGGTGAATTTATCAAAGTTGGAGCATCTACAACGCAGAAAACTAATGTAAGAATCGTTGCAGCTACAAATGTTGATATGATAAATGCAATTGATAAAAATCAATTTAGAGAAGACTTATTTTACAGATTAAATACTGTTGAAATTAATTTACCTCCTCTCAGACATAGAAAAGAGGATATTGAATTAATTTTTAGAAAATTTTCTATGGATTTTGCTGAAAAATACAAAATGCCATCTATAAGATTAACTGATGATGCAATTAAATTAATTTCTTCTTATCATTGGCCAGGTAATATTCGTCAACTCAGAAATTTAACGGAACAAATTTCTGTAATTGAAGAGAAAAGAATGATTAATTCAAATATTCTAAAAAATTATCTACCCCAAAATAATAATTTACCTGTAATTCAAAATAAAAAAAACATAGATTCTGAACTAACTGAAAGAGAAATTCTTTACAAGGTATTGTTTGAAATGAAGAAAGATATATCTGAATTGAAAAAAATTACAAATAGTTTCTTAGAAGAAAATGATAAAATTAACATTAACAGTGAAAATTCAAATGAATTTTCTAAGGATGAGTTAGTTAAATCTACAATTATAATTCCTTCAATATCGAAAGAAAAAGTTAATGATGAAATTAATATTAAAGAACCTATTTCTTTACAAGAGAGAGAAATTGATATGATTAAAAATGTTTTAACAAAATTTAAAGGTAAAAGAAATAAAGCTGCAAAAGAGTTGGGAATATCTGAAAGAACACTTTACAGAAAAATAAAACAATTTAAATTGTAAAAATGAAAAAAATATTTTTATTGCCAACAATTTCTATTTTAATCAGTTCTTGCTCTATATACTCTTTTTCTGGGACATCAATTAATTCAGATATTAAAACTGTATATATCCCATTATTTCAAAATAAATCAAAATTGGTTTATCCGGAATTAAGTCAAATCTTCACTCTAGCTCTTCAAGACAGATTTATACAACAAACTTCTTTAGAAATCATAGAAGAAAAGGCAGAATTAACTTTTAATGGATTTATTAAAAATTATGAAATTAAACCAATCAGTATAACTTCCAATGACCAAGCTAATCAAAATAGACTTCAAATTGAAATATATATTGAATTTACAAATTCACTAGATCCTAATAAATCATTTAATGAAAATTTCATGAGATTTGCTGATTATGACAGTAACCTAAATTTCAGTGATATTGAAGTTGAGTTAATTAATGAAATAATACTTGAACTGATTGAAGACATATTTAACAAAGCTTTTGCAGGGTGGTAAAATGAAAAAAAATAAATTATTTAATATTATTAACAATATCTATCATAACAATAAAATAGTATATGAAGATTTAGATCAAATTTCAAAAAAATATCCTTTTTTTTCAACAATTTATTTAATGAAAATTATTTTGTCTAAAGACATTTCAAATGAAAAATTTCATGAAAACTTAATAGCAAATTCCATAAAAATAAATGACAGAAAAGTACTTTACGATTCAATTGCTAAATTAAATAGTCCCCAAAGAAATTTTTTATTGAACACTAATAAAAAAATAGGAGTAAAACAAAACAAACAGACCTTTCTCAGATGGCTTGATACTTCTGAGGTTATAAATCAAGAAAATAATAAAATTGATTTTTCTAAAAAAACTGATTTCATTTTGAACTACATCAATTCAAGCAAAGAAGCTAAAAAAAATAAATTTGAAAATAGAAATAAATTTAAAAATAGAATTGAAATTTATGACTTAAAAAATTATTCCGTTACTCAAACACTAGCTGAAATTTACAAAAATCAAGGTTATTATGATAAAGCAATAATTGCTTACGAAATTTTAAGTTTGAAATATCCACAAAAAAGTAGTTTATTTGCAAACGAAATAAAATTAATTAAAAAATTGAATAAATAATTATGTACTCATTATTTTATATGCTAATAATATTATGTTGTGTTCTTCTTTTATTAGTAATTTTAGTTCAAAACCCTAAAGGTGGCGGGCTTTCATCAACATTTGGTGAAGGCAATCAATTTATGGGAGTAAAAAAGACATCAGACTTTCTTGAAAAAAGTACTTGGACACTTGCCTTAATTTTAGTTGCTCTTACCCTTTTATCTAATTTTGCTATAAATAGAGATGAACAAAATAATCAATCTGAAATAATTAATGAAGTCGAAGACTCATCTGATGACTTTAACTCAGAGTAACAATTAAATTATCATAAAAGCTAAGGATGACAATTTTTCTCAATTTATTTCTAATAAATAAGACAAATTGACATATTTTTCTACTCGGCACAATTTATGATTAATCAAATGTAAATAAACTTTAATTAAAATAAATAAAATGACAAAACTTAAAATTAAACCACTATCGGACAGAGTTTTGATTAAACCTTCCCCCGCTGAAACTAAAACAGACTCAGGTATAATAATCCCAGATACAGCTCAAGAAAAACCTCAAAAAGGTGAAGTCTTTGCTGTTGGAAACGGAACTAAAGACTCTCCAATGACAGTTAAAGTTGGAGACAAAGTTTTATATGGGAAATATGCTGGAAACGAATTAAAATTTGATGGAGAGGACTATCTCATGATGAGAGAATCTGATCTTTTAGCAATAATCTAAAAATTAAAAAAATGGCAAAAGAAATAAAATTTGATTTAGAAGCAAGAGACGCTCTTAAAAAAGGAGTTGACGCTCTTGCTGACGCAGTTAAAGTTACATTAGGTCCCAAAGGAAGAAATGTAGTAATTGATAAAAAATTTGGAGCACCAACAATAACTAAAGATGGAGTAACAGTAGCTAAGGAAATAGAACTAGAAAATACAATTGAAAACATGGGAGCTCAAATGGTTAAAGAGGTTGCTTCAAAAACAGCTGATATAGCTGGAGATGGAACTACTACTGCAACAGTATTAGCCCAGTCAATTGTTTCTACTGGTCTCAAAAATGTTGCTGCTGGAGCAAATCCAATGGATTTAAAGAAAGGTATAGACATTGCGGTTAAAACTGTTATAAAAAGTTTAGAAAAACAAACAATTGAAGTTGGTGATAATTTAGATAAAATAGAACAAGTTGCTTCAATTTCTGCAAATAATGATCCATCAATTGGAAAACTAATAGCAGAGGCAATGGAAAAAGTTAAAAAAGAAGGAGTTATAACTGTAGAAGAAGCTAAAGGTACTGAAACTACTGTTGAAGTTGTTGAAGGTATGCAATTTGATCGAGGTTATTTATCACCTTACTTTGTAACTAATGCTGATAAAATGGAAACTGAATTAGAAAATCCTTACATACTAATTTATGATAAAAAGATATCAAATATGAAAGATATTCTTCCATTGTTAGAGAAAACTTCTCAAACTGGTCAACCGGTTCTCATTATTGCTGAAGATGTAGATGGTGAAGCACTAGCCACACTTGTTGTAAATAAAATAAGAGGAAGTTTGAAAATTGCAGCTGTTAAAGCTCCTGGATTTGGAGACAGAAGAAAAGAAATGTTAGAAGATATTGCAATTTTAACTGGAGGAACAGTTATTTCTGAAGAAAGAGGTTTTAAATTGGAATCAACAACAATTGAAATGTTAGGTAAAACTGATAAGGTTGTTATTGATAAAGACAATACTATGATTGTTAACGGTAAAGGAAAAAAATCTGATATTGATGCAAGAGTAAAACAAATAAAATCTCAAATGGAAAGTACGACCTCAGACTATGATAAAGAGAAATTGCAAGAAAGACTCGCAAAACTAGCTGGTGGTGTTGCAGTATTATATGTTGGTGCTCCATCTGAAGTTGAAATGAAAGAAAAGAAAGATAGAGTAGATGATGCTTTACATGCTACTAGAGCTGCAGTCGAAGAGGGAATTGTACCTGGTGGTGGTGTAGCTTTTGTTCGTTCAGGAGATGCTTTAGAAAAGTTAAAAGGTGAAAATGAAGATGTCAAAACAGGTATTCAAATTATTTCCAAAGCAATTGAAGCTCCAATAAGACAAATTGTTTCTAACTCTGGTGGAGAAGGTGCCGTAATTGTCTCTAAAATAAAAGCAAATAAAGATGATTATGGTTACAATGCAAAAACGGATACCTTTGAACCAATGCTTAAAGCTGGTATAATTGATCCAACAAAAGTAACTAGAGTAGCTCTGGAGAATGCAGCATCAGTTGCTGGTATGCTCCTAACAACAGAATGTGTATTAGCAGACATTCCAGAGGAGAATAATGCACCTCCGATGGGTGGAGGAATGCCAGGTGGAGGAATGCCAGGTATGATGTAAATTGATCCTTAATAAAGGCTTATTGAGAAATAAGCCTTTATTAATTTTTATTTATTATTTTTTTAACTACAGAAGAAATTAATTTACCATCTGCTTTAGAAGATAAATCATTCATTGCCTTCGACATAATTTTGCCGAAATCCTTTAAATCACTATAATCGTTTTCCAACACTATTTTTTTAATATAATTAGTTATATCTTCTTCATTCATTTGTTCAGGTAGGAAATCCATTAAAATATTAAGTTGACTATTTTCAATATCAGCCAAATCACTTCTATTTTGATTTGAATATATTAAAGCTGATTCTTTTCTTTGTTTTATCATTTTTTTTATTATTCCAATCTCTTGATTAGAATTAAGTTCCTGTTTGCCGTTAGCTGAGGTTTTAAACTTAATTATCTCACTTTTAATACCTCGTAAAACTTCTAACATTATTCTATCTTTATTCCTCATTGCATCTTTAATAGCAGGAATTATTTGTTTTTCTAAACTCATGTTTTTACTATTATATATTAAATTGATTTTGCATTAAATTCTATTGATCCATTTTGTGTTGGATCAAGCGGGGATTTTGAAAACTGATTATCGTTTAATTTTTTTTTATCATTTAGTTCAATCTCATGAATTTCAGATATTTTTTGATTATCTATAAGATTTCTAGATCTAAACTTATAATTAAATTTTTGTAGTCTTTCTTTCCTTTTATTCGCTCTTTCAAGTTGTTCTTTCACTTCAGTACTGTTAGACTTAAAATTTTCAACTTTGGTATCTGATTGATTGATATCGATAATTTTTTTATTATTGACTTTAGTATGATTTAAATTTTGATTGCATTCTTCTTTTTTAAAATTAACTTCTTCAAAGCTATCTTGAACTTTTTCAGTTAAATTATTTTGTCTATTGAATTCAAGGTTATTTTTATTATCATCAAAAATATCAGATTTTTTTTCAAATTCATTGTTATCTGAGATATCAAACTCAAAAGATATTTTTGCTTGAGAACTATTTTTATTTTTTTTGTCATCAAAAAACAAATTTTGATCTTTTAATTTTGAACTATTTTCTAATTTATCACAAATATTATTTTCTTCTCTACTTTTGATTTTATTATTTAAATTATGAATTATAATACTTGAATTATTATTTGTTAAAATATTATTATCAATTTCTTGAAAACCTGTAGCTACAACTGTTATATTTATTGAAGAGTTAAGTTCTTCATTTTCTGCTACTCCCATTATAATATCTGCTTTAGTATCTCCATCTAAAGTAACTTCATTCTGTATATATGATGAAATTTGATCCATCTCTTTAAATGTGACTTCTTCCTTTCCTGATAAAATTAATAGTAATACTTTTTTTGCTCCACGAATGTGGCCATTATCAAGAAGAGGAGATTCAATAGCTCCTTTAACTGCATTTAGAGCTCTCTCTGAACCAACAGCAGAGGAAGATCCCATAATAGCTGTACCACTCTTAGCTAGTACAGTTCTAGCATCATTTAAATCAATATTAACATGACCTTTTTGGGTAATTACTTCAGATATTCCTTTGGATGCAGTTGCTAAAATTTCATCAGCTTTCTCAAAACCTGACTTGAAACCAAGATCACCATAAATATCTTTTAATCTATTATTATTTATTACAATAATTGAATCAACATATTTTTTTAATTCTAAAATACCTTCTTTAGCTTGTTTCATTCTTAAATCTCCTTCAAATTCAAATGGTGTAGTTACGATTGCAACTGTAAGTATGTCATTATCTTTTGCAGCCTTAGCTATCACTGGTGCAGCACCTGTTCCTGTTCCTCCACCCATTCCAGCATTTATGAAAACCATTTTTGTATTATGTCTCAATATTTCTATTACATCATTTATATTTTCCTCAGCTGCGAACTTACCTCTTAATGGATCTCCTCCTGCACCTAACCCTTCAGTAATCGTAACTCCTAAAGGTATTTTATTTGATATAGGACTGCTATCTAATGCTTGTTGATCAGTATTACAAACTATAAAGTCTACTCCTTTAGTTCCTTTTTGAAACATATAGTTAACAGCATTACTTCCTCCTCCACCTACGCCAATTACCTTTATAACTGAAGATTGATTTTGAGGAAGATCAAAAGCTAAATTTCTCATATTTTTTAAATTTTAATTTTAATTATTTAAAAATTCCATAAACTTTTTTACCCACTTATCAAAAAATGAATCTTGATAATTAGTTTTTGAATTTATTTTTAAGTTAGAATTACTATTTTTTTCAATATCATTCTTATAATTATTCATCAGCAATCCTATTGCTGTTGAATACATTGGACTATCTAAATCTTTTCTTTCTCCATTGGCTAAATGCTCATTTGGGAAACCTAACCTAGTATCTAAACCCGTTTCATGAACAAATAATTGTTTGATATGTTTAAGGTTTGAGCCACCTCCTGTTAATACAATTCCACATATTAAGGTATTCTTACTTTCCTCATATCCATAATTTTTTATCTCTATTAAAATTTGATCTATAATTTCGATTAATCTTGTATTTATTATTTCTGCCAAATTTTTTAATGAAATTTCTTTTGGTTCTCTACCTCTAAATCCTGGAATAGATACAACTTGCCTATCACTATTCTTTATAGGTAATGCTGAACCAAACTTTACTTTTAATTGTTCAGCATGTTTTTCAATTATTGAACATTCCTGTTGAATATCTTTAGTAATTATGTTCCCCCCAAAAGGGATCACAGAAGTATGTCTTATAACTCCATCTTTAAAAATTGCTAAATCAGTTGTTCCACCACCAATATCAATTAAACATACTCCAGCTTCTTTTTCTTCTTCACTTAAAACTGCACTTGCAGACGCAAGTGGTTCAAGCGTAATCCCAGAAACTTTCAACCCTGAACTTTGAATACAGGTACATATATTTCCAATTGCAGTAGTTTGACCAATTACAACATGTAAATTTGCTTCTAATCTTCTACCTAACATTCCAATTGGTAATTTTATATTTGGTTCACTATCAACACTAAAATGTTGAGGCAATACATGAATAATTTCCTCACCGTTTTTCATAACAAGTTTGTGAACATTATCAATCAGCTTCTCAATATCATTCTGGTCGATAACGGCTGTATCATCATTTCTAATAATATAATCACTATGTTGTAAAGATCTAATGTGCTGACCTGCAATTCCGACTACACATTTATTAATTTTATACCCCGAATCTTCCTCGGCTTTCTTGATAGCATACTTGATAGAGTCAATAGTTTGAGTAATATTAACTACCACTCCTCTTTGAACTCCTAAAGAATGAGCCTTTCCAAATCCTAAAATTTCAAACTTTCCATAGTCATTTTTCATTCCTATAATAGCTACAATCTTTGTTGTTCCAATGTCTAAACCAACTGATAAACTTTTATTTTCCATTGTCACTATTTTTTTACACAAACAACTTGATTATTGAATTTTAAATTAATTAGTGAAAATTTATTTAAATCAATTTTATCTATTGAATTTTTATAAAAAATTTTAAATTTTTCAAATTTTAATTTTATTTCTTCTTTATTTCCAAACAAGACTTTGTAATTTCCCGTCCTGAAATAAATATATAACTCGCTATTCAGATCAAATTCTAATGCAAAAATTTGAGTACTAAAAAACTTGTCAGAATTGATAATATTGAATATTTCATTTAGTACATTCTTTTTATAATCATCCATTTTATCGTAATAAACATGATATACCCATGCTGAATAGAATGGAGATAATGAAAAAGAATCTAAACTAAAATCTAAATAATAAGATTTATTATCTTCAAATACCCTAAATAAAGGTTCTTTCTGAAAAATCTCAACATTCAAAATTTCATCATTATCTAAATATAATTCTGCTTTGTCAATGTTTGAATGACTTTCAATATAATCTTCTAACAAATAAATGTTTATATCTTTAATAGGCTTATTTAAAATTGAGTATTCAACAGTGTTAATTATATCCATAATTTCAATATCATTTACAAATGTTGATTCTTGAATATTTTTATATTTAATATTAATAGAATCAATAAATTTTTCTGATAATTTTAATTCAACTTTTTTATCAAAAAAAAATATTATTATTACTAAAATAATAACAGCGAATATTTTAATTAAATTTCTAATCATCTAGATAAAATTTAATTGGACTAACTAGATCACTGATATCACCTGCACCAAGAGTGAGTAAAATATCAATATTATCTTTATTTAATATATTTGGAAAAGAAGTCTTTTTATAAACACCCTTCTCACTACAATTAATTTTTTTTAAAAGATCAACTATACTTACACTATTATACGCATTTTCCCTGGCACCATAAATATCCAAAAGCATTACTTCATCAGACATTGATAGTACACTTGCAAAATCATCTAGTAAATGAAAAGTTCTAGAATACAAGTGAGGTTGAAAAATAATTGAAATTTTTTTATTACGATATAATTCCCTTAAAGATTTGATAATTACTGAAATTTCATTTGGATGGTGAGCATAATCGTCTATGTACTTAATTTTTTTATTATTTATGTGATATTCAAATCTTCTCTTTACTCCTGTAAATTCCCTTATTGACTGAATAATATCTGAAATTTTAATCTTATTTAAATATGCTAAAGAAAACGCTGCAACTATATTTTCTATATTGTGAAAACCTTTTAAATTGGTATAGATATTTTTAGCTTTTCCACCAGGATAAACAATATCAAAGACGAAATTATCATTTTTTTTTCTTAAATTTTCAGAATAAAAATTTGAAGTATTTGAATTCAATGAATAAGTATACTTTGAATCAATCCTCAAACCCTCCTTAACAATTAAATTTTTATGATTTACTTTTATTGAAAATTCAATAAATGATTTATATAAATCTTCATAATTATTATAACAATCCTGATGATCAAAATCAATTGATGAAATTATAATATATTTTGGACTTAAACATAAAAAAGATCTATCAAACTCATCTGCCTCAATTAAAAATTTATCACTTGACCCAGATATGAAATTTGATTTGTAATCTTTTAAAATTCCTCCTACAAAACACGTAAAATCATTATAATTATGATTTAAAATTGAAGCTAGAATACTACATATTGTTGTTTTACCATGTGACCCAGCTACTGCAATTGTATCAGAGTTTTCTGATATTTTTCCTAATATTTCAGATCTTTTAAATAATGGATATTTATTAAATTTAAAAAAATTAAATATTAAATTTTTTTGGCTTATGGCTGGTGTATAAATTACTAAAACATCTTTATTGACTTTAAAATTATTTGAAATATTTAATATACTTTCATCATAAAAAATTCTACAAGAAAGACTTTCTAACTCAATAGTAATTTTTGATCGTATCCTATCGTACCCCTCTACAACTTTTTTTTTTGGATAAAAAATTTTGCCAAGGCACTCATACCAATCCCCCCAATTCCTATTAAAAAAATTTTTTTATAGTTATTTTTAATCACAATGATATTTTTTTTATTAATTCAACTATTTTGGAAGATGCGTTAGGTACATACATTTTTTTCATGTTTTTTGAAAGAAGTTCTCTTTTATCTTTGGAGCTGATTAATTTTTCTAGTTCTCTAAATAATAATTTTTCAATATTTTCTTCCTTAACTAAAATAGTTGCTTTTCTAGATTTTAAATGTTCAGCATTTTTATTTTGATGATCTTCAGATACATTCGGTGATGGAATTAAGATAGTTGATTTACCTAATGCCATAAATTCAGATATAGCAATTGCTCCAGATCTAGAAATAACCACATCTGAGATACTTAAAATTTCATAAATACTTTTAAAAAATGGTTTAATAATTATTTTAGAATCGTAATTATCATATTTTGTAACATAATGATCGTAATATAATTCTCCAGTTTGCCAAATTAGCTGAATATTTCTTAATTTGAACCAATCTAAATTTAATGATATTATTTCATTTATTTTTTTTGAACCTAAACTCCCTCCCAAAATTAAAACGGTAATTTTTGACGAATCAAAAGATATTTTCTTATATATAGTTTTTGATTTTGAATGAAAATTTTCAATTTCTTTTCTAATCGGATTTCCCGTAAATATTATTTTTTCTTTAGGAAAATATTTATCAAGTCCTTCATAAGCTACGCAAACGAAATTAACAAAATTTGATAAGATTCTATTGGTAATTCCAGGGCAGGAATTCTGTTCTTGAATTATAGTTGGAATTTTTAAAATAGATGCAACAAAAATAACTGGTCCAGATACATACCCCCCTGTTCCTATAACTATATTTGGTTTAAATTTTATTAAAATTATAAATGACATAATTAAACTGTGAAAAAGTTTAATGAAAAAAATAAAATTCTTAAATCTAAATTTTCTAGAAAAACCACTGATCCATAAACCTTTTATTTGATAACCACTTTCTGGAACCTTTTTCATTTCCATCATATTTTTTGCTCCAACAAATAAAAATTCACAGTTAAGTATTTTTAATTTTATTTCATTTGCAATTGAAATTGCAGGGAAAATATGTCCCCCTGACCCGCCACCACAAATCAAATATTTTTTATTCATAGTTCAATTTTTTAACACTTTTACTTATACTAAGTATAATTCCTATTGAAGCACATGTAATCCATACTGAAGATCCCCCAGCACTCAATAGAGGTAAAGTTTGTCCAGTAACAGGTATTAAATTTACAGCTACTAACATATTTAAAAATGCTTGAGAAATTATGGATAAACCCAAGCCAATTGATAGCATCAAAGCAAATTGATCTTCACATTTAACACCAATTTTTAATACCCTATAAATAAAAAATAAGTATAATGATAAAATAATTAAAGCCCCTATTCTTCCATATTCTTCAATTATTATTGCAAAAATAAAATCTGAAGAAGATTGAGGTAAAAAATATTTTTGGATACTTTTCCCTGGTCCTTTACCCCAAACTCCACCTAAATATATTGCTTTTTTTGCCTGATTTACTTGATAATTTAATTTATTTTTACTCGAAAAATATGAAGATATTCTTGATTCCCACGTGAAAACTCTCGAGTCTGAACTACTTATAGTTTTACTAATTTTAAAAAAAATAATAAATGAAATAATTGATGAAATTACTAATAAGAAAAAACTTTTAAAATTTAATCCCCCTACAAATATTATAATTAAACTTACCAAGAAAATTATAGCTGCGGAAGAAAAATCTGATGGAAGAATAAGGCTACAAATTATTAATATTGGTAGTAAAATTGGAATGAATGAAAATCTAATAGAATGAAGTTTATCTTTATAGTGAACAAGATTTCTTGATAAAAGCATAAATAAAGATAATTTAGCGAGTTCTGAAGGTTGAAATGTAAAACCTGCGAGTTTTATCCACCTACTTGCATTAACCCCTTCAATTTTTATATTTGTTTTAATTGAAAAAAATATCATAATTAATGAGATACAAAATATGAAATATGAAATATTATAAAAATATTTATAAGGAACAATAGCAATTAATCCCATTATTAAAAACCCGATAAATAAATGAAATAAATGTCTAAATAAATAAGATAATGAATTACCACTTTTATATTCAAAAGCTAAGTAACTTGAGGAGCTATATACCATTACAACTGAAAATATTGATAATAAACATACAATAGTCCAAATATATTTATCTCCTTTTATTAGTTTGTAAACATCCATTTATAATAATCTTATTTGTGATTTAAATTCTCTACCTCTATGTTCATAATTAGAAAATAAATCTAAACTTGAGCAAGCAGGTGATAACAAAACTATATCACCCTTTGAAGATAGTTGATAAGCTAAAAGGACTGCATCCTTCATAGACTTAGCCTCATCAATTTTTTCAACAACATTTTCAAATTCATTAATAATCTTGGTATTATTTTTTCCTAAACATATAATTGACTTAACCTTCTCTTTAACTAATGGAACTAGATCTGAATAATCATTACCTTTGTCAACTCCACCACAAATCCAAATAATTGGTTTATTCATTGAATTAATAGCATACCAGGCTGAATTAACATTTGTAGCTTTTGAATCATTTATATAAGTAACTCCATAAACATTTAAAACCACTTCTAATCTATGTTCCATTTTATCAAAACTTGATAAACAATCTCTTATAATTTGATTATTAATATTTAATATTTTAGATGTAATTCCTGCTGCCATGGAATTATAGATATTATGCCTTCCTTGAAGGGCTAGTTCATGAATTGTCATAGTAAATTTTTGTTTATTTATATTAATTTTAATTTCGTCATTTGATATAAATGCTATATCATTTATTGATTTTTCGCCATAAGAAATAATCTTTGCTTTGATAAAATTTATTTCTCTTTTAATTAATTTATCTTCATTCCAAAAAATAAAGTAATCTGAATTTGATTGATTTTTAGTGATCTTTAACTTGGATTTTAGGTAGTTTTTTATATCGAATTGATATCTATCCAAATGATCGTTAGAAACATTCAAAATAATAGATATAAAAGGCTTAAAATCTTTAATATCGTCTAATTGAAAACTACTTACTTCTATTACCCAATATTTATAATTTCTTATTGATAGAACTCTTGAAAAACTTTTTCCAATATTACCACATAAAGAAACTTCAATATTTGAGCTTTTTAATATTTCATATATTAATTTGGATGTTGTTGTTTTACCATTGGTTCCAGTAACAGCAATTATTTTACCTTTACAATATCTATATGCATATTCAATTTCAGAAATTATTTCAATTCCTTTCTCTTTTACTTCATTAAGTAAAAGAGAATCCTTTATACCCGGACTTTTAACAACCAAATTAGAAGATAATAATAGTTCTTTATTATGACCATTCTCCTTAAAATCAAAAGAATTAGCAATTAGTTCATTTTTATACTTTTTGTTGATTTTGAATTGATCTGAAATAAAAAATTTATATCCAAGTTTTTTACTTAATAATGCAGACCCTAAACCGCTTTCTCCAGCTCCAAGAATATATATCATCATCTTAATTTTAAAATTAAAAAACTAAGTATTGCTAATATTACAGCCAAAATCCAAAATCTTGTTACAATTTTGCTTTCGTGAATTCCTTTTAATTGAAAATGGTGGTGCAATGGTGACATAAGAAATATTCTCTTCCCTTTACCAAACTTCTTTCTAGAATATTTAAAATATAGTACTTGAATTATTACTGATATACTTTCAATAAAAAAAACACCACAGAATATTGGAATTAAAAGTTCCTTTCTAATAGCAATGGAAAAAACTGCAATAATTCCTCCAATAGACAAACTACCTGTATCTCCCATAAAAATTTGGGCAGGATATGAATTATACCATAAAAATCCTATACATGATCCAACAAATGAACTCATAAAAATTACAAGTTCCTCTGAATAAGGAATGAACATAATATTTAAATAATCTGAAAAAACAAGATTACTAGATACATATGCATATAATGCAAGTACTAATCCAATAATTGCTGAAATACCGGGAGCTAATCCATCCATTCCGTCAGTCAAATTTGAAGCGTTTGAAACAGCTGAAATAATAAATATTACAATTGGAATAAATATAATCCATGACCATTTCTCTGGTTCATTTATTAAAAAACTTATAAGATCTGAATAATTCAACTCATTATTTTTGAAAAATGGAATAGTTGTAATTGAAGATTTTACATATGTATTTAGTCCATTGCCTAAATTATCTATTGATTTTGAAGTTTTCACTAAAACATCTGAATGAAAATGCAAAATAGAACCTACTACACATCCTAATATTACTTGTCCAATAATTTTAAACTTAGCAGCTAAGCCTTTTTTATTTTTCTTAAAAACTTTAATATAATCATCAATAAAACCAATCAAACCCAACCAAATAGTAGTAATTACCATCAATAATATATATATGTTGTTTATCTTACATATTAAAATAGTTGGAATTAAAATTGATATTATTATTATGAACCCCCCCATGGTAGGTGTCCCTTTTTTTTATTTTCACCTTTTAATCCCAACTCTCTAATTTGGTCATCAACTTGATATTTTTTTAATATTTTAATTATATAACCTCCAAGAAATAGTGATATTAGTAATGAGATCATTAAGGCTAATGAAGCTCTGAAAGATATATATTCAAAAACTCCAATTCCTGGTATATCATAAATTTTATTAATATAATTGATTAGATAATACAACATAATTAACTTTTATTTAGATTCAAAATAACATCATAATCACTAAAAGGAATTTTCAACCCATTCCTTTCTTGGAATTTTTCGTGACCTTTGCCAGCAATGAGAATAATATCCCCTGATTTACAATTCGATATTCCCATTAATATTGCTTGATATCTATCTTGTTCAACTTTTACTTTATTTAATTCTTTACTGTTAAGATTATATTTCATATCATTAATTATATCCTCAGGGTTTTCGTATCTGGGGTTATCAGAAGTAAAAATTACACAATCTGACCATTTACATGACTCTTTTCCCATAATTGATCTTTTTCCTTTATCTCTATCACCCCCACATCCAATAACTGTAGTTAATTTTGCACTGATTTTCTTAATTTTATAGATTGTTTTATATATATTAACTAATGCATCAGGTGTATGAGCATAATCAATAATTGATATTATACCTTTATTTAGTTTATGGCACTGAAACCTTCCATCGATATTTTTCAATGTTGATAAATTTGTAAGAGTTCTAGATGATTCTTGATCTAATTCTATTGCTGCTGCATATGTTAATAATAAATTCCTCGCATTATGTTCACCAATTAAACTTGAGTAAAAATCTTTATTGTCAATTTTTAAACATAATCCATCAAAGCTATTTTCAATAATTTTTAAATGGTAATCAGCAATAGAATTTATAGCAAATGTTTTCACATTTGACTTTGAATGATAAACCATTGTCTTTCCATGAATATCATCACAATTTATTATTGAAACTGAACTTGATGATAAGTCATCAAAAAAGCTTTTTTTTGTCAAGATGTAATTATCAAAAGTTTTATGATAATCTAAATGGTCTCGACTTATATTTGTGAATAATCCTAAATCAAAATTTAAAGCATGTACTCTATTTTGTTTTATTGCATGAGAACTAACTTCCATAAAACAATATTTACATTTCTGATCTACCATTAGTCTCAGCATTTTATTAATCTCAATTGCATCAGGAGTAGTGTATTTTGATGGGTATTCATTATCATTTATTTTATTTACTATAGTCGAAAGAAGTCCAACTTTGTAATCAAAAGAAATGAATAAATCAAATAATAAATTAACCACAGTTGTCTTACCATTTGTTCCAGTTACTCCAATTAACTTAATTTCATCTGAAGGATTATTATAAAAATTTGATGCAATAACCGATAATGCCTTTGTTGAATTTTTAACTTTGATATATGTAATATTTTCATCAATTGATTTAGGATAATACTCACATACTACAGAAATTGAACCAAGTTTTATTGAATTTGAAATAAAATCATGTCCATCTAATATATTTCCCTTTAATGCAACGAAAAGTGAGTCTTTTTTTGTTTTTTTTGAGTTAAAACAAATATTAGATATAGCAATATTTGTATTACCTTTAATTTCAATCAATTCAACTTTATATAAAATATCTTTTAATAACTTCATCAAATTAGTGTTATCATTATTGTATCATTTAAATTAAAATTATCTCCTACAGAGAGTGATTGACTCTCTACAATCCCATTTCCATTTGATTTAACTGTTAAGCCTGAGTTCTCAAGTATATATATGGCATCCATTTTATTCATTCCTATTACACTTGGAATATTTTTTTCATTAATTTTTGATTTGACTATATTGAAATTTTCAATATTGAATTCATTAATAAAATCATTATTTTTATTTTTCAGTAATTTATTAATGATTTGAAAAAACAATTTTTTGTCTTTAAATACTTTTCGATTACTAGGTAAAATTATTTCTCTGGAAAAAAGTAAATCTCTAACTTCAGCAAATACTGGAGCCGCAACAACATTCCCATAAAATCCAATATTTACATCAGGCTTATTTACAAGAACCATACACGAATATTTTGGAGATTCCGCTGGAAAAAATCCAACAAATGATGACCTATATTCATTTGAATAAGATCCATCTTTTGCAATTTTAGTTGTACCTGTTTTTCCAGCACAAGAATTTACTTCTGAAAATATATTACTAGCAGTTCCGTCTTCTACAACTTCAATCAAAAAATTTTTTAAAACTTTTAAAGTTTCTTTAGAACATATCTGACTTATCAAGACGTTTTTCTGCTTTTCATATTCTAATTTCTGACCGTTTTGAATTTTTTGAACAATATATGGTTGAACCATATTTCCATCATTTGCAATTGAATTATAAAAAGTTAATAGCTGTAGTGGTGAAATTTGAATTTCATATCCAAAAGCCATCCAAGGTAAAGAAACTTTTGACCATGTTGAATGAGAACTATTTTTTAAATAACTAACTTCTTGTCCTATTAAATCAAAATTTAAATTTATATTAACCCCAATTTTTTTTAATTCATTAACAAATAAATCTGGATCATCTTTAAAGCCCTCGTTAATTATTTTTGAGACCCCAATATTAGATGATAGTTTAAAAATATCTGAAAGAGATAGTACTCCATGTCCACCTTGCTTGTAGTTAGAATCATACATGTATCTGTCATAAAATTTATATCTACCATTTCCTGTATCAACTTTACTCAACGTATCAACAATCTTATTTTCTAATGCAATTAATAATGATGCTAATTTAAATGTTGATCCAGGCTCATAATTTGAACCTATAGCATGGTTATAGTATTCTTTATAAATATTAAATGAGGATTTATTTAAACTTGACATAGCTTTAATTGCTCCAGATTTAACCTCCATAACAATAATTACACCACTTTCAGCATTATATTTTTTGAGAGTTTTAATTAATGCTCTGTGAGCTATATCTTGAAATCTAATATCAATAGTTGAAAAAATATCATATCCTATTTTTGGTTCTATATCATATTTATTTGAAATAGGTTTCCATATTCCATTATTTATTTTCTGCATCATTTGTTTCCCAGGAATACCCTTTAAAAAATTATCATAAGATTTTTCAATCCCAACATCTTTATTATTTCGTCCATAGCCAATTACCCTTTCACATAATTTTCCAAATGGTCTAATTCTTTCAATATTTCTTGAGTAAATTAATCCCCCTTTAAATCTTCCACTTGAAAAAATGGGAAAACTTTTAATTTGCTTAAGTTCACTGTAACTTAAACCAGATTTTATTTTTAAATATTTCTTTTTATTTTCCCTTGCTTCCAATAATAACTTCTCATAATCATAACTAGTTTTATCAGCAAGTAATTCAGAAAGATCTCTTGCTAGATCCTTGTAATTTTTAAAAAATAATGAATCATTTGGTACAGTAGAATCAAAAGCAATTGTAAAGGATGGTACTGAAGTGGCCAACAAATCTCCATTAATATCAAAAATATTACCTCTTTGAGGAGGTATTTCCTTAAATTTTATAGTTGAAGGATAAATATTTTCTAATTCTGAGTCTCCTTGAATAGATATAATTCTAAGTATTATAATATTTGCAATAAATACTATTAAAATACTTATGAACATAACTCTGTAAAAGATTTTCTTTTTTTCAGTCATATTTATCAAAATTTATTCGATAAATGGTATCGTTTGTTTCTACTAAATCTATTCTTGAGACTGATTTTGATACATTTGAAAAAGAACTCAATGAAGATAAAGAAATTCTTAAGTTTATATGATTTGATTTTAAATCTATAATATCTTTATTAAGTCTGTCCAGATAATTTATTTTTTGATCAAATTTATGTGAACTGAAAATTATAACTAAAAATAAAAATGACATAAAAATTAGAAATTGCCATGATAAAGAAATAAATTTTGAATTTAATTCGATATTTAGTTTTTGACCATATAACATATTTTTAAAAAAAAATTTTATTAAATGTTTCATATTCTTTCAGCTATCCTTAATTTTGCACTTCTTGATCTACTATTGTTAAATAATTCTTTATTTGAAGGAGTAATTGGTTTTTTATTAATTTTTTTAAATAAGGGTATAGGATTTCCATAAAAATCCTTATCAACTTCACCATCAAACTTTCCATTTTTAATAATATTTTTTACCAATCTATCCTCTAAAGAATGATATGATATAACTACCAATCTACCTCCTATTTTAATTAAATTTATAGATTGTTTTAACATCTGTTTTAAAGAATTTATTTCATCATTTACTTCAATTCTTATTGCTTGAAATAATTTTGCTAAAAACTTATTTTCTTTTTTCTGTTCATAAGTATTTTTGAGAATTTCTTTTAATTGATTGACATATTTTATAGGATTTTCAATTCTATAATCACATATTTTCTCAGATATATTTTTTGAATTTCTTAAATCTCCATAAATCTTAAATATTCTCTGTAAATCTTTTTTTTCATAATTATTTAGAATATTAACTGCATTAATTGGATTATCTGTATTCATTCTCATATCAATTTTTGAATTAAATCTTGTTGAAAAACCTCTTTCTGGTTTATCAAATTGATAAGATGATACACCTAAATCAGCTATTAGTCCGTCAATTTTATCTACTCCATAAGACTTCAGAACTTGACTCAAATATTTAAAATTCATATTAATTAATGTTAGACTATCATTATTGATTTTATTAGATATAGCCATTTTATCTTGATCAAAAGAAAATAGATGCCCTCCATTAATTCTTGATAATATTTGATTTGAGTGTCCTCCTCCTCCATATGTTACATCAACATAAACTCCCAAAGGATTAATATTAAGACCATTAATACTTTCATCCAACATAACAGGAATATGAAATCTATTTTTCATCATTTCTATTTATTTTACCCATTACAGATTCAGCCATATTCGAAAAATTAACAGATTGATTTTTTATTAATATCTCATATTGCTTCTTATCCCATATTTCTATTATATCGCCTACAGCAGCTAATATTACATCTTTATTAATTGATGCAAAGTTTATAAGATCTTTTGGTATTTGTATTCTGGACATTTTATCAGATTTGACTAATCTAACTCCTGATGTAAATAATCTAATAAAATCATTATTTTCTTTAATGAATCTATTTAAATTATTTATCTCTTTCATAGTCTTGCCCCATTTATCTAGTGTATGAATTTCTAAACATTGATTAAAAATTGATCTTTTTAAAATCAAGCCCTTTTTAAATTCCTCAATTTGCTTTTTTAATCCAACAGGGAGTAATATTCTACCTTTAGAATCCGCTTTACATTCATACATTCCTGCTAAACTATCCATATAAAATTAATTTATACAAATATATACCACTTTTTACCACTTTTTACCACTTTGTTAATAACTTTATTTTTTTTCTTTATTTCGTAAAAAAAAATTATTGAATCATTTAATTACTATTTTAGATTTTATTCATTACTTTGGACATTACTTTGGAAAAGTTTAATTAAAGTTGATATCATCGTAAATAAATTTAAATATATAGACAAGGGTAAAGGTCCTGTAATAATTTTCCTTCATGGATTAATGGGGACATTGAGTAACTTTAATCAAATTACCAAAATTATTAGTGAAAAAGGGTATAGAATATTGATCCCTGAACTTCCTATTTTTGATTTACCAATACTAAAGACTACTGCGAAAGAAATTTCAAATTTCCTATCAGAATTCATTAGCCATTTGAAATTAAAAAATGTAACACTTCTTGGTAACTCACTTGGAGGGCACATAGCTTTGATTTATACTATTAAAAATCAATCGAATGTAAAAAGTTTGATTTTAACTGGTAGTTCTGGATTATATGAAAAATCTATGGGAGAAACTTTTCCTAGAAGAGAAGATTACGAGTATATTAAATTAAAAACTCAAGAGGTTTTTTATGACCCAAAAATAGCATCCAAGAAACTAATTGACAGTGTATATAAAAATGTAAATAACAGAAAAAGAGCAATCAGAATTTTAACTTTAGCTAAATCTGCTATTAGACATAACTTGTCAAAAGAATTAAAAATAATTCAAATCCCAACTCTACTAATTTGGGGTAATAATGATCAAGTCACACCTCCTGAAGTAGCCAAAGAATTTAAAAATTTAATAAAAAATTCAACAATTCGTTGGATTGATAAATGTGGACATGCACCTATGATGGAACATCCAATTATATTTTCAAATTTCTGCTTAAAGTGGTTAAAAATTATAGATGAAAATTAAATCCGCGAAATTTATATTAAGTAGCTCAGAAATTGATTCTTGTCCACCTCCAAATCTTCCGGAATACGCTTTTATCGGCAGATCAAATGTAGGAAAATCATCTCTGATTAACATGATAACTGAAAGAAATTCACTAGCAAAAACTTCTAATAAACCTGGAAAAACAAAACTAATTAATCACTTCTCAATAAATCAAAATTGGCTTCTGGCTGACCTACCTGGTTATGGATATGCCAAAGTGTCAAAAAAAGAGAGAAGTTTTTTTCTCAAATTAATAAAAACATATTTAACTAAAAGAGTAAACCTAATTTGTACTTTTTTACTTTTGGATAGTAGAATTAAACCCCAAGTGCTTGACTTAAATTTCATGAAATGGATGAATTTAAACCAATTACCCTTTGTTTTAGTTTTCACTAAATCAGATAAACTAAAAAATAATATTTTAAATTCTAATTTGAATATTTATAATGATAAATTGAATGAAACTTGGGAGGAACTTCCAAAATTTTATGTAACTTCATCAAAAAATAAGATTGGCAAAAATCAAATTTTAAGATATATTGATGACTTAAATTCAAAAATTAATCCTGATTTTTTTTGACGTCATAAAGTTTTAATTCTTCCCCAAAGAATCTTGAAAATTCTATTATTTTCTTTGACATTTTTTCATCATTTGTGGCCCTCTCATATGTTTCTGCCATAGAAAATAAAATTTGATGAAAAAAAACTTTCATTTCATCAATTTTCATATCCTTGGTCCATAAATCAATTCTTAATGAGTTTTTTTTATCTTTATCCCACAATGACAAAAAAAATGCATCTGCTTTTTGATTTTTAATTCCTTCTGATTCAGCAGACCAAAATAATTTTTCAGGAACTTTATTTTCATCAAGTTCAATTTTAATTTTAATATTAGATTCTTTCATAACCTTAATTTACCTTTATATCTTGATTTATTTAAAATTTTTTTACTGTCATACTCGTTAATTAAATCATTCAAAGTTACCTCTGAATTATTTAACATATATGATTCAATAATTTTCCAACCAATCCATTTACCAACTCCTCCAGGGGATTTATGATCAATTGAAGATCCAAATTTTGAAAAAGGAGCATCATCTATAAATCTTTGTTTGTTTCTAATATCTGAAGAAAATATAATTTCCTGTTCTATAAAATATTTCCAAATTAATTCTTGGTTATTTATACACCATTTCATTTTTCTTTCATCACAACCAAAAATAATATTTGGTTGTTCATTTTTCAAAATTAGTGAAGTTAAGTAATAAACTTTACCATAATCAAGAATTTGACTTAGAAAATTAGTTTCGTTTGACTTTTGAATTTTAGATTCAAAATAACTATTAAAAAGTTTTGAAGGAATATTAAATTTATTAAAGCTTGATTTAATATAGTTAGGGAAAGAACTGTATTCTACAGAGTTTTTCCCAAGAAACATATCTAGAGAAATTAATATTAAATTATCTTTAACAATTATAGGTTCTAATGACTCAAAATTAGACACCCATGTGTAAATTTTAATTGAGTCAGATTTTGGAAAATATTTAAAGTAGTTTATAAATATTTTTTCAATTTCTAAGTTAAACTTTTTAATATCTTTAAATACAGAATCAACCTTGTAAAATAAAGACTTAATTTGATTGTCATTATATCTTCCAGACAGGGTTTTTAAATCAATATCATACTTAAAAAATTCAGGAAATCTTTTTTTCAGTAATCCTATTTCATTTTTAAATTTTAATGAATCAATAGAAAAAAAATAGTGATCAAAATTGTCAATCTTTAATTTTATTTCTGATTTTTTATAAAAAGGATTACAGTTACAAACCACAAATATTAATAGTCCAAATACAATCAGAATTTTTAAAATATTTTTCATTTAATTAAATTTCTCTCAATATATTAAATCCTGCAACAAAGTTTAAAATTGATTTAGTAAATTTGCATAATAATTACAACATGAAAAAAATTAAAACAATAAACTTTATAAAAAATTGGTTACTTGATTATTCTGTCATGTCAAAAACTGATGGTTTCGTTGTTGGAGTTTCAGGAGGTATTGATTCTGCCATAACTTCCACATTATGTGCAATGACTAAAAAAAAAGTAATATGTGCTTCGCTCCCAATAAAAAAAAATAAAACTCAAATAGAATTATCTCAAAACCACATAAGTTGGTTAAAAAATAATTATCCTCAAGTGGAAGAAATTAAAATTGACTTAACTAAAACATATGAAACTTTAAATTTTGCACTACCATTTAAAAAAAATAATAATTTATCCTTGGCAAATTTAAAATCCAGATTGAGAATGGTATCACTTTATTTCTTGGCATCAACTAATAACCTTCTAGTTGCGGGAACAGGAAATAAAGTTGAAGATTTTGGAATTGGCTTTTACACTAAATATGGAGATGGCGGTGTAGATATTAGCCCAATTGCAGATTTAACAAAAACCGAAGTTTATAAATTAGCAAAAGAATTAAAAATCATAAAAACAATTCAAGATTCTGAACCAACAGATGGATTGTGGGATGATTTTAGAACTGATGAAGATCAAATAGGATCTTCTTATAAAGAAATTGAAAAAATTATGGAGTATATCGAAAAAAATTCAAAAAGAAAATTAAACAAAAGAGAACAAAAAGTTTTAAATATATATAAAAATTTTCACTCAAAAAACCTACACAAGATGAATCCAATTCCAGTATGTGAAATTCCAAATAATCTTAGATAATTATTTTATATTCCAACTTAAATCACCTGCAATTAAATTATTTAAATCATCCTCAGAAAAATTAAAATTAATTTGATCCAACATTTCATCTTCATAGCATTTTCTTTTTTTTTGAAAAAAGATCCCAAAAGGTCTAGGAAATTTAGAATAATTATAATTGATATCAGAAAATCTAGATAAGATATTTGCTTTTTCAATTGACTTTTGATCATGAACCCATAAGTCTTCAATTGAAATATTTTTGTCATTTAAATCAACAATAAGAGGATTAATCCCATCTAATTTGATCCCCTTATCATTTTCATCCCCAAAAATTAATGGTTTATTATTTTCTAAATAAATTGAGTTATTCTTTTTAAAATCTTTATTAGTAAATTTTGAAAAAGCTCCATCATTAAATATGTTACAGTTTTGATATATTTCAATTAATGAAGTCCCTCTGTGATTATTAGCTTCAATTAAAATTTGCCTCATATGTTTTGGTTCTCTATCAATCGCTCTTGCAATAAATGAAGCGTCAGATCCAAGAGATAAGGATATTGGATTAAAAGGGTTATCGATCGATCCTAATGGAGTTGATTTAGTAGTTTTTCCAAGCTCTGAAGTAGGTGAATACTGACCTTTAGTTAAACCATAAATTTCGTTATTAAATAATAAAATATTTAAATCTAAATTTCTTCTTAATAAATGAATTAAATGATTACCTCCAATTGATAATGAATCACCGTCTCCAGTTATAACCCAAACATTTAAGTCTGGTCTTGAGGATTTTAATCCAGTAGCAACTGCTGTGGCTCTTCCATGAATTGAATGCATTCCATATGTATTCATATAATATGGAAATCTTGAAGAGCATCCAATACCAGAAATAAATACAATTTTTTCTTTTTGAATTCCAATATTGGGTAAAATTGACTGAACTTGCTTTAAAATTGAGTAATCACCACACCCAGGACACCACTTAATTTCTTGCTCATTTGCAAAATCTTTCAAATTATAGTAATTATTTTTCATAATAAATTTAGTTTAGTAAACTTTTAACTTTATTAACAATTTCATGAGAATTAAATGGTATTCCCATAATCTTATTTAAAGGGATTGCATTAACTAAAAACTTATCTCTAATTATTTTTATTAATTGACCATTATTAATTTCTGGAACTAAGATTATTTCAAAATATTTTAAAATTTCTTCAATATTTTTTGGTAAAGGTACTATATAATTTATATGAATGTGAGCAATATCATATCCATTTTTTTTTAATTCATTTATTGATGATTGAATTACTCCATAGGTAGATCCCCAAGAAATAATTATCATATCTGATTTTTTTGAACCTGAACTAAATTTTTGATCTGGTATAAAATTAGAAATATTATTAACTTTTGCTTGTCTTATTTTAACCATTAATTGATGATTTTCAGGTTCATATGAAACATCACCTGAATTATTATCTTTTTCAAGACCACCGATTGTGTGCTCTAAATCTTTTGTTCCAGGTATAGCCCAATTTCTTACGAAATTTTCATTTCTTAAATATGGATTAAATTTTTCAGAGAACTTTGATTTTTCAAATTCGTATTCAAAGTCATCTAGGTCAGTTAAAACCGGATATTTCCATGGTTCAGCTCCATTTGCTATATATCCATCACTTAAAATAATAACTGGAGTCATAAATTTTAATGCTATCTTACATGCATTATAAGTGACTAGAAAACAATCAGATGGTGATGAAGGTGCAAATACAGGAATTGGTGCTTCTCCATTCCTCCCGTAAACAGCTTGCAAAAGATCTGATTGTTCAGTTTTTGTTGGAAGTCCTGTAGATGGGCCTCCTCTTTGAACATTAATTATAATTAATGGTAATTCTAGCATAAATACTAAACCAAGCGCTTCAGTTTTTAAGGCCATACCCGGACCTGAGGATGCAGTTACAGCTAAATTTCCTCCAAAAGAAGCACCAATTGCAGAGCAAATTGCTGATATTTCATCTTCGGCTTGAAAAGTTCTTACTCCAAAAGACTTATACTTCGATAATTGATGAAGTATGTCAGAAGCAGGAGTAATAGGATATCCAGAATAAAATAAATCTAATTTTGATTTGTATGAAGCTGATACTAAAGCTAAACAAATTGCTTGATTACCTAATATATTTCTATAACTTCCTTTTTTCATTTTCCTCGGTTTCACATCAAATCTACTTGAAAAGGTCTCAGAAGTATCACCATAATTATATCCTGCTTTTAAAACAGAAATATTAGCATTGAGTATATTTTTCTTATTAAAAAATTTTTGTTCAAGAAATGTTACAGTTGAATTAATGGATCTATTAAATATCCAGTAAATAAAACCTAAGACAAACATATTCTTACATCTGTCAATTTCTTTTTTTTCAAGATCAGTATTTTTTAATATTTCTCTGGTAAGCTTTGTAATATCAATTTTATGAACTATAAAATTTTTTAGATCAAAATTATCAAAAGGATCATCAGAATCAGGGATTTTTGCTAAACGAATATTCCTTTTATCAAACCCTGAAGTATTTAATACAATTATTCCTCTTTCTCTTAGCTTATTAATATTTTTTTTTAATGAGGCAGCATTCATGGCTACTAAAAAGTCACAATAGTCTCCTGGCGTAAAAACTTTAGATCCAAAATTAATTTGGAAACCTGAGACACCTGCTAAAGTTCCAATTGGAGCTCTTATTTCTGCAGGGAAATCAGGCAACGTACTTAAGTCATTTCCATAAAAAGCTGTATTATTTGTAAATTGACCTCCAGCTAATTGTATTCCATCTCCTGAATCTCCTGCGAATAATATTGTAACACTATCTAGTGTTTTTTTAATTTTACTCATCTAAAATTTACTATTCAATATTTAAAACTTTATTTATCTCAGGAGCATATTTCTTAATTGTATTCTCAACACCTGACTTTAAAGTCATTTGATTAACAGTACAGCTTTGACATGACCCATGAAATTTAACGATAACATCAAGTTCATTGGTGATTTCAACTAACGATACATTTCCACCGTCTCTTTCAAGAAATGGTCTAATTTCGGATAATGCGTCTTGAATTTTTTTGACTAGATCAGAAGTATTATTACTTGTCATATAATTAAATTTTTTAACATCCATCCATATTTTTAATCTTAACTATCTTCGATGGCTCAAGGTTTTTATTCCTATAATTAACTTTATTAACAATAGATTTTGCAAGATTATGAAAAATTTTAGAATTTTTAGAATTTTCTTGAAGTGCAGTTGGGTGTCCTACATCAGATGATTCTCTAATGCTAGTTGAAAGTGGCACCTCTCCTAAAAAGTTTAAATTTAGATCATCAGATAAATTTTTAACACCATCTTTACCAAAGATATAATGTTTTTTATTATTTGTATTGTCCGAAATAAAATATGACATATTTTCAATTAAGCCAATTATTGGTATATTAATATTTTCATACTGAAACATTTTTACTCCTTTTTTTGCATCTGCAAGCGCAATATTTTGAGGAGTGCTTACAATAACTGCTCCAGTAACAGATACGCTTTGAATTAGAGATAAGTGAATATCTCCTGTGCCGGGGGGCAAATCCACTAATAGATAGTCTAGATTACCCCAATCAGAGTCGTTTATTAACTGATTTAAAGCTTTAGTTGCCATTGGTCCTCTCCATACTAAAGCTTGAGAATTATTAGTAAAAAAACCTATACTCAATAACTTAATACCATAACTTAAAACAGGGACAATAACTGATTTATTTTTAATAGTCTTAACAGTAGGCTTACTTTTTTCCACATCAAACATTATATGTTGAGATGGACCATAAATATCAGCATCTAAAACTCCGACTTTAAAACCTAATCTATTTAAAGAAATTGCTATATTAGATGTAATAGTTGATTTTCCTACACCACCTTTCCCAGAGGCAATGGCAATAATATTTTTTATATTTTCTAATTTTTTTCCACTGATAGTTTCATTAAGAGTATTTTTCTTAGATATCACTTTAATTCTTAATTTTATTTTAATATCATTACTGAGTTTTTTTATTTGCTCAATAATATCATTTTCTAATTTTTTCTTAACATGAAGAGTGGGATGATTAATGTCAATATCAATTTCAACTTCATTATTAAAAATAATTATATTCTTAACAAAATTGTTTTCAATTATTGAAGTTTTATGTCCATTCAAATAAACATTATTTAAAACCTCTTGAACTTTTTTTTTATTTATCATAAGTCTATATAAAGTTTATTTTGGTATCCATAGTACTTTATCAAGATTCAATATTTTATCACCTTTAAACTTGTGTCCTTCATTTATTAATAATTCTTTCATTACATTTACTCCCCCAAAATTATGTTTTCCTGTTAAAAGTCCATTTCTGTTTACAACTCTATGAGATGGCAAACCTTTTCCGTGACTGTTATTCATAGCCCATCCTACTAATCTTGCTGACTTATAAGTCCCTAAACTTTTAGCTATTAGACCATAGGTAGTTACTTTCCCTAAGGGAATAGTTTTAACAACTTTAAAACATTTTTCATAAAAATTAATATGATCATATCTATTATCAGTCATTTTAACTTAAATTTTGTATATGTAATTGGAATATTATCTTTCCTAAATTTTTTTTCATATTCAGTTCTAATTCTTAAGATAGCATTAATTTTATTTTGTAAGTCAATGTTATGACTTGTTCCAATTAATTCATATCCAAAACTTTCAATTAATCCTAAAGTATAACCATGAAGAAACTCTGAATCAGTTTTTAAATTTACAATACAATCTTTATTTGATACTTTTTTATATAGCTCCAACATATTTTGAGAAATAAGTCTTTTATTTCTTTTTCTAAATTTAATATGAGGATCAGGAAACGTAATCCATATTTCATTGATTTCATCATTAGAAAATAATAAATCTAGATTTTGAATCTGAGTTCTCACAAAAGCAACATTTTTTAATGATTTTTCAATTGCAGTTTTTGCTCCACGCCAAATTCTTGATCCTTTAATATCAATTCCAATAAAGTTTTTTTTTGAAAATTGATTTGCTAAACCAATTGTATATTCTCCCTTTCCGCAGCCAAGTTCAATAACTAAAGGATTATTATTAAAAAAATAATTACTACACCACTTTCCCCTGAAAATAAAGCCATGGTTCAGTATATTTTTTCTTTCAGGTTGAATCAAATTATTAAAAGTTTTATTTTCAGCAAACTTTTTCAGTTTATTTTTTGACACAATATTTAAATTCTAAATACAAAAATACAAAATCCTTAAACAATATATGAAATTATTTAGACTTAGTTAAAGTAAATGAAAATGTCGATCCTTCACCAATTGTACTTCTTACATTTATTGAATGACCATGTGCTTCAATAATATGTTTTACTATTGAAAGGCCTAAGCCTGAACCACCTTTTTCTCTATCTCTTGAACTATCAACTCTGTAAAATCTATCGAATATTTTATTTAAATGTTTTTGTTCAATACCATTTCCACTGTCAGACACCTCAGTTAATATATTTACATCCATATCATATAATTTAATATCAATCGTACTCATATCATTTCCATATTTAATTGAATTCTCAATTAAATTATATAATACTTGTTTTATTTTTTCTTTATCTCCTTTAACTGGAATTTTAGATTTATAGTTATTAATAATTTTAATTTTTAAACCTCTTTTTTTGGCCTTAATATCTAAATTTTCAATAACATCATTAATTTCAGTTAAGAGATCAAACGATTTGTTTTCTATTTCAATCTTCCCCTCCTCTAATCTAGTGATTTGATCTAAATCTTCTACTATATAAATCATTCTTGAAACACTTTTATTGGCTCTTGATAAAAACTTTCTATTTATTTTATTATCCGATATAGCTCCATCTAACAATGTATTTATATATCCTTGAATATTAAAAATTGGAGTTTTTAACTCGTGAGCCACATTACCTACAAATCTTCTCCTATAACTTTCTCTAATTGTCATTTTTTCTAGTTCTCTGTTTTTAAATAATTTCCAATTTTCAACTTCTCTATTTACATTTTGTAAATTAATATTTTTATCTAAATCTGATCTTGAGTTTGAATTTCTTATGTTTTTATAGATTAATTTTACCTTAGAGTAAATAAAATTATTCACCATCCATTTCAAAATTAAATATGAGAATATTAAAACTGATAATGAGAAGAAAATTAAATTTTTGATTTCAAAATCTATATTAAAGATTTTAACAAAAAGTAATATTAAAAAAATCTGAATTATTGAAAAAACAAATGAAAGAACTCCTGATTTTTCCATTACCTTTTGTATTTAAATCTGTAACCAACCCCTTTAACTGTTTCAATTAGATTTTGACTTATCTTTTCTCTTATTTTTCTGATGTGAACATCAATAGTTCTCTTACTAACTAATTCATTATTTCCCCAAATTAAATCAAAAATTTGATTTCTCGTAAAAACTTTTATAGGCTTTGAAGCTAATAAATAAAGAATTTCAAACTCCTTCTTTGATAAACTATAAGTTAACCCATCAAAATTAACTTTAAATGTTTCAGAATCAATGCTAAAAGTCCCAATTTGAATAAAATTGTTAGAAATATCTTTTTGTACAATTTTTCTTCTCATTAAAGATTTAATTTTACTAATTAAAAATCTAGGTTTAATAGGTTTCACAATATAATCATCTGCTCCTGCTTCTAATGCAGCGATTTTCGAATAATCTTCAGTTCGAACTGAAAAGAATACTATTAATATATGATTAAAAATATTTTTAGATCTAATCATCTCGCACAATTCTATTCCATCTATTCCATTCATTACAATATCCAAAATAATTAAATCTGGTTTAAAAAGATTTATTTGCTCTATAGCCTCACTAGATGATAAACAAATATTAACTTGGTATCCAACTTTAATTAAGTTATAACTTAAAAATTCAAGAACATCTTTATCGTCGTCTATTAGAAGTATTTTATTACTTTGATTCATAAAATTAAATTATTAAACAGAATTAACTTCTATAAAATGTAAAATCAATAACTTTTAAAGTAATTAAAATTATAATAATTCCCAAAACAACTTTTTAAGTTAATTAAAATAACTAGTGAAAGACATAATTTAGTATTATTTAATTAAAAATTATGTTGAAATATTTTTTTTAATTATAAAACTAATAGTTTCTTAAAAAATATAGAATTATTAGTATAAATTTTCAAACTATACATACCACTTTCAAATTTTTTTGGAATTTCAAAACGGTGCATCATAATATTATTATTCAATACTAAATTTCCTGATAAGTCAAATATTTCAATTTTATCTATCTTACCATAATAAGATTCGATAATAAAATTACCATTTGATAAAGGATTTGGAAACACATTTACTTTATTAGATAATATTTCATTAATTGAAATACTTGAGAACTCAATATTACTTGAAGCCTGACAACCTGAAGTATCAGTAATAATTAAATGATAATCTCCATTAATAAGAGGAACATATATATTTGAATTTGCTCCAGGAAGCTGCACTAAATCATTTCCCATAATATACCATTGATATGATACAAATTCAGATGAAGATTGTCCTACTAATTGATTAAAATCAATATTTAAGGTAACATCAACATTATAACATGAACCATCATCAGTATTAGCCTCAGGGTTAAAATTACAAAATAAGTTATCAGTACAACCTGCAATGAATGGAACACAAGCATTATCATAAATATTTGCATATGGATTGAAATTATAAGCAGTTGGTGAATTACAACCTAATATTAAATTTTCGTTTAATACAATATTTTCAATAGATTCTCCAATACCGATTGAGGTAGAAGAAATATTAACTAAAAAGTTAAATAAAGTTGCGGATTGTTGAATAATCCAAAATATCTCTGTTTCATTTGACACGCCATCAATTTCATTTGTTGAGGGATCGTCATTAACTAGAGATATATTAATTCCTTCATTATCCCAAACTGAAAACCCGGCGCATGATAAATTGGAATCACTAGAAAAGTAGAAGGCACCAATTAAATCACCATTCATAACTTGATTATTTCCTAGTGTAAGATCAATACTATCAATATTATCAGAAGTAATTAGATATTGAGAAGCAACAGATGATAAAGTTACTGAATCAAAAGAAACTGTAACTTCATTTAAGCATGAACCATTATCTATATTGGCAAAATAGTCAAAATTAAAAGATGTTGAATCAGTACATCCAGAAAACTGACATGAACCATCATCCTCTTGTGCATTGGTATCAAAATTATCAGCATTACTATCTGTACATCCAGTTATAATTGGGTAATTACATGAACCATCATCAAATGTGGCAAAAGGGTCATAATTTAGTGCGAGTGAATCTATACAACCTGGTAACTCACAGTTAACTTGAACTAATTGAACTGAAATTAAAACATTGAAGGTGTTTGTAGCATATAATATATTTGGATTAACGTTTAAATCGAATAGCTCAGATCCATTGATTAATTGAAAGGAAATATTTTCTCCTGAGATAGCACCATCAATTTCAGGAGTTAGACTGTCATCTCCCCATATAGTTATTGCTTCTTGTAAAAATGGATTACTTAAGTATGATGCCCCAACTAGGAGACCAGAGGGTGTTAAAGCAACAATGTAAGAACTATCAGCAAAAAAGGAAAGATTCTCAAAAGTTGATGACTGAACTAAGACAGTCATGTTAGAACCAGTATTTAAATCTACTGGAGCTATATAATTTGGTAAATCACATTGAGCAAAAATATTAATACTCATAGTAATTGTTAGAATAAAAATAGACAGTTTTTTCATAATTTTTTGTTTAAACATTACTTTCAATGATGCAAATCTAAAAAAAATTAAGGATTTTTATAATTATTTTTTTTTTAAAATCATAAAAATAATTTTTATGTGAATATTTAATGATTATGATTGTGACCACAATGATAATATAAGGTATTTCCAGGTAAAATAGGATTTAACAAACTGTCTCCAAAAGAGTCTGTAAAAATTGATCAACTACTAAATAACCATTATTTTGAATTTCGACTAATTCGTCTGAACAATATTCGACTAAATCAGTAATTAAATAAGAAGTTGAATTCTCGTATATTACTAAATGACAAGAACTACAGTTTATTTCCTTCTTAGAACATGATAGCAAAAGACTCAAAATGAAAACTAAATGTATTTTTTTCATTGTTTGTTATAATGTTTTAGGCTTGAAATTAAAAACTCCCAAGAAAATTAAAAAATTTAAATTTCTAGTTTTTGAGTAATCTTTTAATAATAAATAACTCTTCATTAATTATAATTTTAGCGAAATATACTCCTGAATTTAGTTCTTGCATATCAATTTCTAATGTTGACAGATTTATTGCATTTTTGTTAAGTATCTCTCTTCCATTGACATCACTGATAATTATATTATTTACAACTAAATTATTGAACTCAATTTTCACTTTATCATTTATTGGATTAGGATAAATCTTAATTGATTTATTTATATAATCTAAATTTAAAAACTCACAAGTGCCATCATCTACGTCAATAGATGAATCGTAATTTAACGCACTTGGATCAGTGCATCCAAAAGAACAGTCTCCTATTGGATTAGGCAAATTTATATCTTCAAAATACTCCCAATCACCCTGTGCATAAGTTGATCCAGAGGTGTTTAAAATAATCCACGAAGTTTCTTCTGGATACTGCCCTTCAACCCATTGAAAATTGACACATCCCTGAGTTTCAATATCAATACAAGTAGCATAATATGATGTAAAACCAGATGGCATGGTATACTCAATATCATTAATTAATAAATAATTATTATTCCAACCATCACCATAATCATCATATAATTGGAGTTGAAAAGAATTTCCTTGACAAGCTTGGGTTGCAAGATTAATTGAGTATGAATCATAAATTAAGGAATCTTCTGAGACTTCAACAAAAATTTGATAATTTTCTCCCATAGGAGCGTCAAAATCTAATGAAACTGGAAAAGAAATTAGAATATCTTCATTTATATCAATAGGGTTAAAGGTAAATTGTTGATCTAAAATTTCAATAAAATCATATTCAGAATAAATATTAACATCAAAAATCCCTGATATATCGTTTCCAATGTTAGTTAATGTTAAATTAACTGTTGCGGTATCTCCAAATTCAATAATAGGTATTTCATCATTAAAGTTATCAGTTAAATTAAAATTATTAATTTCAAGATTTGGAGCATTAATTGTAAAATTTCCGTTTGATACCCACAGTACAGTTGAATCTGACTGAATGTCAGATATTGAAAATAAAAGATTTACCTGTTCTTGATCAAAAAAGTTTCCAGTTATTTCAATTGAAGCAGCATTAGGTATAAAAAACAGAGTATCAGCACCTATGAAATCAAGAGTAAAAATATTAGATGTAATTTCTACTTGAGGATTATCGCTGGAAATCTCAATAGTTAAATTATCAGCAGATGTTAGTCCGAAATTTTGTAATTCTACATCAATGAAAAAAGATTCATTTAACTCAACTTGATTATTTCCATTTATTCCATCATTTATTAGTAAACTTGAATAAACAACATATGGATTATTGGGTGAAAATAAATTTATATTTGAAATATAAACTTTCTTATTTTGCTTACTAGCTACTATCTCTAGTGATTCCATACCATCTATTTGATCAATTGAAAGAGAGATTTCGCCATTATTATTGGTATATCCAGCATCCAATAAAACTCCATTCTGATTAACTGCGACATAAGTATGAGATTCAGATAAGATACTTAAAACGTTCATTCCTATGGGAATAGCATCTGGATGATCAATTGATAAATCTGAAGGAATTCCATAATAAGTTAAAGTTGTAGGGTCTCCCATCAGATGATATATTTCCCAGTAATATTGATCACTTCCATTTGCTTCTGAAACAGCCATATTCCCTGAAAAAAATAATTGAGAAGGATTAATTGCCCACATATTTTCCTGTTCATTATTTTCATGAAAAGAGCAGTCATAAATTCCAAGTCCCGTATTGTCATATAAAGGGTTTGCGTCAATTGCTCCAGTTCCTACTGCCCACCAATAGTCTTCATTCCAATATGTATTATTTGTTGCACCAATATAACTAACTGCTCCTTTTTTATCAGCTCTTAACAGTGCTTCACCAAAACACGTAGTGCCATTAAATACACTAGATTGACAACAATTACCTATTAAAAGTCCGTATTTATCTTCATTTTCTAAATTTTGAATATCATTTACCACAAATGAGGGATCTCCCCATCCTGATGGTCCACAATGAGCTGTATAATTACCAAAACCAACTCCTTGGCTGACTTTTTGAATAATTTCAAGTTCAGCCGAAGTAGTTCCAGATTCAGGATATAAGTAAGTATGAGAGTTTATACCATGATCCGTGTTAAAATAATAGTCATTTCCATAATTTATTTGACCGTTACCATAAGTTGGGGCCATACTTGCATCAACTCCAGCTACCATTAATGCTTCTGATAAATATGAAGGATCTGGCATTGTATATTGTTCATATTGAAGAGTTTTGTCAATTTGGGGAATTAATTGATTTATATTTTCAGCTGAAAATCTTCCAAAAAACATTTCCGGAAAATAATCTCCGTTTCCATCAAATTCACAGAAATACATATCTGAAACATGATTTCCCATATCAAAACTTGGAACTAGTTCATGATCTCCAATTATTAGAAGATAAGAAGGGGCTCGATTACTTGGTGTTGCATTTTCATAATGATTTCTGATAAAATTTTTAATTGACTCTGCAGTATTACCCACATCACTATCACCAACGTAACCTAAAATAATTTCGTATCCTTTCCTAGTTTTCCATGATAAATATTCTTGAATAGTCTCTTCAAATTGTGGATGAGAAATTATGATCATTTTAATTGGAGAATCAGAAAAATCTGCTTTAGAATCATTTTTATCAAAATTAATTAGCGATTTAAAGTTATTATTAAAATCTTTTGAATACACACTTGAATTTTGACTATTGATTTTTGAATCAAAATCAATTCTGAATTTAAATTTCTCACAAACAATTAAATCATTTTTTACAGGATTATAAGAAATTGGAGAAACTTGAACCCTTGCAATAGTTTTACCTCTCATTTTACCTAAAATTTCAATTTTAACTAAATCTTGAGAATAAAAACTATCATTGTTATAAGTTTTTTGGTTAAATGAAAATGCAACGTTTTCTGAATTTTCTCCTTTTGAAATGGATCTTTGAGATGGAAATATCATATCTTTATAACCAATGTCGTCTAAATTATACAACTTATACTCATTGTCGTATATATTAATTTCAAACTTTCCATTTTCAGGAATTTCAATCAATTTATTTAAAACAGGCAAATTAGGGTTCCCAATATCTTTGGATTCATTAACCCCTGCCAATAAAATTTTAGTATAGTTTATGTCTCGATATTGAAATTCCGAAAAATTAATTTCATTTAAATAGAAATCTATATCAATAGATTTCTCAGTACTTAAATTGATTGAAATATTCTTATTATTAGATATGCAATTTAAGGTAGTTAAAAAATAAATTAATAGAATTAAAGGGCTTCTAAAAATATTCATAATGATTTGATAAGTTAGTGATAAATTTTTTGAAATTAACATAACAAATATACTAAATTAATTATAATTATTACTTACCGTTATGTTAACTTATACCAGCTTAAAAAGATTAAATAATTGATATCTAATTAAATTAAAATCCAATTATGAAACATTAAATTTTTACTATTACATTAATTTTTTCAATGATAAAATATTTTAAAAATGTGATAGAATCGTTTAATTTATTTTTAAATTATTTCTCTCCTTAACCTTGCAATGGGTATTTTTAAATTTTCTCTATACTTAGAAACTGTTCTTCGAGCAATGTTATAACCTTTAATATTTAACTGTTTCATAATCTCTGTATCTGTAAGAGGTTTAACTTTATTTTCTGATTTAATCATATCAATAATTAAGTTTTTAACTTCTCTATTTGAAACATTTGACCCATCACTTTTGCTTTGAGATTCAGAAAAGAAATATTTAACTAAAAAAATACCGTATGGAGTCTCAATGTATTTGCTATTCGCTACTCTTGAAATTGTTGAAATATCCAGTTTAACATCATCTGCAATATTTTTCAAAATCATAGGTTTTAATTTATTTTCATCACCTGTTAGAAAATATTCTTTTTGAAAATTAACTATGGAATTTAATGTATTAAAAAGAGTAGAATTTCTTTCTTGTAATGAACTTATAAATAATTTTGCTGAATCTAATTTATTTTTAACATAAATTAATTCCTTGTTTTTTTCATTGCTTGATTCTAAAATTTCTCTAAATTTTTTATTGATTTTTAATTCAGGAATAAATGAATTATTAATTGATAGATCTAACTTTCCATCTTCAACTTTCAAAGAAAAATCAGGAACAATGTGTTGAACTAATTTATTATTATTTAAATTTCCGGGCTTAGGGTTTAATTTTAAAATTTCTCCTATAGCAGATTTTAAAGTTTCCTCATTAATATTTAATTCATCCATCAACTTTTGGTAATGTTTCTTAGATAATTCATTAAAATGATTTTTAATGATATTTTTTGAGATCTCAATAATATTGTCTGACTTTTTTTTATTGATTTGAATTTCAATACACTCTTTTAAATTCCTGGCTCCAATTCCATAAGGCTCAAAATTATGAATAATTTTTAGGACTTCAAGAACCTCGTTTTCGGTTGTTTGAATATTTTTTTTAAAAAATAAATCCTCCACAATTGAATTTATGTCTCTCAAAATATAGCCATTGTTATTAACACATCCAATTAAATAAGAACCAATTTGATGAAATTTATAATCTAAGTCTCTTATTGAAAGTTGTTTTTCTAAAGAATCTATTGTACTTGTCTCGTATTGAATTGGAGTTGAATAATTATTACCTTCTTTGTTAAATTTCTGATTAAAGTTGAATGAATCATTTATATTATTATAATCTGAAAAATCATCATTTCTATCCCCACTTTGTTGATTTTTGTCTGGTGTATCAAAATTATCAAAACTTATATCTTCAATAGCAGGATTTTCCTCAACTTCATTCTTAATTCTCTCCAACAACTCTATATTTGGTAGTTGTATTAATTTCATCAATTGAATTTGTTGAGGAGATAATTTTTGTTTAAGTGATTGATTTATTTTTTGTTTTAACATATTTTTAAAATTCAGCATTTTGGGGTGTCCTTGGAAATGGTATTACATCTCTTATATTACTCATTCCTGTAACATATTGAACTAACCTTTCAAAACCTAATCCAAATCCTCCATGAGGAACAGTTCCAAACCTTCTGGAATCAATATACCACCACAATTCTTTTTCATTTACTTTCATTTCTGTCATTCTATTTTTTAATATATGTAACCTCTCCTCTCTTTGTGCACCTCCAACAATCTCTCCGATTCCAGGAAATAATAAATCCATAGCTGCAACTGTCTTTAAATCATTATTTAATCTCATGTAGAATGCCTTTATGTCTTTTGGATAATTTGTAATTACAACAGGTTTATAATTAAATTCTTTTTCAACTAAGTATTTTTCATGTTCAGATTGGAAATCAACCCCCCATTGATCAATTATAAATTTAAATTTTTTCTTTTTATTAGGCTTAGAATTTTTTAAGATCATGAATGCTTCATCATAATTAATTTTTATAAAATCAAAATTTAATGTATGTTTTAATTTTTTAGTCAAGTTCATAGGATTTCTTTCTTCTTTCTTCTTTTTTGAATCTTCTTCTAAAAGTCTTTTTTCCAAGAAAAAAATATCATTTTTACAATTTTCTAAAACATAATTTATAGAATACTTCAATAATTTTTCAGATAAATCAATAATTTGACTTAGATCAGAGAAAGCGACCTCTGGTTCAATCATCCAAAATTCTGCAAGGTGGCGAGAAGTATTTGAATTTTCAGCTCTAAAAGTAGGACCAAAAGTATATACCTTTCCTAAGGCTAAAGACGCCATTTCGGCCTCCAATTGACCAGAAACAGTCAGATTTGTTTCTTTACCAAAAAAATCATTACTGTAATCAATACTTCCATTTTGATTTTTTGCAAATTTTGATTTATTTAGAGTTGTAACATTAAACATTTCTCCTGCTCCTTCACAATCTGAACCAGTAATTATTGGTGTATTTATATAAACAAAACCTTCAGAATTAAAAAAATTATGAATAGCAAAAGATAATGCATGTCTAATTCTAAAAATAGCTCCGAAAGTATTAGTTCTGAACCTCAAGTGAGCATTTTCTCTTAAAAAGTCTAACGAATGTCTTTTGGGTTGAAGGGGATATTGATTCGAGTCTGCAACTCCCAAAATTTCGACCGACTTAGCAGTTACTTCAAATTCTTGACCAGCTCCTTCAGACTTAATTAAAGTCCCATAAACAGATATTGAAGTTCCAGTATTAATCAAATCCAAAATATCAGGTTGTATATCTTCGTTTAATACAATTTGAATATTATTTATGGTTGATCCATCGTTTAAATTAATAAAGGATACATTTTTACTTTGCCTTTTAAATCTCACCCAACCTGATATTTTTATTTTTTTTCCTAAAAATTTAATATCAAATACATTTTTAATTTCAGTTCTAATCATATCATAGTTTATTAAACAAATTTAAGTTATAAATTAAATTTTAAAAAAATAAATTCTATAAATTAAGTTTCAATTTTTAATTTTGGTAAATTTGTGGATAAATTATAATAACTTTAAATTGTTACTAAAAAAGATAAATACACCTGAGGACCTAAAAAAACTCAGCATTGACGAACTGATAAAACTTTCTAGTGAACTTAGAGAATTCATAATTGATGTAGTTTCCGAGAATGGAGGACATTTTGGGGCTAGTTTGGGGGTTGTTGAACTTACAATCGCTGTACATTATATTTTCGAAACACCAAACGATCAAATTGTCTGGGATGTTGGTCATCAGGCTTATGGCCATAAAATATTAACTGGGAGAAGAGAAACTTTTCATACCAATAGAAAATACAAAGGACTAAGTGGGTTCCCTAAAAGAGATGAAAGTATATACGATACATTTGGTGTGGGACATTCTTCAACTTCAATAGGAGCAGCTTTAGGAATGTCAATCGCATCTAAAATAAATAAAGATGATAAAAACCATGTTGCAATTATTGGAGATGGAGCGTTAACTGGAGGTCAATCTTTTGAAGCACTTAACCATGCAGGTGCTGAAAATCCCAATTTACTAGTTATTTTAAATGATAACTGTATGTCTATTGATCCTAATGTTGGGGCATTGAAAGAATATTTAACAGATATAACAACTTCAAAAACATACAATAAAATTAAAGATGATGTATGGAATTTACTGGGAAAACTAAGTAATTTTGGACCTAATGCCAGAAAAATTGTTCAGAAAATTGAAAATGCTTTCAAGTCATCTATGTTGGAAAAAAGTAACTATTTTGAATCCCTTAAATTCAGATATTTTGGTCCAATTGATGGCCACAATCTTGAACATCTTTTAAAAGTATTAGCCGACTTAAAAAATATTCCTGGACCAAAAATCTTACATTGTATAACAAAAAAAGGGAAAGGGTACATCCCGGCAGAGGAAGGCGATACAACTAAATGGCATGCTCCAGGATTATTCAACAAAAAATCAGGTAAAATAATACCTATATCTAATACTGATAATTTACCCCCAAAATACCAAGACGTCTTTGGTCATACCATAATTGAACTAGCTAAAAAAAACTTAAAAATTGTTGGAGTAACTCCTGCAATGCCATCAGGAAGTTCTCTTAAATATATGATGAAAGAAATTCCTGAAAGATCATTCGATGTAGGAATTGCGGAACAACATGCTGTTACATTCTCAGCAGGAATGGCAACTCAAGGATTAATTCCTTTTTGTAATATTTATTCTACTTTTATGCAAAGAGCTTATGACCAAGTCATTCATGATGTCGCAATTCAAAAATTAAATGTAATTTTCTGTCTAGACAGAGCTGGATTAGTTGGTGATGATGGACCAACTCATCATGGTTCGTTTGATTTGGCATATTTCAGATGTATTCCAAACATGATAATTTCAGCACCAATTAATGAACATGAATTAAGAAACCTAATGTATTCAGCTCAAAAAAAACCCATTGGCCCTTATGTAATTAGATACCCGAGGGGAAGAGGTGTTAAGCAAGATTGGAAATCAAAATTTGAATACATTAGACCTGGAACCTCCAAAAAAATCAGAGAAGGTACTGAAATTGCAATTTTATCAATTGGTCATGTGGGAAACTATGCTATTGATGTGTGTAATGATTATTCAAAAATTGGATTTGAAATTGCACATTATGATCTAAGATTTGTAAAACCATTGGATGAAAAATGTTTACATGAAATTTTTAAAAAATATGATTACATAATAACTATTGAAGATGGTTGTTTAAATGGTGGATTTGGATCTGCAATAATTGAATTTATGGTTGATAATAATTATAAAAAAAATATCTCGAGACTTGGGATACCAGATGAATTTATTGAACATGGACCTCAAAAGCAACTTCATAAAGATTGTGGATATTATAAAAGTTCACTGAGTGAAAAAATAGAGTCAATTAAGCAAAATTTGAATACAAATATAATTTAATAAACTATATTTCTTCCATAAATTTAGTTGTGTAAATTCCTTTTTTATATCTATCGTCATTCATTAATTTTAAATGAAAAGGTATTGTTGTTTTTACCCCTTCAATAACAAATTCACTCAAAGCTCTTTTCATCTTTTCAATAGCCTCTTCTCTTGTTTGCGCTACTGTTATTAGTTTTGCAATCATTGAATCGTAGTAAGGAGGGATAATATAACCTGAATAAACATGTGTATCCACTCTTACTCCATGTCCACCAGGTGCATTATAGTTTGTAATTTTTCCAGGACAAGGTCTAAAATCATTCGAAGGATCTTCGGCATTTATTCTGCATTCTATCGCATGTAATTTTGGTTCGTAATTTTTACCTGAAATTTTAATTCCAAAAGCAACCTTAATTTGCTCAGCAATTAAATCATAATTAATTACTTCTTCTGTAACTGGATGTTCAACTTGAATTCTAGTATTCATCTCCATGAAATAAAAATTTCTATCTTTATCAACTAAAAACTCTACTGTTCCAGCACCTTCATATCTCACAGCCTCTGCTGCTTTAATTGCAGCTCTTCCCATAGCATTTCTTAACTCTTTGGTCATAAAAGGTGAAGGAGATTCCTCGGTCAACTTTTGATGTCTTCTTTGAATTGAACAATCTCTTTCAGATAAATGGCAGGCTTTACCTTGAGAATCTCCAACAATCTGTATTTCAATATGTCTAGGTTCAAGTATGAGTTTTTCTATATATAGATTGCCATTACCAAATGATAATTCTGCTTCTTTTTTTGCAGAATCCCATGCTAATTTTAATTCAGATTTGTTACTAACAGCTCTCATTCCTTTCCCTCCTCCTCCAGCAGTTGCTTTTATCATAACTGGATAGCCAATTTCTGAAGCTAATTTTTCTGCTTCTTCAAAAAATTTTATAATCCCATCAGAACCTGGAATAATTGGAACACCAGCTTTTTTCATCGTCTCTTTGGCATTGGCTTTATTACCCATTTTATCAATCATTTCAGGAGATGCACCAATAAATTTTAAATTATTTTCTTGACAAATTTTAGAAAAGTTAGAATTTTCTGATAAAAAGCCATACCCAGGATGAATGGCATCTGCATTAGTAATTTCAGCAGCAGCAATTATATTAGGTATTTTTAAATATGAATCTGAACTACTGGAAGGACCAATACATACTGCCTCATCTGCAAACTTAACATGTAAACTATCTGAGTCAGCAGTCGAATATACTGCTACTGTTTTAATCCCCATCTCTCTAGCTGTTCTTATCACTCTTAAAGCTATCTCACCTCTATTTGCAATTAAAATTTTCTTGAACATAATGGACTATTTTGAATCTACTTTGGATCAATTAAAAATAATGGTTGATCATACTCAACTGGAGACATATCATCTATAAGTATTTTAACTATTTTTCCAGAAATTTCAGATTCTATTTCGTTAAATAATTTCATTGCTTCAATAACACAAATAACTTGACCTTCAGATATCTCATCTCCAAGGACTATAAAAGGTTCTTTATCTGGTGAGGGTTTTCTGTAAAAGGTTCCGATCATAGGAGACTTTATAGTTATTAAATTTTCATCTTCTGATTTACTTTTATTTACATTTTCTTTAGAAATTTTAGACTCATTAACAGATTCTGTTTGAGTTTGAACTATTTTATGTGTTTCAATTGACGAATTAGGGATAACTTGATTTGCTATTGGTATTTGCTGAATGATTGGTTCAGTTAAATTCTTATTTTTTTTGGGGGGTGTTTTAATTGATAATTTCAAATCTCCAATTTCAAGATTTACCTCAGAGGCCCCTGATTTTGAGACAAATTTTATTAATTCTTGAATTTCTTTTAAATCTAATGACATAATTTCTAGTTTATTTAATATTTAATATGACCATGAAAGATAAATTGCAGCCCAAGTAAATCCTCCTCCAAAAGCAGATAAAATTATGTTGTCTCCTAATTTTAGCTTTTCTTCCCATTCAGATAAACAAATTGGTATGGTGGCATTTGTGGTATTTCCATATTTTTGAATATTAATCATAACTTTATCAGTTCCCAAACCCATACGATTTGCAGTTGCATCAATAATTCTTTTATTAGCTTGGTGAGGAACTAACCATGCTACGTCATCTGGTGATAAATTATTTCTTTTCATAATTTCAACTGAGATATCAGCCATACAAGAAACAGCAAATTTAAACACAGTCTTACCATCTTGATAAATGAAATGTTCCTTTGAATTTACAGTTTGCAAAGATGATGGCTTAAACGAACCACCAGCTACCATTTTCAAATAATTTCTACCTGAACCATCGCTTTTTAAAATAGAATCTTTGATACAATACTCATTTTCTGATGGTTCAAGTAAAACTGCACCTGCACCATCTCCAAAAATTACACAAGTTTTTCTATCTTCGTAATCTACAATCGAAGACATCTTGTCCGCTCCAACAACAATAATTTTTTTGTATAAGCCTGATTCAATATACTTAGAAGCGACATCTAAAGAATACAAAAATCCAGAACAAGCAGCCATAACATCAAAAGCAAATGCATTCTTTGCTCCTATTTTATCAGCAATTATACATGCCGTTGATGGAAACAACATATCTGGAGTTGCAGTTGCACAAATAATTAAATCTATTTCAGATGGGGAAATTTTTTTCTTACTTAATAGACCATTTACAGCTTTACAACCTAAATCAGAGGAAGCAAGGCCATTACCTTTTAAAATTCTTCTTTCTTTGATTCCTGTTCTTGAAGTAATCCATTCATCATTAGTATCAACCATTTTGGATAATTCATGATTGGTTAATTTGTATTCTGGTACCCATGAATTGACACCAGTTATAGCAGAATTTATATTACCCATTTATAATAATTTAAATCATTTAATCAAATATAGTAAAACTTAAATTAAGTAATTTGCATTAAAAATAAAATCAGATAATAATTATTGATCGATAACAATATTTCCTTTATAGTATAACTTTCCTTCATGCCAATATGCTCTGTGATATAGGTGAGTTTCACCTGTTGTTTTACAGGTTGATAAAGTTGGAATCTCGGCTTTATAATGAGTTCTTCTTTTGTCTCTTCTTTGTTTAGAGATTTTTCTCTTTGGATGTGCCATTTTTTAAATTTTTATATTTACTTTTTTTAAAGATGACCATCGATCATCAATTAATTTATTTTTTTTATTTATTTGATTTAAAATTTCTTTATTACAATCATTGCCGTCTAAGATATGGGATCTTTTAATTGGAATAAATAAAACAATCATTTCATATATCATATGAGATATATCAATTACATTTTCATGAAAAGGTAGAAAAATTATCTCATTACTTTGTTTTTCATCAGAAATTACAATTAATCTTTTGTCGGTAAATTCTAATTTTAAGACCAAATCTTCTCCACAAGAATCGCAAGGTGTTTTTAAATTTCCTTTTATGTTAAATGATAAATTGAACTTATTTAATTCAAAAATACTTGACATTTTAACATTGATATCGCATTCATCTATATCTTTGTAATTGAAGGTATTAAAGAACTCCTCATTAATCTTAAAATTTAATTCATTCTTTAATATTTTAAGATCATTTATTTTAATAATGAAATTATCTGTGTTCATTATTTTAAATTTAAAACGACCGCAAATATAAAAAACTTTTTTATCATGATATCAGTTTAAAATAATTTTTAAATTAATAACTAGATATTATTATTAATTATTTCTATTTGTATATATCTTACATGCTAAAAATACGGCTTCTCTAAAAGATCCTTCATTAGCTATATTTTTTCCGGAAATATTATATGCAACTCCATGATCTGGGGATGTTCTGATTACAGATAAATTAGATGTATAATTAACCCCTCCTCCAAATGATATTAATTTGAAAGGAATTAATCCCTGATCATGATAAACAGCCATAGTTAAATCAAAGTTTTTATATGTTTGTGATGCAAAATATCCATCTGAAGAATATGGACCAAATACCAAATCTCCATTCTCAAAAATTTTATTTATTGCAGGTTTAATTATTTTTTCATCAACATTACCAATAACTCCCTGGTCACCAAGGTGTGGATCAATTCCTAAAATAGCAATTTTTGGTTTTTCAATATTGAAGTCTAATTTTAACGAATTTAGAGATAATAATATTTTTTCTTTGATGAGCTTTTCGTTGATAAAATTAGTTACAGATGATAATGAAACATGACCAGTCATTAAGGAAATCTTCAAAAAATCTGAAACCATAATCATATGAGCATTTTTTGATGAAAAATAATCAGATAAAAATTCGGTATGACCCTGAAATTTAAAGTTTTCTGATTGAATATTTTTTTTATTGATCGGAGCAGTTACTAATGCATCAATTTGATTACTTTTAAGCGCCTCAACAGAATTTTTTAGAGAAAGGTAAGCATATTCCCCCCCCTCTTCAGTCTCTTTACCAAATGAAATTTGAACTTTTTTGTCCCATGAATTATATACATTTAGCTTTTTTGAATTTAAACTAAATTTCCTGTCAACATTATTGAAATTAAAGTTACTAAACCCTATTTTATTTAAATAATCTCTTACAAACTGATTTGAAGCAAAAAGCACTGGAATACAAAATTCAAATATTCTACTATCAGAGAATGTTTTAGCAATTATTTCCATTCCAATTCCATTCAAATCGCCTACAGAAATCCCTAATCTGATTTTTTTTCTTGAAACTTTTTTATTCATTTTATTACAATTCAACATTACATAATAATATTAATTACTAATTTTAATTAAAATTTTAATTAAAATATAAATATATTAATTTTCTGAGATGTTTACTGGAATAATAGAAGATATTGGATTAGTTAAAGAACTAAAACATGAAAAAGGTAACTTACACATAACAATAAAGAGTTCTATTTCAAACGAATTAAAAATTGATCAAAGTATTTCCCACAATGGAGTTTGTCTTACAGTCGTAAATTGTGATAATAAATCTCATACAGTAACTGCAATAAATGAAACGCTATCTAAAACAAATTTGAAATATTTAAAAATTGGAGATCTAATTAATCTTGAAAGATGCTTAAAGTTAGGATCAAGAATTGATGGTCATATTGTTCAAGGTCATGTTGATAAAACTGCAATTTGTACTAATATAAGTGATAAAAATGGTAGTTGGGAATTTACATTCCAATATAATAGAAGCTCTAATTTTGAAACTACTATACCAAAAGGTTCTGTGACTTTAAATGGGATAAGTTTAACAGTTGTAAAATCTATAAGTAATGAATTTTCAACTCATATAATTCCATATACATATGAAAATACTAATATGAAAATGTTAAAAATAGGAGATAAAGTTAATATCGAATTCGACATAATTGGAAAATATTTAGCTGAATTCAGTAATCAAAATGTAAAATAAATTATTTTAATAAATGAAGCGTTCCTTTATATATTTCCTCATTTAAATTGACTCTATTAGCAACTTTTAAGACATAAAAATAGACACCTTGAGTCAGTTTTTCATCATTATAGTGATTATTTTTTCCATCCCACCAAAGTCCATCTAAACCATAATATCCATTTTTATAAACCTCGTCACCCCATCTATTATATATACTTAAGTTACTTTGAGAATAAAATTCATTTGTTAAACCATTTATTATGAAATAATCATTAAATCCATCATCATTTGGAGAAAATACATTAGGTATTTCAATATCACAAATAAATAATATTGAAAATTTTACTGTGGTATCACATCCAGAGTAGGAAAATGTATAATATCCATAATTATCAACATCAATTTGATTTTCAAATGAAAAATTATCATTAAATATAGCATTCCCAGGACCATTCAAATATTCCCATCCTAGATCCATACCATAACTTTCTACATAAATACTAGTCGAAGTTTCGCATCTAACATAATCATCAAAGAAAATTTGAGGAATCCCTTGACCAAATTTTACCATTAAAGAATCTTTAGTTTCACATCCATTAATAGTATATGATATATTATAATCTCCAAATAAATTAACTTGAAGATCAGTTAACTGTCCTGTATTATTTGAAAATTGTCCATATCCATGCTCAGGAGGACTTATTATATCCCAATATCCCCCAGTAGTTGATAAATTTTCAACTTCTAGGACGACATTTTTCTCGCAAACTTGGACCCCGGGATCAAATATTACAGGGTCTATTTTTAAAAAATTAATTTCAACAGTATCTGAACCTTTACAAAAGTCAAATGTAAAAGACACATCATAAGTGTCAAAATCAGATACTTCAATATTAGTTGACCCTGACAATGAATCATCGAATATTAAATTATTTTGATTTTGGTTAAAGTATGACCAATTTCCCGAAATATTATTTTGATTTACTACTGAAACATCTCCATTCAAAAAACAATAATTATTGTCACTAGCTTCAATTATAGGTTTAACCTTAGAAAAGTTGACTGAAGTAGTCTCAGTTATTTTACAATCATTGTCAGTAAATGAGAGTAGATATAAGCCTGGATCAGATACATTAATTACTGGATTTAAAGAGTTAGAATCTGGATCAAATGATAATGTTGACTCTGGTGGAGCATCTATTAATTCCCAAAATCCACCTCCTGAGGAAACATTACTTACACTTAATTCTAATTGACTTTGGCATTCTGAGATTAAATTTAATGGTAAATCTGGGGCACTATATACATCAATTTCAAATTGCTCTATATATTCACAACCAAAATTATCAAAAATTGTCATTTGATAAGTATGAATCCCACTATTTAAAGGTTGAATTATTAGTGATGTTGAGTCGTAGGAAATTATAGAAGAAGGTTCTTCAGGACAATACCAGTTATAATTGAGAACTTCTGAAACTAATGAGTCAGATATAATTTCATCCTGCTCACCTACAACATTCATTGATAAATACCAACTGCATATAAATCCATTATCAATTGATAAATTATCTGTTATAATTAATGTCCAATTTCCATTAGCAGGTGAACCAGAAAAATTTGAAAAACTTTGTTCTGGGGCATAATAACCTGGAATCATTGCATTTCCTCCATTAGGGGCAGACATTGTATTTCCCAGGGAGGAACCAAATGTTCCAAATACTGGTTCAGCAGACCAGCAATACTCCCAACAGTCTCCTGGAACTTCTTCAGAGTTATTATCTAAAGCATTTCCCAACCAAGTATTTCCCCCTCCGCTCCCGTATGAGTGTAGAATTACATTTTGCCCACCAGGTGCAGTTAATTCTAATTCCAGATCACCTAAATAGGAATGTTCTATCTCAATACAAATATCTACAAAATCATCATCATCTAAAACAGCTAGAGGATCAAATGAAGTTACATTAATTTCAGTTGAATAAGATACTCCACTACCATCAGGTAAGTAAATTGCATCACCAAAATCTTCTCCTACATTTAAAGCATCTTCATATAGTATCCAAGTTACAGATTGAAAAAAACTTGTAGCTAAGGAATCGTCTGATGAATTAGATTTGATTTCTAGTTCGGTACCAGGACAAACAAGAGTCTCTGATGGAGATGTAATATTTATATCAATACCTGGTTGATCATTAACTACAGTCAAAGAAGTTTCAGATTGACATCCATTAACATCAGTAGCAACTAATGATAAGTTATAACTCCCCAAATCAGAATATAAGTGATTTACATATTGATTACTAGCTTCTTGACTATCTCCAAAACTCCATTCAAAAAGTGTATTTTCATTTGATTGATTGTAAAATAAATTATTATTTGAAAAGTTTGTTATCGCATTAAGGTCAATATCGTGACAAGCATCAATTTCTCCCTGTGCATTAATCCAATCACTTGACTGAATTTCAACTTCAAAGTCTTGACAAGGATATTGACAATTTATTTCTGCTGCCCATCCTTGATCACCAAGGCTATTTGGAGAACCAGGAGATGAAAATACTATAGTTAGACAACCTGAAGAATTATTTTCTGAAGCTATAATATTACCTGGTGGAGAATCACCTGGACCTAAATATGAGTACAAAATTAATTCATTAGTACTATTACCATCATATATTATTAAATTTGGAGAAGAAAAAAAATTACCGCCCAAATCAAAAAAAGAAAAGTCTAAAGAGGTATATAAATCAGATTCATTGCTACATATTGTCATTTGATAATTTTCAGATCCAGAAAAATTACCTGTTGATCCTCCGGAGTCATAAAAATATCCTGTACAGGCAACTACATCTTGATTATTCATATATACGTTAGGACCTTGAACTTCTCCACTTAGAGTTAATTGACAGCCTAATGAATCAGTTACAGTTAGAAAATAAAGACCAGGTATGGCATTATTTAGATTTCCCGTTGTGTCTCCATTTGACCATTGATAAAAAAAAGGTGGATTGCCTCCAAAAGTTGTAATATCAATTGATCCATCTGCTGAACTTATTGAAGAACTTGCATTTCCAAAAAGTTCAGCTGAAAAACAAAAACAATTGTCGTTAATCAATGGCAAATCAAAATTTTCAGATGTCTGAGATCCAAATGGAGTATTTCCATTGTTATTAATTATAACGTTATTACCACCACACAATGAGAGGCTGTAAAATGATTCTGTCCCCCAACCATCGCCATCAAGGTCAAAAGTATTAAATGAATAACTTTCTCCTTGATTTAAACATATTTCATCAGATTCATAGAGAAAATATGGGGCATAGGGATTTGAGTTAGTCACAATTATACTGTCTTGCGAATCTGTAATATTCCAAGAGATCAAACCCTCCGGATAATTTCCCCATATAAATTGATCAGTTGTATAAACATTTATGCTTACCCCGACTTCATTGTCAGAGCATGAGGAAATTATATTTACTTGAGAAAATAATTGCAATGAAATTAAAAAACAAAAAATATATCTGAGCATTATTTATTTAATTGGTGTCTTTTAAAAAGTTCATGAATTTCATTTTTTGATCTTATTATAATAACTTTATTTAAATCTCCAATACTGAAGGTGATTTTTTCCTTCTGATGGAAAGGGATATTAAATAAAAATATATTAAAAGAATTTTCACTCAAATCATCTATTTCAATATTTTGGAAATTTTGATTTGAATATTCAAGTATGTTTGGATAGTATTTTTGTTTTTGGTCAGGTATTTGTTTGATATTTTGAAAATAATATGAATTATTTAAAAAAAATTCAATAAAATCAAATTGATTTTTATTTTCTTCATAAATTCTTTCTAAATAATCAACTGTATATTTTTGAAGTAATCTTTGATCAAATTGAATTTTGTTTTGGGAACTTAAAGTTAAAGTGAATAAAATATTAAATGTAAATAATATTAATTTCATAAAAGTTTTTTTAATTTGGATATGAAACTTAGTATACAAATATAACTTTTTTTAAACTATAAGTCAGTATGTAATTAATATAAATAATGTAGTTTTGCATTGATGAATAAAAATGAAATAAGAAATTTTTGTATAATAGCTCATATTGATCATGGTAAGAGTACATTAGCTGATAGATTAATTGAAAAAACTAAAACTATTTCAAAAAGAAACAGTCAAAATCAATTACTTGATGATATGGAACTTGAAAGAGAACGAGGAATTACAATTAAGAGCCATGCTATTCAGATGGAATACAAATTGAATGATACTAAATACAGGCTTAACCTAATTGATACTCCAGGTCATGTTGACTTTTCTTATGAAGTCTCAAGATCTATTGCCGCATGCGAGGGAGCACTATTAATTATTGATGCAGCTCAAGGAATACAAGCCCAAACTATATCAAATTTATATTTAGCACTTGAAAATGACTTAGCAATACTTCCAATTATTAATAAGATTGATCTTCCCAGTGCTAAAACTGAAGAAGTAAAAGATCAAATTATTGACTTAATTGGATGCAATGAAACTGAAATTATATCTGCAAGTGCTAAAACTGGATTTGGTATTGATGTTATATTAGAAAAAATTATTTCAAAAATTCCTCCCCCAAAAGGTGATAATAACTTACCATTACAGGCATTAATTTTTGATTCTGTTTTTAATCCTTTCAGAGGAATCGAAGCTTATTTTAAGGTAATTAATGGAAAAATTAAAAAAAATGAAAATGTTAAATTCTTTGCCACTAAGAAAGAATACAATGCTGACGAAATTGGTGCTCTAAAATTCATAAAAGAAGAAAGAAATGAGATAATTTCTGGGGATGTAGGTTATATTATTTCTGGAATTAAAAATGCTAATGAAGTTAAAGTAGGTGATACTATAACTCATGTTGAAAAACCTTGTTTAAAACCGATTGAAGGGTTTAAAGATGTAAAACCAATGGTATTTGCTGGAATATATCCAGTAGATACAGAAGATTACGAGGAATTAAGAAGTTCCATTGAAAAATTACAATTAAATGATGCCTCTCTAGTTTTTGAACCGGAATCTTCTGCAGCACTTGGTTTTGGATTTAGATGCGGTTTTCTTGGTATGCTTCATATGGAAATAATTCAAGAAAGGTTAGAGAGAGAATTTAATATTACTGTCATTACAACTGTTCCAAATGTTTCTTACTTCAGCTATTTAAAAAAAGGAGAGAAAATTTTAGTCAATAACCCTTCAGATTTACCTGACCTTTCAAAAGTAGATAAAGTTGAAGAACCATACATTTCAGCTCAGATTATAACTAAATCTGATTACATTGGCCCTATTCTTAAATTATGTATTGAAAATAGAGGAGTGTTAAAAAATCAAATTTATCTTTCAACTGAGAGAGTTGAACTAACATTTGAAATGCCTCTAGCTGAAATCGTCTTTGATTTTTATGATAAACTTAAATCCATATCCAGGGGCTATGCTTCTTTTGATTATCAACCAATTGGTTATCAAGAATCGAATTTAGTTAAGATGGATATTTTATTGAATGGTGAACAAATTGATGCACTATCTGCTTTAATCCATAAAAGTAATGCTCAATCTATTGGAAAAAAAATATGTATAAAATTAAAAGAGTTAATACCAAGACAACAATTTGACATTGCAATCCAAGCAGCAATTGGTGCTAAAATTATTTCAAGAGAAACGGTAAAAGCTGTAAGAAAAGATGTTACTGCAAAATGTTATGGTGGAGATATTACCAGAAAAAGAAAATTATTAGAAAAACAAAAAAAAGGTAAAAAAAGAATGAGACAAGTAGGAAATGTTGAAATTCCTCAATCAGCATTTATGGCAGTTCTTAAATTAGGATAATTATGGAAAAAAAAATTAAAATACTTAAAGACAAAATTTCAAAAGCAAAACTAGGTGGAGGCTTAAAAAAAATTAATGACCAACATAATAAGGGAAAATTAACCGCTAGAGAGAGAATAAATTATTTGCTAGATGAAAATTCTTTTGAAGAAATCGGTATGCTTGTAACTCATAGATCTACAAACTTTAATTTAGATAAAATTAAAATTTATGGTGACGGGGTGATCACTGGTTATGGAAATATTGATGGGAGATTAATATATATTTATGCTCAAGACTTTACTGTATTTGGAGGCTCATTATCTGAATCACATGCAAAAAAAATATGTCAAATTATCGATCTAGCTACTAAAAATGGAGCTCCAATTATCGGATTAAATGATTCAGGAGGTGCAAGAATTCAAGAAGGAGTGACTTCTTTAGCGGGTTATGCTGATATTTTTTATAGAAATACGAGAGCCTCCGGAGTAATTCCTCAAATTTCTGCTATTATGGGCCCCTGTGCAGGAGGAGCTGTATATTCCCCTGCATTAACTGATTTCATAATGATGGTTGAAAAATCATCTCACATGTTCTTAACAGGACCAAATGTTGTTAAAACTGTAACTCATGAAAATGTATCAGCTGAAGATCTTGGGGGAGCAGAAACTCACTCTAAAAAATCAGGCGTAGCACATTTTTCTTATCAAAATGAATTAGAATTATTAGATAACATAAAAAAATTGTTAAATTATATTCCACAAAACTGCGAAGATAGTGTTCCTAAAGTAAGTTATGATGGTGGTAAAAAAAAAATTAAACATTCAAAAAATTATTCCTGAGAATCCTAATGCTCCTTACGATATGAAAGAAATAATTAAACAAGTAGTTGATGATAATTCTTTTTTTGAAGTTCATAAAAACTTTGCTGAGAATCTTATTTGTGGTTTTGGAAGAATCTGTGGCACATCTATAGGAATTGTTGCTAATCAGCCATCTATACTTGCGGGTGTACTAGACAATAATTCATCAACTAAAGGAGCAAGATTTGTAAGATTTTGTGATTGTTTTAATATACCAATAATTGTTTTCGAGGATGTCCCTGGATTCCTTCCGGGAACAGATCAAGAGTGGAATGGAATAATAATTAATGGAGCAAAATTATTATATGCCTTTTCTGAAGCAACAGTCCCAAGAATTACAATTATTACGCGAAAAGCATATGGAGGTGCATATGATGTGATGAATTCTAAACATATTGGATCGGATATAAATTATGCTTGGCCTTCAGCTGAAATTGCTGTAATGGGAGCTAAAGGAGCTGCTGAAATTATTTTTAAAAAAGAAATTAATAATTCATCTGATCCTGTCAATGAAATTTTGAATAAAGAAAAAGAGTATAGTGATATTTTTGCAAATCCTTACATTGCAGCAGAAAGAGGTTTTATAGATGAAATTATTAACCCCGATGAAACCAGAAATAAAATTATCACCTCACTTAATATGCTAAAAAATAAAGTTGAAAACTTACCTAAAAAAAAACATGGAAATATCCCCCTATAAAATAAATGTCCTAGTTTTAGGATCTGGAGCAAGAGAACATGCTATTGGATGGAAAATTAAACAAAGTGATAAACTAAATAAACTTTATTTCGTACCTGGTAATGGAGGAACAAAAGATTTAGGTACGAATATAAATTCAGAAATCAATGATTTTGAATCAATCAAAAAGATATGTTTAAAGTTTAAAATTAATATGTTGATCGTTGGACCTGAAGGACCACTAGTCAATGGTATTTGTGACTTTTTTAAAAACGATTTAAGGTTAAAAAATATAATATTTATAGGACCAAATAAATTATGCTCTAAATTAGAAGGGTCAAAAGATTTTGCAAAAAAATTTCTAATTAAAAATAATATTCCTACAGCAAAATATAAGTCATTTAATAAGTCTGAAATTAAAGAAGCAAAATTATTTTTAGATTCAATTTCTCCACCTTATGTTATTAAAGCAGATGGATTAGCAGGAGGAAAAGGCGTTTTAATTTTTGATGACATCACCAAAGCTAAATTTGAAATTAATGAAATGTTATTAAATAAAAAATTTGGAGATTCCTCAAAAAAAGTAATAATTGAAGAGTTTTTAGATGGAATTGAATTGTCAGTATTTTTGATTTTAGATGGAGAGAATTATATCATTCTCCCAAGTGCAAAAGACTATAAGAAGATTGGTGAAGGAGATTCTGGATTAAATACTGGAGGTATGGGAGCAATTTCTCCTGTCCCTTTTCTAAAAAAATCCTTTTTTAAAAAAATTAAAAATAAAATAATTTTACCTACAATAGCTGGTCTTAAAAGGGAAAAAATTAATTATTCTGGTTTCCTATTTATTGGGCTTATGAAATTTAATGAGGAACCTTATGTAATTGAATATAATGTCAGACTAGGAGATCCTGAGACACAAGTAATTCTTCCAAGAATTAATTCTGATTTCCTAGATTTATTGATTCATATTAAAGATAAAAATTTAAATAATTATCAAATTAAAATTGATGATAGATTCGCTTCGACCATTTTTCTGGTATCAGGGGGTTATCCAAAAAAATATGAAATTAACAAACTAATTGAAAATACCAACAAAATATCTGATTCAATTTTGTTTCACGGTGGGACTAAATCAAAAAATGGGAGTTTATATACTTCTGGAGGGAGAGTTATTTCAGTAACATCTATTAATAAAACAATGAATGATGCAATAAAAATCTCAACAAAAAATTCTGAAAAAATTAAATTTGAAAAGAAATATTACAGGGGAGATATAGGTTTTGATTTATAAACTACTTACAAATATTATCTTTAGAAGTTGCCACTTTGGAACAAAAAATCAAAATTAAAAATCCAGAAATTGATAAAATTAAATTTGGGATATTTTTTGAAATTTCAATTAATTTAAAACTAGTTTGAAATAAGTCGCCAATTAAATATAATGTTTCATTCATGTGGTAAATTTAATAATTTAAATTATGATAACAATATTCAAAAAAAATAATTTTTATTATTTGATATTTTTTTTACAAATTTCTATAGTTTTAATTAATCATGAAAATTTTGATTATAATTTAGTAAACTTTTCCAGTAATTCATTTCAAATAAATTCATTATTTGATAAAATACTAAGCTCTAAACTAATTTATTTTTCAATAGTATACTCTAACATTATATTACAAATTTATTATTTGCTAATAATTTTGAATGACCAAAGAATTCTCTCTAATTTTTCAATATTTCCTGTAATATTCTACTTTATAATTTCAACATATAATCCAATCGCCCTAATACTGAATAATTCTCTCATAATAAATACTTTAATTTTAATATCCTTTAAAAAAATATTTGATTCATTTCTTGAATATAAGTCTTATAAAAAATTTTTTGAAGTATCATTACTTTTGTCAATAGGAGCCAATTTAAATAATAACTCCATAATATTCTTTTTTTTAATTATTAGCGGCTTATATCTTAGCAATAAATTTAATATGAGATATATTATTATTGTATTGATTGGATATTTAACTCCATTTTTTTTTAATTATACTATATGTAAATATTTAAAAATTGATTTTTTTTACTCTACCGGATTTAGATTTCATAATATTACAAATTTCTCTTTTGGAGAAAAATTAATAATTTTATTCATCTCACTATTAGTTTTATTAAACTTCACAATTTATTTTCTTAATAAAAAGCCTAAGAGTCAAATAGATTCAAAAAAAAATATTCAATTTAATATTTTACTAACTGTTTCATTAACTTATTTACTTCTATTTTCTTACAAAGTTAAATATGAAATAATTTGCTTAATTATTCCATTAGTTAATATTTTTAATAATTTATTTAGAGAAAAAAATTATTTAATTATAAAGATAGGATTAATACTATCAATAATTATAACTCAAATAATTGAAATAGTATTTAATTAAAGAGAAAAGATTCTTGATATATTGAATCCAAAATAAATATCTCCATCAAGCCACCGTCCAGTTGTTTCATTAATAAAAGATTTCTCAAACATTCCCTGAGAATTCGTTAAATGTAACTGAAAAACATGACCACCAGTTTCAATATCAAAACCAATTGAAAGTGAATTCTTATAATTATCAATAAAATTTTTAAACCTATAAAAGTATTCCGAATTTAAAGTAACCCTTTTTGATAACTTTATTCTTTGACCAAATCCAACTGAAAACTGATCATTAGGAATTAGATTATTTGAAACTAAATTACTGTGAATCAAAGTTGGAGAAATTTGAAATGAAAAGAATTCATTTATTTTTCTTGAAATTAAAATTTGATACAAATACGAAATTCTTGATTTAAAGGGATAATTATTAATTAATGGATATCTAATTGTATTAATGAATAGAGAATTATACATGCATATATTAAATGGGAAAAAATTACTTTGCCTAAAGATTTTATTTTTACTAAAAAATTCATAAGTCTTTTGATGAGTATTTCTAGCTAAACCTAGAGAGGAGAAATTTGTTAAACCATAATCTAGAGACATTCTCATTAGGGCTTGATCTAGGCCCCATAATTCATATGCTCCTGAATTTAAAGTCCCAAAACGATGTTCAATAATAAAATTTAAATTCTTTTTACCGGTAATTTCAGTAGATTGACCATTAATAACTTTAGTTGCTTTAAATGTTGCAATTGTATATACTTTATCATTTCCTTCATTTAAAATGGAAAGTAATTCATCTTGCGCTAGTAGGAAATTAATATTTATAAAAAATATTGTATAAATTATCAGTTTATTTTTTCTTAAATTTAGCATTAACCTTAACATTTACAGTATTATTTATTTTATTTGATACTATTTTAGGAATTTTAATATTGAAATCGGAACATAACAAGTTAAATTTAGAGAATCCTTCAATGATTTCACCACTCTTTTTAAAAGATGCTCGAATTTTCATTTTCTTTTTTATTCCATGAAAATCCATTTCACCGTTTATTTCAATATTGTTTTTACTAAAAAGATCATCGAGATTTTCTTGATAAAATCCTATGAATGTGGCATTGGGAAATTTATCAGATTCAACATAATTTTCATTAAAATGCTCTTCCATTAAAGATATTTTAAAATTAAAACCTCTAAGTGGAACCTGAAAGGCTATTTTTTTATTATTAAAATCTATAACTGCACTTACTTGACTATTTTTTGCTTCAATAATTTCTAATGCATCAGCATCTGACAGAAAATAAATTTCTGCATCTCTAGTAATATAAATTTGAGAAAAACAAATAAAACTATTTAGAAAAAAAAATAAAAAGCTTGTTGTTTTCATATTAATTGTTCATGTAACCTTGATTAATCCATGATTTAATTTTATTTATTTCACAGTTTTGCAACTTATATCCTTGCGGCATTAATAAAATATCACCTTCATTTCTTTCTATCCTATTTAATATTCCAGATATACCTGGTGCATCTATTCTTTCAATTATTTGATCATAAGTCTCTAAACTCAGATATACTGAGGGAGATGGGCCTCCATGACAAGATTGACAATTGTATGCAAATATTGGTAAGATATCTCTTTCAAACTGAACATCTAGTGTATCACAGGAAATTTCATTAAATAAATCATTTTGATTTTCATATGCACAGCTTATGACTAAAAGCATAATTATTAGTAAAAAAAAAATCTTTTTCATTAAATTTATAAATGTTTTACAAATTTCTTACTTTTTTTTTAATTAATAAAAATTAATTCACACTAAGATGAAAAATACATCAAACACATTTAAAATAGCTTCATTAATATTTGTAGTATTTTCAATTTTTATTTTACTTGTTTTTAAAAAATATATATATAAGAAACACGAAAATATTTCTTTAAAGAATCCTGATTTAGTTATAAGTGCTGATAAATTATATTATGATTTTATAAATTTCACTGATTCATCAAATTCAAAATATTTAAATAAAATCATTTTAATTGATGGAAATTTAATTAGTTTAGATGATAGAAATATTTTATTAAGTCCAGGAATATCAATTTTACTTGAAAAAAGTACAACTAAAATTAATCGAAAAGAAGAAATAAAGATAAAGGGGAGATGCTTGGGTTTTGACAATATATTAATGGAAGTTAAAATTGATAAAGCTACATTAGTAAATTAATAATGAAAAAAAGAAAAAAATTTATTGATAAAAAAAAAATTTTTACTTCTAATTTATCAGTAATTATAAGTATGACCATAGTATTATTTCTTTTTGGTCTTATTAGTTCACTTTTATTACAATCTAAAATTATCTCTAAAAATATTAGAGAAAATATCAAATTTTCATTAATTCTTAGAGATAGTTCAGATAGTGAAGTGAAATTATTAATAAATAAATTAAAACTAAATAAAAATATTAAGTCAATTACATTCAATTCAAAAGATGATGCTGCAGCAAAACTAACTTCAGAAATAAATCAAGACTTTATTGAAACAATTGGATATAACCCACTCCCTGATGTTATTGATATTAAATTTTTTAATACAATTTTAATTGAAAAAAATACTTTTGAAATAATTAATTATTTAAAATCTTTTAATTTTGTTGATGAAATCATATACAATGATATACTAATTAATACCGTAAAAAATAATCTCAATAAAGTTTCTTACATATTATTATTTACAATAATTTTATTCACTTTAATATCAATTAGTTTAATTAATTCTTCCATACGATTATTAATATTTTCTAAAAGATTTTTAATTAAAACAATGCAACTTGTTGGAGCAAAAACTAATTTTATCAGGAAGCCTTTTATTTTAAATAATATTAAAAACGGTATTATTTCTTCCTTTTTTGCAATTATATTAATTAATATATTAATTGACTATGTTTTAAAATATTTCTCTGAATTAAATATTTTTTTTGATATTAAAAATAAACTTACAATATTTACCATTATTATTTGTTTTGGAATTATTATTCCATGGGTTTGCACATTTTTAGCTGTAAGAAAATATTTGAAATTAAGTACTAATGATTTATATGAATAAATATGAAAAATAACTCTTTATTTAAGAAAAAAAATTATAACGTAATGATTATAGGATTGATATTTATAGGTATAGGTTTTATTCTTATGTCAGGCGGTGATACTAACGATGAAACTAGTTTTAACGAGGAAATATTCAATTTTAGAAGAATAACTATAGCTCCAATAATAATTATAATAGGTTTCATTATTGAAGTTTTCGCTATTATGCTTAAAACCAATAGAAATCCGAATAAATGACAATAATTGATGCAATCATTCTTGGAATATTTCAAGGAATGACAGAATTTCTTCCAGTTAGTAGTAGCGGTCATAATGAAATTATTGAATCAATTCTCAAAATTAATGCATACGAAAATAATTTATTAACCATTACTGTATTGCATGCTGCAACTGCATTGAGTACTGTTATAATATTCAAAAAAGAATTCTATAAAACTTTCTCAGGATTTTTCATGTTTAATTGTAGTAACGAATTTAAATTTTCCGTTAAAATAATTATATCTATGATTCCAGCTGTTATTATAGGTTTATTTTTTGAAAAAAGCATTGATCTTTTATTTCAAAATAACTTACTACTAGTTGGTATAATGTTAATAGTAACAGGGATTCTATTATTTCTTTCTGATAAAAAAATTAAGACCGATAAAGGAATAAGTTTTAAAAATGCTTTTATAATTGGTTTAGCACAATCGATTGCAATTCTTCCTGGTTTATCAAGGTCTGGCAGTACTATTTCAACAGCAATTTTTCTTGGTATTGACAAAAAATTAGCAGCAAAATTTTCTTTTATGATGGTTGTACCTCTTATTTTAGGAAAGATGATTAAAGACATATATGAACTAAAATTATTCGATCTTAATGAAGAATTTACTCCTCTTTTTTTTGGTTTTTTATCGGCATTTTTTACTGGGTTAATTTCATGCTCTTTTATGATAAAACTAGTTGAAAAAAGTAAATTACGGTATTTTTCAGTCTACTGTTTTATAATGGGATTTATATGTTTTATAAAATTTTACTAAAATAAATGCAGGAAGATATTATTATAAGCGGTTTTGGAAGTATTTCGTGTTTGGGCTCTGAATATTACGAAATATGGAATAATTATCTTACTAAAAAGACTAGACTAAGTTTCAAAAAAATATTAAACTCTAAAATACCAATAGGAATATTGGATAAAAATGAGAAAGAAAAAATAATTGAAATTCAACGTGAAAATAAATTTTATAAAAGACTAGATAAATCTGTCTTAATGTCAATTTTTGCATCAAGAAAAGCAATCAAAAGTTCAAATTGGAAAAAAAGTTCAAAATTATCACTTAATATAGGGTCATCTAGAGGGGCGACTGAATTATTTGAAAAATACCATAAAGATTTTTTAAATAATAAATCTTCAAAATTATCTCCAATATCTTCTCCTAATACAAGTTTAGGTAACATTTCTACATGGGTTGCATATGATATTGGATTCAAAGGATTCTCTTTTTCACATTCAATAACTTGCAGTACTGCACTTCATTCAATTTTAAATGGAATCGCATGGTTAAAATCTGGAATGTCTAAAAGATTTATTGCAGGAGCATCTGAAGCCCCAATTACAAATTTTACGATTTCTCAAATGAAAAGTTTGAATATATATTCAAATAAACTAACAAAATATCCTTGTCAACCTTTTAATTTAAAAAATAATCAAAATACAATGGTTGTCTCTGAGGGGGCTTCATCTTTTTGTCTTGAATTACAAAAAAAACAAAATAAAAAAAGAGTTGTAAAAATTGCTGGATATGGATATTTTAATGAAAAAATAAGCCATAATACCTCTATTAATAAAAATGGTATTGGTTTATATAATACTATGAAAATAGCATTAAATATGGCTAATTTAAATACCGTAGATTGCATTATAACCCATGCACCCGGAACCATTTTGGGAGATAAAAGTGAATTTAATGCAATTAAAAAACTTTTTGGGAAATTTATCCCAAGAATTACATCTAATAAACACATTATGGGCCATTCATTTTCAAATTCAGGAGGATCAAGTATTGAAATGGGAATTATGATGCTCAAAAATAATTACTTTATTGATTTACCTTTCGAAACAATTTTTGAAAATAAGAATTTGAATAGTGATTTGAATTCTGTAATGATAAATTCTACCGGATTTGGAGGAAATTCTGTTAGCATTATTTTAACTTTATAGAAAAATTATAAATAAACTTTATATTTGGAATATTAAATCAAACCCAAATAAAAATTCATGAAGATACCTTACATAAAAAAATGGACACCTGGTAAAATAGAAAAATTATTTAAATTTCCTTTAATTGACTTAATTTACGAAGCTTCCAAAATTCACAGGAAATATCATAAATCAAACGAAGTTCAAATTAGTACTTTAATTTCAATAAAAACTGGGGGTTGTCCTGAAGATTGTGGATATTGTCCTCAGGCTTCCAGATACAATACTAATATTGATAAAAATCAATTAATGAATATTAATAAAGTTAAAGCTCAAGCATTAAGAGCTAAGAGTTCTGGTTCTTCAAGGATTTGTATGGGGGCAGCATGGAGAAATATAAAAGATGGAGAAGAATTTGACAAAGTTTTAGAAATGATAAAATGTATTACTGAACTGAATATGGAAGTCTGCTGTACGCTTGGTATGGTAAATAAAGATCAAGCAAGACGACTTTATGAAGCTGGACTTTATGCCTATAATCACAATGTTGACACTTCAGAAGAATACTATAAAAAAATAATTTCTACTAGAGGTTATCAAGATAGGATAAAAACTATAAATAATGTCAGAAAAGCGGGAATTACTGTTTGCTCGGGTGGTATAATTGGAATGGGAGAGTCTGAAAAAGATAGAGCTTCCATGCTTTATACCTTATATAAGCTTGATCCTTATCCAGAATCAGTACCTATTAATGCATTAGTTCCAGTTAAAGGAACACCAATGGAAAATAAAATAAAAATTGAAATATGGGACATAATTAAGATGATAGCAATTACTAGAATAGTACTACCAAAAACAAATGTAAGGCTCTCAGCTGGCAGAAAAGATTTTTCAGATGAAGGTCAAACCTTATGCTTTATATCTGGTGCCAATTCAATTTTTGCTGGAGATAAACTTTTAACTACTCCAAATCCTAATATTAAAGATGATTTGAAATTATTTAAAATACTAGGGATTAAATACAAAAAGACATTCGAAAATATTCCTAGAACAACAATTAATGAAAATTATAAATTATCGAAAAGAAAATATCCAAAAGAAAATTGGTCGAGACCTAATCATAAAATTCAAGCCAACATTGACTCTGCTACTAAAGCAAAAAAAATTAAATTTAATAAAGTTTGATGAAAAAACTACTACTTGTATTAACCCTAATAAATTCAATTAATTGTTTTTCTCAAAATTTTTTTTGGGGGACAAAAATTGGAATTTCGTCCACTAAACTAAATTTATATAATATAGAAAATAATACAATAAAATTTAAAAATATTTCTGATGTTTCAATTGGTTACGATTTAGGAATATTCTCTAGAATATCATTTTTGGGTATTTTTGTTCAACCTGAAATTATTTATTCACAAATAAATTCAAATTTTAATATTTCAAATAACTTTTCTGATAATTATGATATAGATATATCTTTAAGAAAAAATAATACGGTTAAGATTAACAAATTAGATATACCTATTTTATTTGGTAAGAATTTTTTCAAAATTACTAGATTTAATGCTGGCCCAGTTTTTAGTTATTTAATAAATCAAAGAAATAAAACTGGTGAGAATAACCATAATACTGAAATAAATTTTTTTAAATCTAATATTAGAGGCCAAATTGGGACGGGTCTAAATCTCCCTTTTCTTATTATTGACATTAGATACGAATTTTCATTAAACCCAATTGGAAATAAAGTGAATATTGAAGAATTGACAATTCAATCTGACCAAAGAATAAATTCTTTTTTAATTTCAATTGGAATCAAACTATAACTTTTTCAATTTAACATTTTGTTTATGTCTAAGAAAATCTCTTTTTGTTTTTTTAATAAAATTTTTTTTGATAGCTTCTTCTAAATCAATTCCTGTTTGATTTGAAATACACACCAAAACCCATAATATATCTGCAAGTTCATCTTCGAGATTATATAGTTTATCTGATTGTTTTTGTGATTGATCTCCATATTTTCTAGCAAATATTCTGGCTAACTCTCCAACTTCTTCCATTAAAATGGATAAATTTGTTAACTCACTAAAATACTTTACTCCATACTTTTTTATCCAAAGATCAACTTTTTTTTGAAGTTCTTTAATTTTCATTTATAAATTATTTTGAAATTACTTTTTTAATTTAGTAAACATTCTTCTTAAATAAATATTTAAAATAATATTAATAAAGATATGATTTTCAAATCACATTTAAAGTTTAGTCTTGATTTAAATGATAACAGTTTTAATATATTAAAAATTTATACTTTTTAAGCATTCAATTTACTAATTAATCTCAAAACCACTTAATATATTTTTTTATTCAATTAAAAGTAAATTATGTATGTTTTTAAAAAATTTAATATAATATTTATTACTTATTTTAAATTCATAATTTTAAAAACTAAATAAAAATTTCATAAGTGGTATTTTACTTATGTAAAATTTAGTTTATTAATTAAAGAATATGCTTAAAATTGCTCATGATGTTATATATAATCACCAATTAAAAAAGAATCATAGATTTCCAATGATTAAATATGAACTAATTCCTGAACAACTCATTATGGAAAATACATGTATTGAGGATAATTTTTTTAAGCCAGGGGAAATTAGTGATAAAATAATACTTTTAACTCATCATGAATTTTATTATAACAAATTAATTAATCAAACACTAAATGATAGAGAAATTAGAGCAATTGGTTTCCCAATGTCAAATAAACTAATTAAAAGAGAAAAAATGATTGTTCAAGGGACAATAGAATGTGCTCTAAATTCAATTAAATATGGAATTTCAATGAATATAGCCGGTGTAACTCATCATGCCTTCTCTAATCGTGCAGAGGCATTTTGTATACTAAATGATCAAGCAATAGCAGCAAATTTTTTGATTTATAATGATTATTGTAAAAAAATACTAATATTAGATTTGGATGTTCACCAAGGAAATGGGACAGCGGAAATATTTCGTAAAAATATAAATGTTTTTACGGTATCATTTCATGGAGAAAAAAATTATCCATTTAGAAAAGAAAAAAGTGATTATGATCATGGTTTTAAGGATGGAACTTCTGATAGAGAATATTTAAATAAAATTAAGTATGATATACCAAGATTAGTAGAAAAATTTGAACCAGACTTTATTTTTTACCTTTCAGGTGTAGATATAATTGAAAATGACAAGCTTGGTAGATTGTCTGTTTCAATAAATGGATGTAAAGAACGAGACAGATTTGTATTAGATTATTGCAAAACCAATAATATTCCTTTACAAGTAAGTATGGGGGGGGGATATTCTCCAATTCTAAAAGATATTATTGAGGCTCATGCTAATACCTTCAGACTAGCTCAAGAAATTTACTTTTGATAGAAAATTACATCTGATAATATATTTCTAACTAATATGATTAAAAAAATTTAATATAATATTAATTGCTATTAATATGTAATCATTTTTTTTTTGATTCTAATATTATTGTAAATGGTCCATCATTTAAAATATTGACTTTCATATTTTGTCCAAAATAACCAAATTTAGTTTTTTTAAAATTATAAGATTTTATACCAAATTTGAACTTTTCATATAATTTTTCTGCTTTATCTGGTCTTTCAGCTCGAATAAATGATGGTCTGTTTCCTTTATTTGAAGTTGCCAAAAGTGTAAATTGACTAACCAATAAAATTTCCCCGTCAACGTCTCTAATGGATAAATTTAATTTATCTTTTTCATCGGTAAATACTCTTAAATTTAAAAGCTTATTAACAAGCCAATTTATATCTTTCTCAGAATCTCCAATTTCAATCCCAATAAAAACTAAAAGACCCCTATTAATCTTACTTATCAATTTATTTTTAACAAGAATACTTGCATTAGAAACTCTTTGGACAACTAATTTCATATAATTTATCTGTATTGGTTTGAATGGTCTTCTAACAAATTTAAATAACTATTATATCTCATAGATGAAATTTTTTTTTCTTTTAAAGCCTTTTTTACACTACATTCTGGTTCATTTAAATGAATACAATTATTATATTTACATTTATTTTTTATCTGTTTAAATTCTGGAAAATAATCTGCAAGCTCGTACTTATTAATTTCTACTAGACCCAGACCTTTAATTCCTGGAGTATCAATTATTAAACTTTTTGAATTTAATTCATACATTTCTGCAAAGGTGGTCGTGTGAACTCCAGTTTTATTTGCTTCAGAAATATTATTTGTTTTTATATTTAAATCTGGTAAAATTGAATTTAAAAACGTTGATTTCCCCACTCCAGAGTTTCCTGAGAGTAAAGTTATTTTATTTTCCATCTCTTTAACTAAGGAGTCTGAGCTAGATATTTTTAAAGCTGATATCTGAAAACATTTATATCCAATTTTCATAAATTTTGAACTTAATTCTTTTAACTCTTTAATTTCTTTTTTATTGTAAATATCAATTTTATTAAAAATTAAATATGTTGGTATTTGGTAAGCTTCAGCCGTAACAAGAAATCTATTAATAAACATGATAGAAGTAATAGGAGATTTTACAGTAATAAATAGTAAAGCTAAATCAATATTTGAGGCTACAATATGAGTTTGTTTAGACAACTTTACTGATTTTCGTACAATATAATTTTTTCTTTCTAAGATATTATTTATTAAATAATCTTCACCTTCCTTTATCACATTTACGTTATCTCCAACAGCAATTGGGTTTGTACTTTTAATTCCCTTAATTCTAAATTTTCCCTTAATTCTACATTTAACCTTAATATTATTTTTTAACTTTACATAGTACCAACTCCCAGTTGATTTAAATACTGTACCATTCATTTAAATTTATTATTAATTTTCCCCTAATTTACAAACTTTAAAATATCAAAAAAAAATATGTCAGTCGTTATCAATAAACTCACAAAAAAATATTCTATTAAAAATGCTTTAAGTAATATTTCTTTTGAAATTGACAGAGGAGAAATAATCGGATTATTGGGACCAAATGGGGCAGGTAAGTCGACTTTATTTAAAATTTTATCTGGATTCATAAAAGATTACGATGGAGAAATTAAAATTTATGACATAGATATTCATAAAGATTCTATTTCAGCAAAAAATAAAATTGGATATTTACCTGAAAAAAATCCTTTATATGATGAAATGTACGTTAAAGAGTATCTTGAATTTATTTGTAAAATTCATAAAATAAAAGACTCATCAATAAATACTATAATTTCAAAAGTTGGTTTGAAAAATGAAAAAAATAAATTAATTAAAAATCTTTCCAAAGGTTATAAACAAAGAGTTGGTTTGGCTCAAGCACTTATTCACAACCCTGAAGTAATTATTCTTGATGAACCAATTTCCGGATTAGATCCTAATCAAATCATTGAAATAAAAAATTTAATTAAAAATATATCAATTAATAAAATTTTAATAATATCATCTCACATTATAAGTGAGATTGAAGACATTTGTAACAGAATAGTAATACTAAATAAAGGAAAATTAGTTTTTGATACTAAAGTGAATCAAAATAGTGATAAACTTTATAAAATTATGATTGAATTTGATAAAGAAATTAATATATCTAGACTTAAAAAAATTAATGGCATTCATAAAATTATCAAATTAAATAATTATAATTACGAAATATTTCAAAATTCGAATATTGATTCACAATCTGAAATTATTCAATTTTCAAAAAAAAATAAAATTAAAATTTTAAAAATAGAGAAAGAAAAAACAAATATTAAAGATATTTTTAAATTACTTACTAATAATTAATTTTAAAATTAATTTTTTAAATTCGTAGCTAACTAAGGTATAACTTAAAAAAAACATAAATGTCTTATCTATTTACGTCTGAATCAGTATCTGAGGGTCATCCTGATAAAATTGCTGATCAAATTTCAGATGCAATACTAGACTCTTTTCTTTTAAGAGACTCTGAAGCTAAAGTTGCTTGTGAAACTTTAGTTACTTCTGGATTAGTTATTGTAGGTGGTGAAATTACTTCAAAATCATGGGTTGATATTCATAAAGTAGTAAGAAATACAATAAAAAATATTGGATACAATAAATCTGAATATAAATTTGATGCTGAATCTTGCGCAATAATTTCGACAATTCACGAACAATCACCTGATATTTTTCAAGGAGTTGCGAAAGGTAGAGGTCTTCATCAAGAACAAGGTGCTGGAGATCAGGGAATAATGTTTGGGTTTGCATGTGATGAAACAGAGGAACTTATGCCCCTTCCTATTACACTGTCTCACATGATCCTAAAGGATCTCTCAAAGATTAGAAAAAGTAAAAAATCCCAAATGAAATATTTGAGACCAGATTCAAAATGTCAAGTTACTGTTGAATATGATAAAACTAACCAACCTAAGAGAATTCATACTATTGTAATATCAACCCAACATGATGAAAATATCAATAGAAAAGATATTGAAAATGATATTAAAAATATTTTAATAAAAAATCTAATAAAAAAACTTCCAAATAAAATTAAACTTTTATTTGACAATAATATTAAATATCATATAAATCCAACAGGTAAGTTTGTTATTGGAGGACCTCATGGAGATACTGGTCTTACAGGAAGAAAAATTATAGTTGATACATATGGGGGAAGTTGTGCACATGGTGGGGGAGCTTTTTCAGGAAAAGATCCATCAAAAGTTGATAGATCAGCAGCATATGCCACAAGATATATTGCCAAAAATTTAGTTGCCGCAGGAATTTCAAAAACAATTCAAATTCAGGTTTCTTATGCAATTGGTTATCCTAATCCAGTAAATATTCATGTTGATACTTTTGGTACTTCACAAATTAAACACACTGATTCTGAAATTGCATCAATCATAAACAATTTATTCGATTTGAGACCTGATAAAATTATTGAAAAATTTAAATTAAAAGATCCTATATATTTTGATACTGCTTCATATGGTCACATGGGTAGAAAATCTTTTAAAAGGAAAATAGAGATTATATCTAATTCTTCAGAAAAAAAAATAAAAGAAATTGAACTTTTTCCATGGGAAAAAGTTGATTCTGTAGATTTAATCAAAAGAAAATTTAAAATATAAATGTTTATTCCAATTGGAAGTATTGTTAACTTTTTTGCTGTTTTAATAGGAAGTTTGATCGGTTTAAATTTTGGAAAACTTATAAACAAGAAAGTTCAAAGAATAATTTTTAAACTAATTGGTATTTTTACTCTCTATATAGGTTTAAAAATGTTGTTGAACTTCGATAATTTACCTATAATTTTAGTTAGTTTAATTATTGGATATTTATTTGGTGAAATAATTGATTTAGATTCAATCATTAAATTTTATCTAAATAAAATTAAAGTTAATAATCATGAAGACATATCTGATGGTTTAATAAAATCATTTATTTTATTCTGTATTGGTTCAATGACATTTATTGGTTCAATAGAAGAAGGATTAAATAATAATAAAACAATCATATATACTAAAAGTCTGATGGATGGTATATCTTCTATTATTTTATCTTCAAGTATGGGAAAAGGAGTATTAATTTCTTGTTTCCCTCTGGTAATTTTTCAATCAATATTAACATATTTAGCATATTTTTTTGGTCCTAATATTGATTTAAATTTAATTAATGAAATTTCCTCACTTGGAGGCATAATTATATTAATAACTGGAATAAATATATTAGGTTTCGCAAACCTAAATATAATTAATTTTTTACCATCAATGATTTTTATTATTCCACTATATTTAAGTTTTCATCTTTAGAAATAAATAAATCGGAAATAACTTTATTACTGAATAATTTTCCTTGATCAGTCAAACAATAATTAATATTTTTTTTAATAACATAATTAACTTTTTGATATTTTTCAATTTGGTGATAAAAATGTTTTATATACTGTTTAGGAAATAACTTTATTAATTTAGTAATACTACATCCCCAAGAAGTTCTTAAAGAAGTTAAAATATATTCATTATATAAATCTCTATTATCAAGTATCTCAAAATCATAAATCAATTTATTGTTACTTAAATTTATTATGTAATTTTTAATATGAGATTTATTCCATCTTCTTTTAATACCGTCAAAAGAATGGGCAGCAACTCCAATTCCAATATATTTTTCTCCATTCCAATATGAACAATTATGTTTGCTATACATTTTGTTTATACAAAAACTTGAAATTTCATAGTTTTCATAATCATATTTTTTCATTTCTTTCAATAATATTATAAATTGATTAATTACATTGTCTTCAATTTTTTTTTCCATATTCTTTTTCTTCACAAGATTAAATAATAATGTATTTTTTTCAACTGTTAATGAATATGATGATAAATGTACAAGATTAAATTTTTTAAATATTTCTAAATTTTTTTTCCATATTTTTATATTAGAAGTAGGTAACCCATATATTAAGTCAATAGAAATATTAGTAAATCCTTGATCTTGTGATAATTGAATAGATTTTTGTGCTTGTACACCATTATGTACTCGTTTCATAAATTTTAGATCTTCATCATTAAATGACTGCACTCCAATACTCAACCTATTAATATTTAAACTTTTATAACTTTTTAGTTTTAAAATTGAAATATCATCTGGATTACATTCAATGGTGATTTCTAAATTATTATTTAAAACACAATTTTTTGATATTGAATTTAATATATTGTATAAGCTTTTTTCATTTAAAATTGATGGTGTACCTCCACCAAAGTATATTGTATCAATTTTAATATCATTAAATTCTGATTTTCTTAAATCAATCTCCTTAGTTAATGACTTTATATAATCGGATTCATATTTTAATGAAGTTATAAAATAAAAATCACAGTAGTTACAAGCTTTTTTACAAAACGGTATATGTATATATATCCCAGCCACTATAAAATTGGTATTTTAATCCTAAAAGTTGATCCTCTGTTAATTTCTGATTCTAAAACTCTAACATCACCATTATGATATTCTTTGATAATTCTTTTTACAAATGATAAGCCTATGCCCCAACCCCTATTTTTAGTTGTATATCCAGGGTTAAATACTTTATTAAATTCTGATAATTTGATGCCTTTTCCATCATCAATTATGTCTATAAAAATAAAATTATTTTTAAAAAATAATTTTAAATAAATTTTACCAGTTTTTTCAATGGCATCAATTGAATTTGTAATTATATTTTCAATTGCCCATGCAAATAACTCTGAATTTATATGACAGTAGACCTCATCTTTTGGCAGAGAAATAGCAAAATTTATTTTTGATGAACATCTTGCTTTCATATAGTAAAAAGATTTTTCAGTAATCTTAGAAATATTTTGTTTTTTTAAATCTGGTGTTGATCCTATTTTTGAGAATCTTTCAGTTATAACTTTTAATCTATCTATATCTTTATTAATTTCATTTAATAAATCAAAGTTACTTGATTCAGACTTTAAAAGAGTTAACCAACCCATTAGAGATGAAATGGGAGTACCAAGTTGATGGGCAGCCTCTCTTGACATACCAACCCAAACCTTATTTTGTTCTGACTTTTTAGAAATAGAAAATACTATATAACCGTAAAATATCAATAAAGAAACTAATAATAATATTACATATGGCAGGTATTTTAATTGGATTAATAAAATTGATTCTCCATAATATATTTTATTGCTCTTTCCAGTCTCATAATTATATACAATTGGATCTTGTTTTTGTTTCATTCGAGCTAATTGATTTTGAAGATATTTTTTATTTTTTATTTTTTTTTTGATTCAAGTTTTTATGATATAAAATATTATCATTTTCATCAGTTAAAATTACTGGAATAGTTCTATTATTATTAATTACCTCGAAAATAAAGCTCATATTATTTTCTAAATTTTCAATTTTAGTAGTTTCTCTGGTTGCTGAAGCCCATATCTTAACTTTAACTTCTTCTTCTTGTTTTAAATCTCTAACTAATGAGTTTGTAAAAAACAAAATAGATATTCCAATAAAAATTGCAACAATTAATAAAACTATCTTATTTCTATTTTTAATTTGAGTTGTCATCATAATATGAATATTATCAAATAATATGTAATATATCTATTTCTTTTTGTGTTAAAGGTCGCCATGTTCCTCGTTTTAATTTATTTTTCGTTAATCCAGCAAAAAAAACTCTATCTAATTTTAATACTTTGTAATTTAAATATTCGAAAATTCTTCTAACAATTCTATTTTTTCCACTATGAATTTCAATTCCTATTTGATTTTTAGAGAGTCCATCTACATAAGAAACTTTATCAACTTTAATAATCCCATCATTCAATTTTATCCCATTTTTAATCTTATTTAAATCATTTAATTTTAAGTTATTATTTAAAATAATATGATATATTTTTTTTATATTACTTTTGGGATGGAGCAATTTTTTTGCAATTTCTCCATTATTTGTAAATAAAAGAAGACCTGTGGTATCTTTATCTAATCTCCCCACAGGATATATTCTCTCATTGCAAGAATTTTTAACTAAACTCATAACTGTTTTTCTGTTTTTTTCGTCATTCATGGTAGTTATAAAATTTTTTGGTTTATTCAATAAGATATATTTTTTTGATTCAGATTTTAAAATTATACCATTAAGCTTGACGATATCTTGATTTGATACCACATATGATAAATCTTTAATAATTTTACCGTTAATCTCAATTTGACCAGAAGTTACATATTTTTCAGCATTTCTTCTTGAACATACTCCAGCTTCTGCAATAAATTTATTAATTCTTTTTTTTGTCATATTTGCAAGTCAGTATTTGAATTTTAGTTTATTAAATTTATTATAAATATAATAATTGATAATTATTATATAATTAAATATTAATTTGAAATATTTTTTAAAAAAATAAATTATGTTACATACTTATGATGAGACATATTATATGAAGATTGCGATCGAAGAAGCAAAAAAGGCATTTAATATTGGTGAAATTCCAGTTGGCGCTGTGATTGAAACCAAAGGTAAAATAATTGCTAAAGCTTACAACCAGTGTGAAACTTTAAATGATGTTACTGCCCATGCAGAAATGATTGCTTTCTCAATTGCTTCAGAATATTTAGGCTCAAAAAATTTAAAAGATTGTAACTTATATGTTACACTAGAACCTTGTTCAATGTGCGCAGGAGCATCATATTGGACTAAACTAAATAAAATCACATATGGTGTTGCTTGTAAAAAAACTGGATTTACAAAAATTTCAAAATCTTTAACTCATCCTAAAACTAAAATCGTGGGAAATGTTTTAGAAAAAGATTGTTTGAATTTACTTAAAAAATTTTTTAAGTCTAAGAGATAAATTATTTAATTACTTTTGGAATTCTAAAATAATCAGAATCTTTTTCAGGTGCATTACTCAGTGCTTCTTCTTGTTTAATTTGATTTTTTACTATATCATTTCTCAAAACATTTCTTTCATCACTTAGATAAACTAGAGGTTCAATTTTCTCAGTATCAACAGTTTCTAATTTTCTTACAAAATTGAGCATTTTGACTAAATCAGATTTCATTTTCTTTTTTGATTGAGAATCAAAAGACAATCTGGATAAATTAGCTAAATGATCAATTAAAATATTATCTAATTTCATAAATTTTTAGAAATTTAACTAAATTTATAAAACTTTTTTTATTAATATCAAATTTAATACTATTTTTAATGCATGGCAAGAATTTTAACAGGAATACAAAGCTCTGGTGTACCTCACTTAGGAAACTTATTAGGCGCAATAGTTCCTGCTATTAAACTATCAAATCAACCAGATAATACTTCATTATTCTTCATTGCTGACCTGCATTCCATTACTTCTATAGTTAATCCAAATGTTCTTAGATATAATACTTATGCTACAGCTGCTGCATGGCTATCTTTTGGATTTGATACAGGTAAAAATATATTTTATAGGCAATCTGATATCCCAGAGGTTACGGAATTAATGTGGTATTTAAATTGTTCAACTCCATATCCAATGTTAAAAAATGCTCATTCTTTTAAAGATAAAAGTAGTCAAATTCATAACGTAAATGCTGGATTATTTACTTATCCTGTTTTAATGGCTGCTGATATTCTTTTATATAATGCCGATTTTGTCCCAGTGGGAAAAGATCAAAAACAACATCTTGAAATGACTAGAGATATTGCTAAAACGTTTAATAGTAAATATGGGAATTTATTAAAAGAGCCAACTCCTATTATCAATGAAAAATTCAAGCTAATCCCTGGAACTGATGGCAAAAAAATGAGTAAATCCTACAATAATTCTATAAATATTTTTTTACCAAAAAATGAATTAAGAAAACAAATAATGTCTATTAAAACTGACTCTAAGTCAATTGAAAGCCCTAAAGATCCAGATAATTGTAATGTTTTTAAAATATATGAATTAATTAGTCCTAAAACAGATTCAATAAAAATGAGAAAGGATTATATAAATGGTAATTATGGTTACGGAGAGGCAAAAGCAGAACTATTTAATCTTATAATTAATAAGTATTCAAATGAAAGAAAATTATTCAATCAGCTCATGAATGACAAAATTTTGATTGAAAATCAACTTAAATCTGGAGCAAAAAAAGCAAGAAAAATTGCACAAAACTTATTAAAAAAAATTAGAATTAAAATTGGGTATTAAGATAATACTTGCATTAAAATTGCACAAAACCATGCAGCATAAGTTCCAACTGCGTAACCAAATACAGCCAACAATACTCCAACAGGAGCCAAAGAAGGATGAAATGCCGATGCTACGATAGGCGCTGAAGCTGCCCCACCAACATTTGCCTGAGAACCAACTGCAACAAAGAAAAATGGTGCTTTAATAATTTTAGCCGTCAAAAGAAGAATAAATACATGAATTAACATCCAAATAATACCTAAAAAAAACAATTCTATATTATAAAAAATTGCAAATGCATCCATTTTCATCCCTATTGTTGAAACTAAAATATATAGAAACAATGATCCTACTTTTGATGCTCCTACTCCTTCATATTTTTTTATGGAAGAAAATGAAAAAATTAAGCCAAGAGATGTTGAGATTAAAATCAACCAGAAAAATTTACTCGTAAGACTAAATTTTGATAAAAAATAATAGTTTTCTTCTAGATAAGGTACAATAGAATCAGCGATAAAATGAGCAACCCCAGTTGATCCAAATGCTATACCAAAGATAATTACATAATCATTTAAGTTCGGAATTTTGGACAATTTTGATTGATAATTTTTTAATTTTACTTTTAAATCTTCAATCATACTTGAGTCAGAATTAAAAAATTTATCAATTCTTTTATAATTTCCTGCGCCATACAATAAAAATCCCATCCATATATTTGCAACTATGACATCAACTGTTATCATTGAACTAAAAAGGTAGTCTGAACAATTAAACATTTCTTTCATTGCAGTTTGATTAGCCCCTCCACCGATCCAAGAACCAGCAATTGTTGCCATACCTCGCCATGTTTCATTCGATGAAAATTCTAAATAAGTATCTGGTAAAAAAAAATAACAAACTAAAATTGTCAAAGGGCCTCCGATTACTATTCCAAGTGTGCCCGACAAAAACATAATTAAAGCTTTGGGTCCAAGACTCAATATTCCTTTTAGATCTATACTCAAGGTTAAAAGTACAAGAGAAGCTGGCAATAAATACCTTGAAGCAACAAAATATAATTTAGAATTTTCACCCGAAATAATTCCAATTGAATTAAAAACTGAAGGTAAAAAATAACATAGCAATAAAGGAGGACAAAACTTATAAAAAGTTTTCCAAAATTTTGAATCTAATGAAGATGTATAAAAAATACCAGCTAATAAAACTAGGAGTAACCCTAGAACTGACGCATCGTTATTTATTGACATTTTTTAGTTTATTTTTTAATTAAAAATGAATGAACTAAGAAATAAAATTCTGAGGGATTTTCAAAATGTATCCAATGAGATGAATTTTTGACTTCAATTATATTTGAATTTGGAAAATGAAATTTAATTAATTCTAAATCATTTTTTCTAATGTAATCAGAATTTGCCCCTTTTAAAAATAAAGTTTGTTTAAAAAACTTTTGATCATTTGGTAAATTTGATGATATATATTTAATATTTTTACTAATTGAATTGATATTTAACTTAAGTTTAAACTGTTCATTATATCTGATTAAATTTTTTAGTAAAAACTGTCTAATTTTTATCTCAATATTAAACTTTTTCAATCTATCATCTGCTTGAATTCGAGAGGTAATATTTGTTTTTTTTAAATCTATCAAAGCATTAACTATATTTTGGTGTTCAGAATGATAATATTTAGGTGAAATATCAACAATAACTAGTTTGTTTACAAATTCAGAATAATTGGTTGCAAAAAACATAGCAACTTTTCCTCCCATCGAATGACCAATAATGTTAACATTTTTAATACCATGAAAATTTAAGTAATTAAATATATCTTTAGACATTAAATTATAATTATGATCTTTATGATGAAATGAATCGCCATGATTTCTCAAATCGACTAAGTGAGTTTGAAAATGCTTAGAGATTTCTTTACCAAAAAATAACCAATTTTGATGCATCCCAAATAACCCATGTAATATTATCAAAGGTTTACCATTTCCCAATATTTTTGAACTTAAAATTTTAGACATTCAACTTTGATAAGTACATTTTTATTGTCTTCTCCATTCCATAGTTTAATGCGTCACATACAATTGCGTGACCAATAGACACCTCTAACAAGCCTGGTAAATGACTAGAAAAATACTCAAGATTTTTTAAATTTAAATCATGACCTGCATTAACTCCAATAGAAATTTGTTTTGCGAAATTTGCAGCTTGAATAAATTGTTTAATAGATTCACTTTTGTCAAAAGGATAATAATCAGCAAAGGATTTTGTGTAGAATTCTACCCTATCAAATCCAATTTTTTTTGCTTCTTCAATCATTTTTATAGTGGGATTAACAAATATAGATGATCTAATATTGTTAATTGATAATTCATCAGAAACTTCTTTGAGAAATATTTTATTTTTAATGACATCCCATCCATCATTTGAGGTTAATACTTCAGGAGAATCTGGGACTAAAGTTACTTGATGCGGCTTTATCTTTAAAAGTAAATTAATTAATTTTTTAGTAGGATATCCTTCAACATTCAATTCGATATTTAATTCATTTTTCAATAAATCAATATCAGAATATTTGATATGCCTCTCATCTGGTCTTGGGTGAATTGTTATTCCATTTGCACCATAGGACTCAATTTTTTTAGCAAATTTTACTACATCAGGATTATTTTCTCCTCTTGAGTTCCTTAAAGTTCCTATTTTATTTATGTTTACACTTAATTTAACCATACTTAAATTGAAAAGGTATTATAGTCTGTTTCAAAAATAATTTTTTAATTAATATTTTTAAAAAAATTTAAAAAAAAAAATAAAAATATTAAGTTTGAATTGATAGTTTAGCATTAATTTAACATTATTAAATTTAAACTAATTACTTATTAATTATAACTATGTTTAAGTTTTTCAAATTATAAATTATGAAAGTAGCTGTATTCGGAAAAACATTTAAACCAGAAGTCTCAAAGTATATTCTTAAACTATTTGAAACTCTGGAACGAAATAACTTAGAGGTTTTAATTTATGAACCTTTTTATAATTTTTTATCTAAATCAGTCAAATTGAACTTGTTTTTTGGAACATATAATTCTTATGAAGATTTAAAACTTAATTTTGACTTTTTCATCAGTGTTGGTGGTGATGGAACAATATTAGATGCTACTACGTTTGTTAGAGATATAGGAATTCCTATAATTGGTGTTAATACTGGAAGGTTAGGATTTTTAGCTGATACAGCTAAAGAAGATATTGATAATACAATTAAACAAATTATTAATAATCAATATAGATTAGACGAAAGAACATTATTAAATTTAAATACTGATTATAAAATTTTCGATGATATTAATTTTGCATTAAATGAGGTAACAATATCAAGGAAAGACACAACTTCTATGATTACTATTACAACTTATATCAACAACCAACTTTTAAATTCTTATTGGGCAGATGGATTAATTATTTCTACTCCTACAGGATCTACTGGCTACTCTTTAAGCTGTGGAGGCCCCATAGTTATGCCTGGATCTAATAATTTTATAATAACCCCGATAGCTCCGCATAATTTAAACGTTAGACCACTAGTTATAAGTGATGAATACGAAATTAAAATTAAAGTAGAGGGAAGGTCTAAAAATTTTTTAGTAGCATTAGATTCAAGAATAAGAACTTTTAAATCCGATACTGAATTAAAAATAAAAAAAGAAAAATTTAAAATCAAAATGATAGAAACTTTTACACAAGATTTCTCAAGTACCCTTAGAAATAAATTACTTTGGGGACTTGATAAAAGAAATTAAAATATTACCTTAAAATTGTTATGATTAGACTTGAAATTACTTTACTAAATTTTGCTTTTTTTTTAATTTTTCTTCCAACTGAAATCTGTGCTCAAAAAAATGAAATTGGAGTTTTTATGGGATCTTCAGGATATAAAGGTGATATTGGAAATCAAAAAATTGGATATATTTTTAAAAACCAATCTTTTTCAACTGGTGTTGTCTATAAAAATAATATAAATGAATATTTAAGTTTAAGGTCTTCATTTAAATATGGAAAATTAAGTGCTAATGATTCTGAATCAGAAAACCCATCTATTCAAGAAAGAAATTTAAATTTTAAATCTTTTATATATGATTTAAATATTGGTTTTGAATTCAATTTTTTTAAATTTAAATTCAGTTCCAGAAGAAAAATATCAACACCCTACTTGTATGGAGGAATATCTATTTTTAAATTCAATCCTATGGGACAAAATTTTAATGGCGAATGGTTATATTTACAAACTATTAGTACTGAGGGTCAAAGTATAAACCAACAATACAAATTAATAAGTTGGTCTTTACCTTTTGGCTTTGGATATAAAACTCAACTTAAAAATAAATTATCAATGGGAATTGAATGGATTTGGCATAAAACTTATACAGACTTCTTAGATGATGTAAGCTCATATTATCCAGAAGCTGAATTATTATCTCAAGAAGCCTATGAAATTAATTATCAAAATAATCAAATAATTACCCCCGGAAAGAGTAGAGGTAATCCAAATAATAATGATTGGTTTAATTTTTTTGGAATTACATTTACCTATAAAATTAAAAATAGAAGTATTAAATGTCCTAAAGAACTTTTATATTAAATGAATTTTTTTAAAGAAAAAATAATTAAACAAAAACTACCTAATCACATTGCAATTATAATGGATGGCAATGGAAGATGGGCAAAAAAAAATGGATTATTACGGATAAAAGGACATAAAAATGGAGTTAATACTGTGAGAAAAGTAGTTGAAGTATGTATAGAAATAGAATTAAATTTTCTTACTTTGTACGCTTTTTCAAATGAGAATTGGAAAAGACCTAAAACTGAAGTCAAAGAATTAATGAAAATATTAGTTAAATCATTAAGAAAAGAATTACCAAATTTTAAAAAAAATAACATTAAATTTTCTGTTATTGGAGAATTAGAGAATCTTGGTTCAAAAATCAATGAGACTCTTTCTTTTGTTATTTCTGAAACGAAAAATCACACTGGGCTAAATTTAATATTAGCATTAAGTTACAGCTCAAAAAATGAAATAGTCAATGCAATAAAATGTATTGGTAAAAAGTTAATTCAAAATAAAATTGATATTAATAATATAAATGAGAATTTAGTTTCAGAAAATCTATACACGGCAAATATTCCAAACCCTGATCTATTAATAAGAACTAGTGGTGAGTTTAGAATAAGTAATTTTTTGTTATGGCAAATTGCTTACACAGAATTTTACTTTAGTGAAAAACTTTGGCCAGATTTTGATAAAATTGATTTTTATGAAGCTTTGTATCACTATCAAAAAAGAGAAAGAAGGTATGGAAAAACAACTGATCAGTTAAATAAACAATGAAAAAAATTTTAATTGTATTTATTTTTTTATCGATAAGTGTTTTTGGACAAGTAAGTCTGAATAACGATATAAGTAATTTATCTTATGAAAATCCAATTGAGTTCGAAATTGGTGGGGTTATAGTCACAGGAATTGATAACTTGGATAAGAACGCTATTATTACTATATCAGATCTCAAAGTTGGCGAAAAAATCCTAATCCCTGGTGAAAAAATTTCTAAAGCAATAAAAAACCTTTGGGATCAAAATTTATTTGAATCTATTGACATAAATATTGTTAAAATAGTTAATAACAATATATTTCTTGAAATTAATCTAAAACAACTTCCAAAACTTTCTAAATACAGTTTAAATGGATTAAAAAAAGGAGAAAAATCTAAAATTCGAGATAAAATTAACTTAACAAAAGGGCAAGTTGTAAACGAAAATTTAATTACAAATACTAAACAAATAATTAAAAATTATTACATAGAAAAAGGGTTTCCAAAAATATCAGTTTCAACAAACTCAAAATTCGATTCTGCAGATAATAAAAATATTACTCTTGACATATATATCGATAAGGGAGAAAAAATAAAAATAAATGAAATTATTTTTTCAGGGAATTTCTCATTTGAGGATAAAAAATTAAAAAGAAAATTAAAAGATACTAAAGAAAAAAAATTCTTTAGATTATTTAAAACCTCTAAATTATTAACAGAAAAATTTAATGATGATTTAAATAATTTAATTCAATTTTACAATGAACAAGGTTATAGAGATGCTAGAATTAAAAATCAAAAAATAAATTATAATTCAAATAATTTAATGAATATTGAGATTAATATTCATGAGGGGAATAAATTTTACTATAGAAATATAAACTTCCTGGGAAACAGTAAACATAGTTCATCTTTTTTAAATTCTATTTTGGGGATTTCAAAAGGGGATTTATACGATGAAAAACTTCTAAATGAGAGAATTAATGCAAATGCCCTTGGGAATGACATTAGTTCACTTTATATGGACGATGGTTATCTTTTCTTTAATATTGAGGCAGTAGAAGTTTTAGTTGAAAATGATTCAATTGACCTTGAAATCATAATTTATGAGGGGAAACAAGCAAAAATAAATAAAATAGAAGTTAGTGGAAATACAAAAACTAATGATCACGTAATAATGAGAGAAATTAGAACAAATCCAGGAGAATTATTCAGTAGATCGAATATATCTAGATCTATTGAACAATTGACTAGATTAAACTATTTTGATCCACAAAATATTGGAGTTTTACCTAATCCTGATCCCATAAGCGGAAATGTTGATATAAAATATACTTTGGAAGAGAAATCAAGTGATCAACTTTCTTTATCTGGTTCTTGGGGAGCGGGAAGGCTATTTGGAACATTTGGTGTTTCATTCAATAATTTTTCATTGAAAAATATTTTAACTAAAACTAATGGGAGTAGATTACCCTCAGGAGATGGTCAAAGTATAAGTTTAAATGCTACATCAAACGGTTCATTTTATCAAGGATATTCTTTTTCATTTAATGAACCTTGGTTAGGTGGTAAAAAACCAAATTCCTTAAATTTTACTATTTACAGATCAATTCAGGATTACAGCACTGATGAGATAGAAAACAAAATGGACTTAATTGGAATTAATTTAGGTTTAGGAAAAAGATTAAAATGGCCTGATGATTATTTTACTATCAATAATTCAATTAATTTTCAAAAGTATACTTTAAGTAACAGACAGCTTGTTCCTGGATTCAGTAATGGTATATCAAAAAATTTAAGCTACAGAGCCACTTTGTCTAGAAGTTCAATTTTTGATCCTATATATCCAAAAACAGGTTCTCAATTTACAATAAATGGAAATTTTACACCTCCTTATTCATTGATTTTTAACAGAGATGGTAATTTAATGACCTTAGCTGAAAAATATGAATGGTTAGAGTATATTAAAGTAAAATTAAATGGTACTTGGTATACAAATCCACTAGGCAATTTAGTATTTAAGACTCATAGTGAATTTGGCGTTATTAGACCATACAATAATAGTATTGGTATTCCACCTTTTGAAAGATTTTATGTTGGTGGAGATGGATTAAATGTTTTTATGCTTGATGGAAGAGAAGTTATAGGTTTAAGAGGTTATGCTAATCAATCTGTTTCATCTCATCTAA
>MDTB01146144.1_pt1 | contig 104342 bp, 111 predicted proteins | sample 811161 | NCBI WGS metagenome assembly MDTB01 (sample SAMN05326650, study PRJNA326480) | marine metagenome | isolation source: seawater | place: Mediterranean Sea | collected 2009
TTGTATTTAAATATTCCAAATAATGTAACTGCAGTTATCGTTAACGCTCCGTAAGTCGCATAAGTAAATCCAACAGGTATTATAGTCATTGCTTTTGATAAACAAAAAATACAAAAAATTATGCTTAAGATGCAAAATAAAGTTGGGTTAAATTTAGTAAAACCTGCTGTTGTTTTTAAAAAACCGTTTGAAAGTATCCCACTAGCAATGGCTAAAACTAAAAAAATATATCCTGATAATAAACTTAAACTCTTCATTTTGCTTTTGAGAATTCTCCTCCATCACGGTAACGAACCAACCATTTTTCCATAGCTTGTTCAACATCTTTTGGCTTTATTTCTAAATCACTAATCGTAAGTTCTTTATTTGAAACAATATTATCAGCTTCCGATAAAATTTCACATTGATCTATTGTTAAAACTGGTGGGATCGGTAATAAACTTAAAATTGAACTTTGTATTTTGGCTATAGTCATAGGCATTTCTATAACAAATCTTTTTTTACCAATAGTTTTCATTATAGATTTTACCATATCACCGAAACTTATTACTTTCGGTCCACCTATCTCATAAATCTTACCTTCATTATTTTTTATTTGTATTGCTTTAACAATTGCATCAGCAACATCTGTAACTAATATAGGTTGAAAATTGTACGACTTATTTACTATTGGTATAATAGGAAAAAAACTTAGTTTTGCAAAAAGATTACTAAAATTAGACTCAGTTCCCTCAACTACTGATGGTCTTATTATTACAGTATTTTTAAAGTTCATAAGAGATTTTTCTTCTCCATCAAATTTAGATCTTTGATATGCAGATTTTGAATTTTTATTGGCTCCTATCGCGCTTAAATGAATAAACTTTTTTACTTTATGTTTTTCGCACAACCTAGAAATGACATCTGGTAAATCCGAATGAATTTTTTTAAATTTTTGTTTCCTATTTTCATAAAGTATACCTATAAGATTTATCACCACATCGGAATTGCTTATTGCTTCCTCAATTTTATCAAGATTGTTAGAATTAAATTCTATTAATTCTATTGAACCTGGGGGGGCCTGAGTTTTAATATATCCTTTTTGAAAGGGTTTTCTGGTCGGTATGATGCATCTATATTGCTTATTGGTCAAATTTCGAACAAGATATCGTCCTATAAATCCACCACCGCCAAGGATTGTTGCTATTGGGTAATCGTTCATGGTATTTAGAATAATTATATGAAAATACATAAAATTCAAGGTGACATAACAAAAGAAATAGCCTCTTCGTTTAGTAATAGCGTTGCGATTGATACAGAGGCCACGGGTTTACAGATCCCAGAACGAGATAAACTTAGTCTTATTCAAATTTGCGGCAAAGGAACAGATGTTTATATAATTCAGCCTAACAAAAGTAATTTTAAAGCACCAAATTTAGTATCCGTATTTGAAAATGAGAAAATTCAAAAAATTGGGCATTTCTTAAGATTTGATAAAAATGCGATCGAATTTTTTTTAAAATGTAAAATTAAAAATATTTTTGATACGAAAATAGCTTCAAAGGTGGTGAGAACTTATACTGATACACACGGTTTAAAAAACCTAGTTTTTGAATTTTGTAATAAAAATTTGGACAAGCGACAAGGAAGCTCAGATTGGAATAAAGATATTAATGATTTTACCGACAAACAGTTGGAATACGCCGCATCTGATGTCATATACCTTCACAAAATAAAAGAAGAGCTTGAGAAAATGTTAATTAGAGAGAATAGAATGGACTTATATAATAGATGTATAAAATTTCTTGATACAAGAATTGAACTTGACCAAAATGGTTTTAAATTTGATATATTCGAGCATTAATGAAAAATGTTAATTTAATAAGAGTTGCAAAAAAATCTGCTGATATTCAAATATCAGAGCTAAAGAAAATAAAAAAAATATTTAATAAATCATTCTTGAAGGCAGTTGAAACAATAATAAACTGTAAAGGAAAAGTTATAACAGCTGGAATAGGAAAAAGTGGTTTAATAGCAAGGAAGGTTTCGGCAACACTGTCTTCTGTTGGAATTTCATCATTTTATTTAAACCCAGGTGAAGCTAATCATGGTGATTTGGGACAAATAGACAAAAGAGATGTTTTGTTGGTCTTCTCTTACTCGGGTAATACTTCTGAAATTAATAATATGTTAAAATATGCAAATAGGTTTAATATTCCTATTATTGGGGTCGCATCAAAAAAAAATAGTATATTGCTTAATGCAAGTAATATAAAAATTTTACTTCCAACTGTAACTGAGGCAGACCCAACTAAGATGGTGCCAACATCTTCAACATCCATTACTCTTCTCTTCGGTGATTGTTTGGCGGTAGCTTTGATGAATAAAATTAAATTTTCAAAAGATAAATTTAAAATTTTTCATCCAGGTGGAAATATAGGTAATAGCTTGTTAACAGTAAAAGATATTATGATTTCAGGCAATAAACTTCCTTTGACAAGTTCAAATTGCAACATTCAAAAAGCGATTAAAATTATTAATCAAAAAAACTTGGGTATAGTTATTTTTGTTAAAAATAAAATTATCAAAGGTGTGATGACTGACGGTGATGCAAGAAGAGGTCTAAAATATTTTTCATCAGATACGCATGTAGGAAAATTTATGACAAAAAATCCTTTTGTTGTTGATGAAAATACATCGGCGAGTAAAGCTCTATCAATTATGAATGAAAAAAAAATCACAAGTTTGATAGTACATGCGCCCAAAAATAAACGAAAGGTTATTGGCTTAGTACATATTCACTCGCTTTTAAAATTTGGAGTAAAGTGACCGAAAGAAAGAAAAAAATTTTAATATTACAGTTTTTATTATTAATTGTTGGCATTGTGATTATATATTTTACTTATTATAACAAAGATAAAACAACCACAGAAAGTTTAGATAAAAGTCAAAATATTTTAAAAGAAAAAAAAGACCTTGTTTCAAATAAAGAAACAAATAACAATACTGCGAATATTTTTGAAGATGTTGAATATAAGGGAATTGACTCAGCGGGAAATCGTTTTTCAATAGAGTCTGAAAAGGCCGAATTTGAAGTCGATAACCCGAATTTAATTAAGATGACAAAAATGATAGCATATTTTTTCTTCAAAGATGGAACAGCACTTAAAATTGTTGGAGATTACGGGACTTATAATAATATTTTACACGATATGACTTTTAGAGAAAATATAATTGCAGAGTATGAAACTAATTACTTATATGCTAATAATTTGGATTATTTTAACTCTAAAAGAAAACTTAATATTTTTGGTGATATAAGAGGTGATAATAATATTGGCAATATAATGGCTGATAAACTTAGTATTGATTTAGATAAAGAAAAATTAGATATATCAATGTTTAATGAAGATAGAATAAAAGTAAAAATTAAAGATTAATGAAAAAAGGTTTTAGAATAATAAAATTTAAAAAAAATAAACCCATATTTGAGGTAAGAGACCTTACAAAATCATATGATGGGAGAGCAATTTTAAAGAAAATATCTTTAGATGTCTATCCAGGAGAAATTGTAGGTCTGCTAGGTCCTAATGGTTCAGGAAAATCTACTCTTTATAGTGTCATAATTGGTGAGGCTAATGCAGATAGTGGAAAAATTATACTAAACGGAAAAGATATCTCTGACTTACCAATTTATGAAAGAGTAAATTTTGGAATTGGTTATCTCAGCCAAAATAGAAGTATATTTGATATGTCTGTTTTCGATAATTTAATGGGAATATGCCAGCTTTCTGTAAAAGAAACTGAAAAGCAAGTAAATACCGTTGAACAGCTATTAGATGAATTTAATTTACAACACCTTCGAAATTTAAACGGTAATGTTTTATCTGGGGGAGAGGTTAGAAGGTTAATGATGGCGAGAATAATGATAAAAAAACCATCGGTTATATTATTAGATGAACCTATGGCTGCATTAGATCCTATTGTTGTTCAAGACATTCAAAAATATATTTTAAAAATACAATCTTACGGTTGCTCAATAATAATAACAGATCACCAGGTTCAAAATTTATTTGATGTTGTTGACAGAGCATACGTATTAGGTGAACAATCAATTATTGCAAAAGGAACTCCAAAAGAAATTCTAAAATCATCTAAGGCTATTGAGCTTTATTTTGGAAAACAGTTTTCTTAAATTTAGATGAAAAAAAAAAAGTTTTGACGTTGAGTTAAATAAAAAAATCAAAGATTTTAACAAAATGATTTATGTTGATAGCGATAAGTCATTGTCTATTAGGTCCTTTTTGATTGCCGCTATCAGTCATAATATTTCAAAATTAAATAACATTCTGGAATCTGAGGATGTTGAGTCAACAATTGCTTGCTTAAGAAATCTTGGAATAAAAATAAGTAAAATTAGCAATGGGAAATATAATGTTTTTGGAAAAGGACTTGGGTCATTTTCAACAAAAAAAAATACTATTTTGAATTTTGGTAATTCCGGAACATTGGCGAGGCTTCTTATAGGTATTCTTTCAACTACACCAAATATTAGGGCAAAGCTAACAGGCGATGAATCTTTAAAAAAAAGAAATATGCTTGAAGTTATAAAAATAATGAGAATGTTTGGTGCCAATTTTACCCCAAAAAAAAAATTCAATCTTCCGATAATCATTAGCTCTTCAGAGATGCCAATTGCAATAAATTACTTAGCGAATGTTTCTGCACAATTAAAAAGTGCTACAATTTTAGCTGGATTAAATTCATTTGGTAACACAGAAATAATTGAAGATATAAATTTGCAAAGCAGAGATCATACAGAAAACTTATTATTAAAAAATTCAAACTCAATTAAAATTACATCTGGCAAAATTAGAAAGATAGTTGTAAAAGGAAAAAGTTATTTAAATAATTTCACTTTCAGAATACCTGGAGATCCCTCTTCAGCAGCTTTTTTTGTAGCTCTTACGTTGTTAGCAAAAAGATCAAGTCTAAGGATAAATAACGTTGGACTTAATCCAAAAAGAATAGGATTTTATAAAATTTTAAAAAACTCTGGAGCAAAAATATTATTTAAAAATAAGAAAAAATTACAGGGTGAAATAATTGGTGATATAATAGTAAAAAGTTCTAAATTAACACCATTAAAAGTAAATAAATTTTTTTATGTAAGTGCAACCGATGAATACCCGATTATGTTCATAATTGCAGCTATGACTAAAGGTATTTCTTTATTTAAAGGAATTGATGGTCTAAAAAATAAAGAAAGTGATAGGGTGTATGAAATGCAAAAAATTTTAAAAGCAGCTGGTATTAAAAGTATTTATAAAAAAAAGGAACTCAAGATTTATGGAAAAGAATTTGATAAAAATTTGAATAAAAAAATTTTGATCCCAAACCTAAAAGATCATAGAATTTGTATGAGTGGAGCTATATTTGCTCTTTTAACAGGTATGAGAATTCATATTAAAAATTTTGAAACTGTAAATACCTCTTCACCTTCCTTTTTAAAAATAATTAAAAAACTAAATGGAAATTTTAAAATTAAAAACAAAAGATAAATTTCAAATTGCAGCGGATGGTTCTGCTGCTAGCGGGAAAACCACTGGTGCAAAATTAATAGCAAAAAAATTTGGTTTGAAATTCTTATCATCGGGCCAATTATATAGATACGCGGCTTATTTAATTCTAAAATACAGACCAAAAAATAAAATTATATTTCTTAAAAAAAAATTCAAAAGACTAAACTTAAAACAACTTCACAGCATTAAACTTAAATCAAATAAGATTTCTGAATATACATCAGAAATAGCAAGGGAAAATAAAATTAGATCAATATTAAAATTATATCAAAAAAATTTTGCTAAAAAATATAAAAAGATTTGTATAGAAGGAAGAGATATTGGAACTGTAATTTTACCAAATGCTGATATTAAATTTTTTTTCATCTGCGACCTCAAAACAGCTTCAAGAAGAAGATTTCAAGAATTAAAAAAAAAAGATAAAAAAATTAAGTTCACCGATGTTAAAAAATCAATAAAAATAAGGAATTTTAGAGATAAAAAACGGAAGAATAGCCCTTTACTGAAAAGCGATGATGCTATAATTGTGAACACCGGAAAACATAATAATATAAAAAGAATGTTAAAAATTATGATCAAAGCGACAAATAAAGTCCTTAAAAATCAACATGGTAATTGAACCTAATACGAAAATAGCATCAACTAGTTCACAAAAAGAATTTGAAAAACTTCTTCAAGAAGATTTTAAAGATAGAAAATTAAACGAAAATGAAATCATTAAAGCTACTGTTACAGAAATTACTAAAAATTTTATAGTAGTTGACTGTAAGGCAAAAATGGAGGGCATGATACCTGTTGAAGAATTCAAAAATAACGATGAACTAAATAAACTTAAAATAGGTCAGACAATAGATGTTTTTTTAGAGAGAATAGAAAGTTTTAAAGGTGAGATAATTATATCCAGAGAAAAAGCAAGACGTATAGCTGCATGGAAAAAAATGGAGAAAGTATTTGAAACTCAAGAAGAACTTACCGGATATATAACTGGAAAAGTTAAAGGAGGCTATGTGTGTAATGTTGATGGTCTACCGACATTTATGCCTTCATCACAGATAGATATTAGACCATTAAAAAGAGTTGACCATTTAATGAATGTGCCAATTAAAGTTATTGCGACAAAAATTGATAAAAGCCGTGGAAATGTTTGCACTAGTAGACGTGCAGTTTTAGAAAAAAGTAAGAATGCTGAACTTAAAGAGGTTTTAAAAAATCTTAATGAGGGTGATATTGTTAAGGATGCGAAAGTAAAAGCTACAACTGACTGGGGAATATTTTTAGACATAAATGGAGTAGATGCTCTTTTGCATGTATCAGATCTTAGTCACGGTAGAGTAAAAAAACCAGCAGATATGGTTAGCATTGGTCAAAAATTAAAAGTAAAAATTACAAAAATAGATAGTAAAACAAATAGAATTTCTGCATCTATTAAAGCATTAACGGAAGATCCGTATGAAAATATTAGCAAAAAATACGAAATCGGAAAAATTTATGACGGTGTATGTACCAACGTAATGGATTACGGGGTTTTTGTAAAGTTAGAGGAGGGTATTGAGGGATTAATACATAATTCTGAACTTTCATATTTTGATAAAAACATTAGACCAAGCTCAGTTTTATCATCTTCTCAAAAAATTAAAGTTAAAGTTTTAAATATAGATGTAAGTTCAAAAAGAATTTCACTATCGTATAAAGAAACCCAAGAAAACCCTTGGATAAAAGCAAAAGACTTAGTCGGCCAAAAAACAAAAATTAAGATAAAAAATATTTCAGATAAAGCAATCTTCGGTGAATTAGACTCCGGTCTTGTAGGTATGCTCCATTTCAAGGATTTGTCTTACGATGATAATAACCAAGATTTAAAAAAATACAAAAAAAACGATGTGATAGAAGTTAAAATAACCGAAGTAAAAGATGAAAAAATAAAATTTTCAAAAAAAGCTTTAGATAGAGACCCAATGCAATGGTTTGATGATAACAATAAAAAAGTTGGAGATGTTATCACAACAAGAATTCATGAAGTAATGAGAGGTGGTGTAAAAGTATCGATTGATAAAGAGAAAAAAATCATTACGACTATTAAAAAAGCGGATTTAGCAAAAGAAACAGCAGATGCTAGGCCGGAAGTTTTCTCTTCGGGTAATGCTCTTGATGCAAAAATTATTGAGCTTAATAAAGAAACTAGAAAGATTAAGTTGAGTGTTAAAGCTGCTCAGATTGATGAGGAAAAAAGTTTGATAGCCAAATTTGGACAAGGAGCCACTAAATCTGGAGCAACTTTAAAAGGAATTTTTGAAAAAGCACTAGGCGGAAAAAAGAAAAAAAAAGAAGAAGAGTAATTGTCAAAACCAAAGATAATAAAAGAACTAAAGAAATCCCACCCAAAACTTAGTAATCGTCAGTTGGAAAGTATTATAGAACTATTTTTTGAAAATATTAAAGATAATATAAATAAAAATAATATTATTGAGATAAGGAACCCCTCTTTAGGGTCTTTTTTCTTGAAGAAGATCAAAGAGAAAAGAAACGCATTAAATCCTAAGACAAGAGAGAAATTGTATGTGCCAGAAAAGAAAAAAATTAGATTTCGAGCAAGCAAAAAATTATTAGACATGTTAAATAAATAATTATGAAATATATTTTTATAGCTTTAGATGTAGATAATATAAAAAAAGCTAAGAAAATAGTAAAAGATTGTAAAAGTTCTTCATTGCCAATTGCATTTAAAATCGGACTTCAATTATTTTATTCTAAAGGTGGGAGAGAATTTACAAAATCGTTAAGTAAAAAATTTAAAGTTTTTTTAGATTTAAAATTATCAGATATCCCTAATACTTCCGGTTCTGCATTGAGATCGCTTAGAGATATTAAAAATATAAATTATTTGACAGTTCAAATTAATGCAGGCAAAAATACACTTCAAGCTGTAATGGCGGAAGCAAAAAAATTTAATCATAAAATAAATATATTAGGAGTTACTTTACTGACCTCCCTAGATAAAAGAGCTATAAAGGAAATAGGACATACTAAAAATATTAATCAAATTATTACTCAAAAAGTGAAACTGGCAAAAAAAGTAAAACTTGACGGGATAATTTGCGGAGGTGGTGAAGTTAATCTTGTAAAAAAATATTTTAGTGGAAAAATTATAGTTCCAGGAATTAGGTTAAGGGGTGATAGTAAATCTGATCAAAAAAGAGTATATGGCCCAAAAGAAATGTTATTAAATAAAAATTGTTATGGGATTGTAATTGGAAGATCAATTATCAGAGGAAACATAAAAAATAACTTAAAAAAATTAAAACACCAGCTAAAATGATAATTTAATTATGAAAATTAGAAAAAAAATATCTTTGATAGACCAGCATGATAAGTATGGTTTTTGGGGTGGAAAATTTGGCGGAAGCTTTATTCCAGAAACATTAAAAAAACCAGTAGAAGATTTAGAAATTCTTTTCAATAAACTTAGGCACGAAAGAAAATTTCTGAATGATAGAGACCATTATTTTAGAAATTGGGTTGGTTCACCTACCCCCTTTATAAAATTAGAAAATTTAACCAGATATTTAGATGGTGCTCAAATATGGGCAAAAGTTGTTTCCGAAGCAAATGGAGGTGCCCATAAAATATATAATGCTACAATCCATTGCTTAATAGCTAAAAGAGCAAAAAAAAAATATATAATTGGTGATACAGGAGCTGGTTATGCGGGGAAAATGTTGAGTATGGCAGCAAAAAAGTTTGGTCTTAAATGTAAAATATTTATGGGTGCTAAAGATATAGTTAGGCAAAGAGTAAATTGTAATGCAATTAGAAAAAATGGAGCTGAAATCATACCCGTGCGAACAGGAAGTCAAACACTAGTTGATGCTGTAAGTGAATGTATGAGATACTGGGTTGCTAATTGTGACACAACACACATGTGTGTTGGATCAACTGTCGGACCAAATATATTTGTCAAAATTTGTGGATGGAGCACTTCACAAATATCTAGAGAGCTTAAAATTCAATTAAAAAATGAGTTTGGGGTAATTCCAAAAAAAATTAAATTATTAAATTGCTGCGGAGGGGGTAGTTCAAGCTTTGGTTTTTGGAATGAGTTTATGGATTACAATAAAAATCAAATTGAGTTTGTTGGAGTAGAAGCAGGCGGTCCAACCGGAAGCAAAAAGCACGCTGCTCCTCTTACTTATAGCTCAAAAATTGGTATTCTACACGGTGCAGCGCAATATGTTAATCAAAATTCAGACGGTCAAATTGATGAAACAGAATCCATAAGTGCAGGTTTAGACTATCCTGGCGTGTCTCCCCTTCATTGTTTTTTAAAAGACGCTAAAAGAGCAAGATACACTGCTGCTAGCGATGAAGAAGCTTTGAAAGCTTATAAATTAGTAACAAAATACGAAAATTTAAATCCTAGTCTAGAACCGAGTCACGCTTTTGCTGAAGCAATTAAAATAGCTCCTAAGTTAAGCAGAGAAACAATAATTATTGTAAATTCTTGTGGTGACGCAAAAAAAGACAAAGATATAATAGAGGAAAGACTGGGGAAAAAAAATGAGAGAATCATTAATAAATCAAGCTTTTAAAAAAGCAAAAAAAGAAAAAAGACCAGCTTTACTTACCTACACAGTCGCGGGAGATACTAATTTTCAAAAATCAATAGATATCTTAAAATCTTTTTCTAATTATGTTGACATTGTTGAGATTGGATTTCCACATTCAACTCCTATAGCAGATGGAGGTCAAATTCAAACTAGTTCTCACAGAGCTTTAAAAAATGGTTTTAAAATGAAACATATTTTTCAAATAGTTAAAAAATATAAGAAAAGTAAAAATTCAAAACCGGTAATATTAATGGGTTATTATAATATGATATATCAATATAATGAAAATAATTTTTTAAAAGAATGCAAGATATCGGGAGTAGATGGAATTATTGTAGTTGATTTACCATGGCCAGAAAATAAAAATTTTGCGAAGAAATGTAAGTCTAAAAATATTTGTTTTGTTCAACTTTTATCACCTACAACTTCCAACCATAGGCTAAAAAAAATAATTTCTGACAGTCATGAGATGTGCTATTATATTTCTATGTTGAGCACAACTGGAGGTAAGCTGAAAGTTTCGCCAAGAAATATTATAAAAAATTATTTAAAAATTAAGAAAATTGATAATAATAAAAATTTAGTAATTGGTTTTGGAATTACAACTAGCACTATTTCTGACTTAAAAAGAGCTGATGGCTTGGTTTGTGGATCTCAAATATGCAAGGAAATCACTAACTCTTTTAAGAATCGTCAAAATCCTGTCACAAATGTCAGTAAATTAGTATATAATTTAAAAAGGAGAATAATTTGAATTGGATAACCAAATTTATAAAACCAAAAATTAAATCTTTATTTGAAAAAAAATCAAAAAAAAATGATGAGACACTTTGGACTACGTGTGGATGTAGCAATCTTATATATAAAGAGGACTTAGAGTCAAATTTTAATTGTTGTCCTAAATGTGGAGCTCATCACAAGCTAACTTGTGAAGAAAGATTTAAACTTATATTCGATAAAGGTGAATATCAGAAAATCAAGACTCCTCTCCCAAAAGATGACCCATTAAATTTTGTTGATAATAAAAAATATACTGACAGACTTAAGGCAGCCCGTGACCTAACAAAACAGGACGATGCTGTTTTAATAGCGCAAGGTAAAGTAGATAATATTGAAGTTGTGGTAGGTGCTCAGGATTTTAGATTTATTGGAGGATCTGTTGGCGCTGCTTCAGGGGAAGCATTTATAGCTGCAGTTCAACAATCAATTAATAAAAAATGTCCCCTTATATTTTTTAGTTGCTCAGGAGGACAGAGAATGATGGAGTCTTCAATAGCTTTAATGCAAATGACTAGAACAACGCTCGCAGTTAATGAATTAAAAAAAAATAACATTCCTTTTATTGTTATACTTACAAATCCTACAACCGGAGGCGTTACAGCTTCTTGGGCTATGCTGGGAGATATTATAATTGCAGAAACTGGAGCGGTAGTAGGTTTCGCTGGAAGAAGGGTTATTAAAGACACAGTTCGCGAAGAATTGCCAGAAGGTTTCCAAACTGCTGAATATGTAAGAGATCATGGATTTATTGACTTAGTTATTGAGAGGAAGTATCTAAATTCTACCATTGGCGCGTTGCTAAAAGTTTTGTTGAAAAATTCAGAGACTCAAACTAATGAGACTTCAGATGTCGTTAAAATCGATAAATCTTTACAAACAGCTAGCTAAAGAAAAACTTTTCAAAAAGTCTGTAAATTTTGATTTAAGAAGAATAAAATTGGCGCTTAAGCTCCTAGATAATCCAGAAAGAAGATTAAAAAGAGTTATAAGTATCTTAGGATCTGATGGAAAATATTCAGTTTTAACTTGTCTAAAATATTTTATCGAAGCAAACGGGGAGAGAACATCTGCGTACATTTCTCCAAGCCTAAAAACAATAAGAGAGAGATTTTGGATGGGAGATGACTGGCTCTCATATTCGGAAATAAAAAAAACAATTAATATTATTAAAAGACTTAAGGTAAAACTTACAGTATTTGAAGTGCTAACTGTTATTTTTATTATAAATGCCGCAAAGAGAGAAAATGATTTTAATCTTATTGAAGCAGGAGCTTTATTTGCAAAGGACTCTACGAATGTTTTTGACTTTCCGCTAATGCAAATTGTTGTAAATATTAATAAGCAACATTTAAATTTTGTAAAAAGAAAAAATTTATCAGAAATTATTAAACAAAAAGTATATTATCTAAATAACTTCTCCAAAATTTATATTGCAAAGCAAGAAATCAATAACCTGAAAAAAATAAAATACAATTTAAGAAACAATTTAAGCAAAATTACTTATCCTAATGAATGGAAAATTTCTAAAAAAAATGGTTACGAGTATAAAGATAAAAATAAACATATAAAAATTAATAATAAATTTATAAAATCTGACGGATTATTCAATAATTTAGGTATGGCAATAAGGATAGCTTTAGATTTAGGAATAAAAAAGCAACTGATAGAAAAAACTATACCTAAAATTAAATTTGAGGGAAGACTAGAATATTTAAATAAAGGAAAATTGAAAAAAAAACTTCATAAAGGCGAGAAGTTGCTTGTTGATGGATGTCATTCTCAAATTAGTGGAAAGAATTTATCTAACTATTTAAGAAGATTGAAGTTACCAAAATATGGGGTTTGGAGCTTTATGCAAGAAAAAGAACCAGATATTTTTATAAAAGAATTTAAAGGTGTTTTTAAAAAAATCATTACTTTACCAATTAAAGGGCAGAAAAACTGTGTATCCCCAAAAAAATTAAAAAAAATTGCAGAAAAACAAGGCTTTGTATCATTAACTGCATCAAGCGTGGATGAGACATTCAAAATATTAAGCTCAAAAGAAAAAAAAGTTATTTGCTTTTTTGGCTCTCTATATCAAGCTGGAAATATTTTAAATAAAAATTAAAGGTTTTCTTTAATCCAAGAAACAATGTTCGATTTTGTTGATGCACCAACTTTTGTTGCTTTAAGCTCCCCGCCCTTAAATAATAGCATAGTAGGAATTCCTCTAATACCATACTTTGTCGGTGTGTTGGGCTCTTGATCAATATTATGTTTTGCAATAATTACTTTGTCACCCATTTCATCTGAAATTTCTTCTAAAGCTGGACCTATTTGTTTACATGGCCCACACCACTCTGCCCAAAAATCAACGACTATTGGTTTATCTGACTTAATGACCTCGCTTTCAAAAGAATTGTCTGTGACTGGTTTTGTTGGCATATAACTTAGTTAATAATTTTTTTTTTTAAAGTCAACTATACTTTTGAGTAAGTTTTTTCTAATTCTTCAACGTATGCGTTAATTTCATCTAAAATAACTAATTTGTCTTGATGATTTTCTTTCTCAAACTTAGCTCTTAATGTATCAATTTCCGCATAAGTTCTGGGAATGGTGTTCCACTTTTCGTTGTTTGTGCTCAACAACTTTTTCGCTATATCTTTATGAATTAAATTATAATCTTCTTTAACCAACAATTCAGGTTTTTCCATATATAAAAGTTTTTTACCGAAGTACTTAAGTCTTTCATCTTTGAATTTAGATAATATTGACAATTTTTTGTCCCAATCTACACTATGGAACTCTGGCATTATTTTATTATCTTCTGTTGTTGTGAATTTTGTATAAATACTCTCTTCTTCATAAAGATCTTCTTGCGATTTGGATTGTTCTTTTTCTTCAGATTCTAAACGTTTTATTGTTGAAATTTTTTCTGCAAATTCATTGTTTCCTCTAATCAACTTTGATCTCTCTTGAAGTTTGGTAGAACCAATTATTTTATATTCATCAAATTTTTCCCCATATTGAGGATTCATAATTACTGGATGTTTATTATGTCTTATTGTCCTAATGAATTTCGGTTGTTTTTTCATTGCAGCTGTCAGTTCCTGGATGGGCATTTTTAAATACATCTTAGGATCATGTTTCAAATCAAAGCATAATGGCCAATGATATTGTGGATGTTGGCAAACAAAAGTTTGAACATATGGTCTGCTTTTACCGTAAAAATATTCATTGGTGCAAAAATAAGCTTCTTTTTTGATAAGCTCTAAAGTTTGATTTTTATCTAATGTCATTAAACTTGCTTTCCACACATTTGGAGCTTTTTTAGCTATAAGCTTTGCGACACCTAGTGTAGCAATTACATCGCCAATAGCGCTGTGGGCATCACCGTGATCAATTCCATTCAGTGGTGCCATTTGGTCTAACTTATAAACATCGTTTCCCTTATCATTTTTTGAGTTTTTAAGTGTTTTAGGATAATAAAGATTTGCTGCTCTAGCCAGGCCTAATATGTCTCCTCTTGTATTACCGTTAGTGCTTGTAATGTAGGGATATTCAAGAGTTTGAAAAAGTGTACTTCTTAAAAATTCTTCATCAAATTCAATACTATTAAACCCTATATAGGTTGCTTTCCCCCATTTTTTTAAAGTCTCAACAAATTGTCTAATCATTTGATAGTGAGAGAGATTAGATTTTTTTAACATTGTGGGGGATGTTTTATTTACAATAAGAGCCATCGCCTCTGGAATTATTCCAGGACTTAATCGACATCTAACATCAAAACGGTCAAGTTCTTCTAAATTATCATTTGTTAAAATGGCTCCAATTTGAATTATTTGGCCCCAATTTTTATTAGATGAGCTGGTTTCAAAATCATAAAAGACAAAGTTAGACATATTTCTTCTTTACTTAAGTACTTTTATCTTTTCTGGATTTTCTTTCAAGGAGTCTGTTACCTGGTCTGGATCTTTAATATTTCCAATCGTATTCATGATCGATCTAGCATCTCTACCAAAACTATCTGTTACGGTCATAGCTTGCTCAAGTTTCTTTCTAAGATCTTTAATACCATCGAAGTGTTTTTCAAATCTTGAACTTATACTTCTTAAATCACTATATATCTGAGTTGCGTGCTGTTGTACTTTTAATGTTTGAAAACCTAAATGATAAGACTGTAATAAAGCTGACAAAGTATTAGGTCCTGAAACAGTTACTTTATACTTCGTCCTCAATTCTTGTAATAACAATTCTTTCGTTTTTGGATCTCTATAACTTGATAATTCTGAAAATAATCCCTCAGTTGGTACATAAATGATTGCAAAATCTGTACTTTTTGGAGGAGCTATATACTTAGCATTAACAGCTTTGGCTTTTAATTTAAAAGCTGCTGCTAAGTCTTTTCTTGCATCTACCTGTGCCTCTTTGTCATTGGCATTGTATGCTTCGTCGATAGCTTTGTACTTTTCAACTGGCCAATGACTATCAATAGGTAGCAAGACATCTTGAAGCTTAATAGCAAATTCAACTGTTTCGGATGTGTCATCTCTCATTTTTGCATTAGAAACGAACTGAGATGCTGGAAGTAAATCTTTAAGAAGAGAGCCTAATCCAAATTCAGCTAATGTGCCGTAGGTTTTAACACCACTTAAAATTCTACTAAAATTATCTTGGCTTTTATTTAATTCACTGACTTGCTGATTAAAAACAGAAACTTTTTCATCGACTTTAGTTAGAGCGCCTGTCATATCTTTTGCAATCTCTTTGCTCATAGACCCAAAAGATTGACCAAATGTCTCTTTAAATGAATTAAATTCATCTTTAAAAGTTTGCTCAGGATTAAGGGGTTTTTCAGGCTTATTTCTTATTAAAAAGAAAATAATCCCAATATTAATAATAACTAATAATATTACTAAGACTATAATTAACAAATCCATGTTTTAATATACATTCTGTCCATGTGGATGGCGTATGAAAATTAATATATACTATTTGTTACTGTAATAATAGATTTTAAATGAGTAATAATATTATAGGTATTTTAATAGTTTTAGCAGGTGTTGGCACAATATTTGTTCAACATGATTACTCTTGGATAGTTTCTGCTATTCTGATCGGAGGAGGAACGGGAGTGTTTTTTTGGAATGAAAAAAAATAAATTTTTTTTTATAAATGGACTTATAGGATCCTGTATTTTTTATTATTTCGTAAGAAAGATTCAAATAAATTATAATGTAAGTATTGAAGCAGATGGTTATGGTTTAGCTGGAGCAGCATGGTATGGCCTAGGATTAGGATTTATTTTTGGAGTAAAATTTATAAGAATTCAATATCTGATAAATTTCTTTAAGAAAGACTAATTGTTAATGAAAAAAATATGTATAATATTTGGACACTCCAATACAAAAAACTCTTTTAATAGCTCAGTTAGAGATACTTTTATTGAGGAGGCAAAAGAATGTGGCCATCAAATTGATTTAATAAATTTATTTGAAGAGGAGAAACAATTGCCTTTTTATAGTTCGGGAATTAATCCGCCTCCTCAATTAGTTCTAGATTATAGAAAGAGATTAGAAAATTGTGACGTAATGTTTATCATTAGTGCGTGTCATAATTTAAGATTATCAAGTATAACAGAAAATTTTATAGACTGGGTGCTTCATCCTAAATGGTTTTTTTCTTATCGATCTCTCATACCAGGCAGTAAGTTTTTTAAAAATTATGGGTACCCGGTTCCTGGAGCAATGAAAGGTAAATTAGGTATTGTCTCAATTAGTTATGGAGGTCCGATGGTTAGTTATTGGAACTTTTCTTTCTTTGATAACATACCTTTCAGGAGAATTAAAAAATCTGTTTTTCAATTAGGGGGTTTAAAAACCAAGTACATTAGGTTCTACTCAGTTCTTCCACAGCTAGATATAAGAATTTTTAACGAATATATGGAAAGAGTGAGGAGGTTGGCGAGAAGCCTGTGATAAATTTATTAATGAAATTCTTCTTAAAATATCTAAAATGTGGACATGGATAAATTTAAAAATTGGATGATAGAAAGCGCAAATATTATGTTTGACGACAGCAAAAATGATTTGAGGGCCCTACCAAAATCTGTCCGATTACAAATCCTAATAGTCTTATCTTTTATATGGTCTACTGTTTTTAGTTTATATGTGTTCAGTCTTACGACTTTTATTTGGGGTTGGGCTGGAGTAGTTTTAGCTCACATAGGTTTAATAATTGCTGTATATATTACTTTTAAATTTTTTCATAAAGCAGAGAAAGAGAAAAAAAGTGTTTTTGAAACTGGTAATTATAATCCAGCTAAGATTTTCATAGTATTTTTTCTTGTTTTTTTTATTTTTATTTTCACAAAGGGAATTGAGGTTTTAACGAAATCAAATTCCTATCCAGTAAAGTACGATGGTCCCGAAAAATCTACTCTTCAAAGAATAAAAGATTTTGTAAAATAATTTATAAGATGTGTGGTAGATTTGCTCAAACTAATTTAATTAAGTCTACTACTGATATTGTCAAAACTGTTATTGGAGATAGTAAAATAATTGATAACTACAACATCAGCCCGGGAAATCAAGCTGCCGTTATAAAAAAATTCACAAATGGGAAAGCTTTAGAATTTTTAGTCTGGAGCATTACACCTGATTGGTCCAGTTCAATTGCAAACTTTAAGCCTCTTCATAATACGAGAATTGAGAGCTTAGAAAAACCATACTTTAAAAAAATAGCAACCAAAAATAGAATAATTATCCCCTGTTCATATTATTATGAGTGGTCCAAAGGAGAAGGGAACAAAAAAAAACCCTATTGCTTTAAAATAGAAGACGAACCAATAATGTTTTTTTGTGGTGTTTATGATAAAAACCAATTTTCAATTTTTACAAAAGATGCAGATCCAGATAATTCAACATTACATCACAGACAACCTGTGATTATTAATAGAAGTAAAATAAATGACTTTTTCAATTTAAAAAATAAGATTTCAGAGGTTTTGGCCTCCATCAAGTCACCGAAATTAAAATATTGGGAAATTTCGACAGAAATTAATAATCCTAAAAATAATAACAAAGAGCTAATTAACCCATTGTCAAACTAGTATTATTTATAATAGTATTTTTCATGAGTAAAATTAAATTCGAACCAACAAACAATAATGTAGGCTGTTATATCTTCACTAATCTTAAAAACTTTAATAAAGGTGAAATAGATGAAATCAAAAATTTACTTAATAAATTTGGAGTTCTTTTTTTTAAAAATCAAGACCTGAGTCCGAGCGAATATATTAATTTTTCCTCTAATTTTGGAGTTCCAGCAAAATATCCAATGTTAAAACCACATAAAGATTTTGAAAATATTTATGTTATAGAAAGAAAAAAAACAGATACTGGTAAAAGTTTTGGCGAAGGGCCACATACTGACTCCTCATATTTAGAAAATCCTCCAAAATTTACATTTTTGCAAGCTATTGAAGTTCCCGAGGAAGGAATGGGAAACACACTATTTTATAACCAGTTTCTTGCTTACGAGTCTTTACCTGGAGATATAAAAGATAAAATTGAAAATCTGAAAGGTATTTTTTCATCTCAAGGCAAAATAGCTAAAACACGTTTAATTAGAGAAGCTGAGCATGGAACAAGTGATATTAAGGAAATTAAATCAGAACACAATCTGGTACAAAAAATTAATGGAAGAAGAACAATTTATTGCTCTCCAGGTCACATAATTGGTGTCACAAATTTAAAATCAGGTCAACAGGAACTAATTAATTTTTTATCATCTCATCAAACAAAAAAAAAATTTTCATTTAGTTTCAGTTGGAAAAAAGGGGATATAGCTGTATGGTCAAACCGTTCAATGCTTCATGCTGCAACTGCCTTCAACGGAAATAGAAAAATGTTTAGAATAACTATACAATAATTATTCTTTCAATATTGTAAGATGCCCCATTTTTCTACCAGGTCTAATTTCAGTCTTTAAATAATCGAAGAAAAACTCGTTTTTTTGAAATTTTTTTTTTCTAAACTCTTTTATTTCAGAGCCTAATATATTAAACATTTCAGCATTAGAAGTTTTTTTATTTTCAATGTATTCTAATCCACATATAGCTCTTATATGGTTTGTAAATTGGCAAATTTCATAACTATTTACAGTATGCCAATTACCGTTGTGAACCCTGTTGCTTATCTCGTTAAAGAAAAGATTGTCTTCATGGTCTATCATAAATTCTAAATTTAAAGTCCCTACATAATTTAGTTTATCAGCAAATTTTAATGCAGTTTCTTGTGCCTCCTTAAATATTTTTTTACTTATATTTGCAGGTATTTTTGAATGTCTAAGAATACCATTTTCATGAATGTTTTCTGTAGGTTCATAGATTGATATTTCGCCGTTTTTGTATCTTGTTACTGCAATAGATATTTCAATTTTAAAATTAAGAAATTTTTCCAAAATATATGGTTTGGAAAATTCTAAATTCTCATCAATATCGTTTATAGATTTAAATCTGTACTGATGCTTGCCGTCATAGCCACCTGATACTGACTTCATTATACATTGTCCATATAAATTGACTCCTTCTTTTAAATCTCTTAGTGATTTGATAATTTTCCAATCTGTAGTTTTGACCCCAACTTGTTCATTTGCAAAAGTTTTTTCAAGTATTCTATTTTGAGCTATTTTTAAAGTCTCAGGAGAGGGATGAACATCTTTTATATCTGAAATTTTTTTTAAAATATCATATGATAAATTTTCAAATGCATAAGTGCATATATCTATTTGTTGAATAAATTTCTCTAATATATTTTTATCTTTTAAATCAGAGTATATAAATTGATCACAAAAGTGCTGAGCGGGCCCTTTTTTATCATCAGTAAAAACGATAGTTTTAATTCCACCTATTTTTTTTGCTGATTTCACAAGCTGTGTTTCTAACTGACCGCTATATAAAATTCCTAGCGTAATATCTTTTGGCATTTATTTTGGTTTATATTTTACTGATTTAGTTTGTTTATTTTTAAACTCAAAAACTTTTTTTTCTACTTTTTTATCAAACAAACTTAAGATTTCTCCCGCAAGAAGCCCTGCGTTTTTCGCATTATTAATTGCTACTGTTGCAGTTACCACACCCTTTGGCATTTGGACAACGCTTAATAAACTATCTAATCCTTTTAGTGATTTTGTTTCAATTGGCACACCTATCACTGGTAATGTTGTTAAAGATGCAATCATCCCAGGCAAATGAGCAGCACCACCCGCACCAGCTATTATTACCTTATAATATTTGTTGGCAGACTTAGCGAAACTATATAGTCTTTCAGGTGTCCTGTGAGCGGAAATTATTCTAGTTTCAAAGTCAACTTTTAAAAATTTAAGTATGTTTTCGCAATCTTTCATTATGGGATAATCACTATTAGATCCCATTATAACTGCTACTTTACTTTTTTTTTTATTTGTTTTCACAGATTAATTTAACAATTTTGATAATAAAAACAATGGTATGTAAATAAATTTATTTCATATTTTCAACAATTTTATGACAATTAATTTACATATTGAATATTTAATCTATTAATATGAAAATACTTTCAATTTTAATCTTAATGATTTTATTAACTAATTGCGCTGGAGGTAATGTTGCTAAAATCAAATTTGGGGAAAAAATGTACTGTTGCTAACTCTAAACAGCTACAAGAAACTTCCTACATTTGGTTTATTAGCAAAGAGGCCCTAGTAGAATTTGATAAAAGAATTAATAAGAATAATTGCTTAAATAGTTAAATAATACTAAATTTAGGAATAAATTGTGTTAATAAGGGGTATGAAAATACCCCTTATTAGCTTATTTTTCTTCTTAATTTTTAGTATGAGCGTTTCAGAAAATAACAGACCATATCACCATTTATTAGATGGCACTTTTAGAAACCCTGAGGGATCTCCTAAAAGGGATCCAAATGTAAAATGGTCATATAAGATATTTAACGAAGAAAGAAAAAAAATTGAAATAAATTTTCCTTCTAATCATGTGGTCTCTAGAGATCAAGTGTTAAAGGATTTAGATAAAAATAAAAATAACGATTATATTGCCTGGATTGGCCATGCTACTTTTTTGATAAAATTAGGGGGAACAACTATTATTACTGATCCTTTTTTTTCAAAAAATACTGGACCTCTTATCTTCGGACCTAAAAGATATGTGGAACCAGCTGTAAATTTGGATGAAATTCCACCAATTGATTTATTTTTGTTAACACATAACCATTATGATCATCAAGATATGTCAACAATAAGGAATTTTCCTTTTAAAAAAGCAAAAGTTCTTGTCCCTTTAAAATTAGGTAAATATTTTAAGAACTATAAAGATGTCAACGAACTTGATTGGTATGAAAAAATTAAAGTTAGTGACGAAATTAATGTCACTTTACTTCCAGCTGTACATTGGAGTAAGAGAAGTTTATTTGATACAAATAAAACATTATGGGGAAGTTTTTTAATAGAATATAAAAATAAAAAAATATTTTTTTCTTGCGATACAGGTATTGGCGAGATTTATAAAGAAATTGGTAATAGATATGGACCTATTGATTTGACTTTTATTAATATCGGCGCTTATAATTTTTTTCCAATCATGCCAATAAAAGATAAATCAGTATATCATACAAATCCTGAGGAGGCTCTAAATATTGGCAGAGATTTAAAAAGTAAAAAAATAATTGGTATGCATTGGGGAACGGTAATATTGTCACTAGAGCCGATTATGGAACCCCCAAAAAGATTTAAAGAGAGTGCAGTAAATTATGGCTTTGAGAAAGATGACGCAATTATTTTCAAAATTGGACAAGTTACAAAGTTAAATGAAATTTTAAACTAATTAATTTTTTTATTATATTCCCTATCTATCATAGCAGTTAGAGAGTCGACTAGAGCATCAGAAAATCTAAAGATTTCGTTTGTTTTATATTCTGTTGAAATATTTTTTTCTGTGCTTGTTTTATCTTCAACAATTATATTTGAACTTGGATTATTATCCTTAAGATAAACTAACATAAGCCAGTTATCGTCGACCTCTTCATCAAATTTTATTAATATTTCAGATGTTTCATAACGCCTATCTACAACTCGAAGTAAAGACATTTTTTTTGGTAACCATTTTCTATTAAGTTGAAAAATACATGAGGACATTGATCTGTAAAAACTTTCTAATGTGTACTCAATTTTTTCTCTGGCTAAATTAAATTGCCTCTCTTTTTCCAACAAATCAGATCTTGAGTCATTATCTGAGACTTCAATGCCAAGTTGCTCTATTCTTTCTTTTATTTTCTGATCACGTATTGCTTGGTACTTTAATTTTATTTGCTCAATTTTTTCTTGTACTAAAGCGTAATCTTGTCTCTCTTGATTTAGTACAAATTTTTCTAAATTTCTTATTTCTAAAACTTCACGTTTTCTAAATTGTTCAATTTTTTTTTCTAATCTTATTTTTTCATAAAATTGTCTTTGTTTTTCTGCATATTCTTTACGAACCTCTGCTTGTTCAATTCTTATGAATCTTTTTAATTCAATTTTTCTTATTTTTTCCATCTTTTTTTCCTCTTTAATTTCATTTAACTTATTTAAAAGTTCCTCTTTTTTTTGCAATTTATTTTCTCTGATTTTTTCCAATTTTTCTTTTTGCATTTGTTTTATTTTCTCTTTTCTTCTTTTTTCTTTCTCCTCATCTATAACTTGTTTGAAAGTTTCTATTTTATCTGAAATTCCCTGAAAAAAATTTACTAAGAATTTGTCTATATTAAATTTAAATTTAAATCTGATTTGAAATTTTGAACCAAATCTAACAATTTTTCTAAAAGTTTCTTTAGTCTTAGATTTAGATCTAGATTTAGATCTAGATTTAAATTTATAAAATTTTGTCTTCTTTTTTCTAGCTGATAATTTAATTTTTTTATTTTTTTTTCTTTTTAGATTTTTAATTTTTTTTTTTTTCTTAACTTTCAAATACTTTTTTTTTTTCTTTTTTTTCATAAACTATATTATTCATTGATATCAGTAAGTTAGTTATAAATATAGTCTCTAGTAACGGGAGTTGTATCTAGTTTTTTTGAGAGTTGGAATTGGTATACCACCTGATCCCCATATTTAAAGGCAGCCTCACACGAACTAAGGTAAAATTCAAACATTCTGAAGAATTTTTCGTCAAACATTGATAAAACTTTTTCTTTATTACTTATAAACCTTTCCTTCCAATGTCTCAACGTATACGCGTAGTGAATTTTTAAAATCTCAAGGTCAGAAATTATAAGCCCAGATTTTTCTATTGGGCCTGTAACCTCACTTAAACTTGGAGTATATCCACCGGGAAATATGTATTTTGTAATCCAAGGGTGAGGGTCTCTTGGGGGATTTATTGAACCAATTGTATGTATTAATGCTATTCCACTTTCTGTCAACAAGTTGAACACTTGTTTAAAAAACTTATTATAAAATTTTCTTCCTACATGCTCAAACATACCAACAGAGACAATTCTATCAAACTTCTCATTCTTAATTTCTCTGTAGTCTATAAGTTTATAATTTACCTGATTATCAAGATTAAGTTTTTTTGCTCTATTCACACAAAACTTATACTGATTTTTAGATAAAGTAATTCCGGTAACACTACATTTAGCCTGCTTAGCTATCTCAGTGGCTAAAGATCCCCAGCCACAACCTATATCCAATACTTTTTGATTTGGTTTGATATTTAGTTTTTTAATTATATGATTAATCTTGTTTTGTTGCGCCTCTTCTAAAGTATCATCTTTATTTTTAAAGTACCCGCATGAATATTGCTTTAAAGGATCTAGAAATAAAAAATAAAGTTCATCAGAAATATCATAATGATGAGCAACGTTCATTTTTGATTTTTTTATAAAGTTAAAATTTGTTAGATATCGGTATGAACCTCTAAGCTTATTTAGGAGTGCACTCCATATATTTGTCTCTTGTCTACCAATATTTTCAAGTGCCATATTTAAGAAATTTGTAAGATCTCCTTTTTTAAAAAATATCTTTCCCTCTGTGTAAGCCTCACCAAAATATAAATCAGGATAAAGCAATAATTTATAATGAAGGGATTTATCTAATATTTTTAATTTAATTTGAGAAGCTTTATCTTTTTCACCGATAATGTGTTCATTACCATTTGAATCCTCCAATATAAAGCCACCTTTTTTGAAAAGTTTATTTAAGAATTTAGCAAGTTGCATTAGGCTGCCTTATCTTTAAAGTTATTGAAGTTAATTTTTTCAAGATTTTTTTTTTAACTCGTGACTTTTAGCTTTATTTAGTATCTCAAGCGGGGGTAAGAGATTCAGATATGTTTTGTCTTTAAAAGAAAAATAAGTATGTAATGCAGAGATTAAATTGTATTTATCAAATGTATTTCTAACTTCTATTAGTTTTTTATCAAACGATTGTTCGTTTTTATTCTCAAAATCATTAAATACTTTCCTTGCTAAAGAATGTGTTACGTTAGTAATGGCCGATATACAGCCAGAACATCCTAACTCTAATCCTTTTAAAAGTTTACTTTCAGATCCAGGAAACATTAAAAAATTTTTAATTTTAACTTTTTCAAAAAGATTATAACTAGAGTCCTTACATCCAATTATATTTTTAGGAAATCTTTTTACCAATTTTTTAACAACCTCAGGGGAAAATTTATAACCGCATAATTTTTCAAAATTATATAAGACAATTTTTGCTTTGGGGACATAATCTATAATTGAATTATAAAAATTGTAAACTCCTTGATCAGTATTATTTTTATAATATGCTGGCGGCATTATTAAAAAAGTATCGAAATTATATTCTAAAGAATATTTCATCAATTCAATCGTTTCGTTTAACGAATTATTCCCAGTTCCAATATAAAATTTTTTTTTAAGCTTTCTAGTTGCTAATTTTGAAATTAAATCTTTTTTTTCTGAAGTAGATATTAGTTGGCTTTGACCAGTTGAGCCAAAAAAAAATGCACCATGAAGACCTTTGTTAATTATATATTCTGCGTGATTTATAGTAGCATCAACGTTTAATGAAAAATCATTATTCAAAACACTTAAAGTGGCTGCATAAACACCTTTTTTCAACATAATCTTACCTAATTTTTTTTATCTAAGTTATAGTATAAAAATTTAAAATGAAAGTTCTAGTAATTCAACAAAGATATGGGATAGGCGATATGGTAATATTTACACCATATTTTCATGCAATATCAAAAAAATGCAAAGCTCCTATAACAGTTTTGGCTAAAAAAAGCGCTAGAGCGGAGGAGCTTTTTTCACAAGATCAACATGTAAAGGAAATTATTCAATTAAATGAGACAAATGATGGCTTTTTTGGATTCATAAATTTACTAAACAACATAAAACAAAAAAAATTTGATAAAATAATTATTTTTAATGGCTCTTTAAGGTACAGACTTCTAGCAAAATTATCAGGTATTAAATCTACCTACCAATATCCATTATTCACATCAAGAGATGTAATTTTTGAGTCAGCAAAAAAACTTACAGAAAAATTTACAAACTCACCAGTTTCTTCTGAACCTGATTTAATTTTAAATGAAAAAAAAAAATCACCCTAGAGTTAGATATGATTTTGATAAAAAGTTTTTACACATTCTTCTTGGTGTATCAGCATCTGGCCCAACAAAAAGATGGGATGTAGAAAATTTTATAAAATTAGCGAAAAAAATCTCCAAATTTAGAGGAAGTAAATTTTATATAGCTGGAGGAAAAAATGATGAAGTCATAATCAATAAAATTTTAAAATCTGACATAGGTAGTAATTGTTTTTCATTATCAAATCATAAAATTAGTGAGTGTATGTTTATTATAAAAAATTCGAATTTTGGAATATTCAATGACACTGGATTTTTACATATTAGTGCTGCTTTTAAAAAAAAATCAATTGGTATATTTGTTGACTCTCCTGCTTTTAGTTATAGCGGTTATTCAAAATTTATTTATCCTATAGTACCTAAAGGAGAAACAATCGAAAGCACATCACACAATACTCGGGGGAAAGATAAAGTTGATGTAGATGAAGTTTTTTCAAAAGTTTTGGATATTTTAGATTAAGTAAAATCACTCTTTAAAATTTTATCTCTAGCTTCGTTGACTAATTGACTTAACCTCTCAGTATTTACATCTTTATTCATATCGGGATGAATTTTTTTTTGTAAATTTGAAGCTGCTTTCTTTACTTCTTCCACCTTGCAACCCTTTTTTAAACCTAAAAGCTTATATGATTCATCAATAGTTAAACTTGAAGAACCTTGTTTAAAATTATTTGACTGATTTCTAAATTTATCAGAATTTTTCAAAAATTGAATAAGTCTCCATAATTGAAACATTTGGAGTGCAGTAAGACCCTTGATTTTTAATCCCGATAAAAGAATTAATAAAAAAGGTAAAGAAAAAATAAATTTTCCTCCAACTGTTAATATCATTGCTAAAATTAAAGAAATGAAAATAGCAACTCTTTTAAGAAAATACGCTATTTTTCTACTACTAGTTTTTGCAAACCAATTTAAAAATAAATAAACAATGACAAATATGATAATTCCTAATAAAAATAAATTCATATAATTTCTAAATATGAATATACCAAAACTAAAAAAAATTAAGAGTGAGAAAAAATATCACGATATCACCCTAAATGACGATTATGCATGGGTAGATCAGTCGGATATACTGGATGTTTTGAGAGATGCCAAAAAAATTAATCCAGAGGTGAAAGATTATATTAATTCTAACAACAAGGTTACTGAAAAATATTTTTCGGATGTAGTTGATTTACAAAAAGATTTATTTAAAGAAATTAAGTCTAAAATCAAACTAGACGATGTTTCCTTGAAATTTAAAGATAAAAAATATTTTTATTGGACGAAAACTGAAGCTGAAAGCAACTATGGAAAAAGAATAAGACAATTAATTGATAAATCCAAACCTGAGGAAGTTTTTTTTGATGCGGATTATGAAAAAAAACAATATGGATCTGAATATTTTGGTATTGGTTCGGTAAGTGTTTCTCATTGTGATAATTTTTTAGCATACTCATTAGACCTAAAAGGATCTGAATATTATACTATTTATTTGAGAAATCTAAGAACAAATAAAAATGATAAAGATATAATTGAAAACACTAGTGGAAACATTACTTGGTCAATAGATAGTAAAAGTTTTTTTTATTCCAAATTAGATAAATATCACAGACCTAAACAGATATTTAAACACAAACTTGGAACTCCTGTAGAAGACGATGAATTAATTTTTGATGAAAAGGACGAGACTTTTACATGCTCAATAAGTTTAAGTTCAGATGAAAAGTTTTTTATTATTTCTACATCTGATCACATAACTACAGAAGAATATTTTTTTCGGTCAAATGAAAAACAAATAACACCAAAGTTGTTTAGAGAAAGAAAAAAAGATGTTCGTTACTCAATTGACTCTTGGAGGGGTTATTTTTATGTACACACAAATGAAGAAGCAAGAGATTATAAAATTTTAAGATGTAAAACGGAGGAAATAAAAAAACTTGAAGTTTTTATTCCTCCAAAGAAAGAAACAGTGATTGGTGATCTAGGGTTTTTAGATGAATACATTGTAAGAGGTGAAAAATCTGATGCTATATCAAAATTATTTGTAAGAAATATAAAAACAAATCAAGAGGAAGAAATAAAAATTTCGAATGAAGCTATTGGTGTTCCAAGTTTCTCTTTCAAGCAGCGTGACACTGATACAACAATCATAAGAGTTGGTTGGGAAAGTATGGCTACACCTAAAAAAATTTATGAATATGATATAGTTTCAAAAAGTAAGAAATTAGTTAAAGAAACAGAGGTTCCTTCTGGTCATGACCCAAATAAATATATTATCGAAAGAATTAAAGCTAAATCGCCAGATGGAAGAATGATACCTATTAGTCTAATAAGACTAAGGGACTCAAAACAAAATGGAAAATCTAAAATTTTACTTTATGCTTACGGCGCTTATAAACATAGTGTCTCACCATCTTTTAGTGCTTCCAGATTTTGTTTAATTGATAGAGGAATAATGTTTGCAATTGCTCATGTTAGAGGTGGTGGGGATTTGGGAGATGTATGGCATGAAGAAGGAAAAAAGAAGTTAAAAAAAAATACTTTCTTAGATTATATAGCATGTGCAAATCACCTGATAGAGCAAAGATATACTCATAAAGGTGGATTGTGCTTTTACGGAGGATCAGCCGGAGGCCTTACAGGTGGCGCAGTTGCAAATATGGCTCCAGAATTATTTTTTTCAATGCTCTTACTAGTTCCTTTTGTAGACACTATGACTACCATGTTGAATGAGAAGTTGCCGTTAACACCAGCTGAATGGGATCTATGGGGAAATCCAATTAAAAGCAAAGAATATTTCAATTATATTTTGTCTTATTCTCCTTATAACAATTTAGAAAAAAAAAATTATCCCTCTATGCTTATTACCACATCTTTATTTGACAATAGAGTTCTCTATTCTGAACCAGTAAAATATATAGCAAGACTTAGAGATTTAAAAAAAGATGAAAATGTTCAATTATTAAAATGTAAAATGGAAGCAGCTGGTCACGGTGGAATGAGTGGAAGAGACAACGCAATAAAAGAACTGGCTGAAGAATATTCTTTCATTTTGAAAACTGCAAAAATTTTAAAATAAGCATCTTGAAAAAATAAAAATAATTACCATATCTAAAATGTTAATGCCTTAGGGATTAACAATAACCTTGCTAACAAAGGAGGAAATATGACAAGTAAGGATTTATCAATCTTTAACTCACTTAAGCCTTTTAGTATTGGATTTGATGATATGTTTGATCAATTTGATACTATGCTAGGCAACGGAGGACTTGCAGTTCAAAGCAATTATCCGCCATACAACATTAGAAGAGAGGGTAAAGACAAGTATGCCATCGAGGTAGCTCTTGCAGGCTTTAATAAAGATGATGTTGAAGTTGAGTATGAGGATAATCTTTTAACTGTTAGAACAAAGCATGTTAAAAAATCTCACGAACAAAAAGATGATGAAATAATTCATAGAGGAATATCGCAAAGATCTTTTGCAAGATCATTTACAATTGCTGATGATGTAAAAGTAAATGGGGCACAATTAAAAGATGGGTTGCTTACTATTTCTTGTGAAAAAATCATTCCAGAGATAAAGAAAAAAAAACTTATAGATATTAAATAAGTTTACCTTATTTGCGGGACTCAAAGTTCCGCAAATACAGAATTTAAAAACAATTTTTACTTGAAAAACCTATAACTTTATCGTTTGAATCTATTTCAAATATTCTCTCACATTTAATTTTAAATTTTTCACTTTTATAAATATAAAATCTATTTCTATTTCCATTTTTAAAATTTATTTTGTCGGGTTTACCCATCTTAATTTTTAATTCTTCTTCAGAGGTATTTAATAATTTACTCAGTTCGCTTTCCTCCTTTTGGACATTTTCATCAATCTTTTTTGAGACTGACTGGCAATTATGCAGCAAAATTATTATCAATATTAAAAATAAATATTTTATATTCATTACAACTCATCTTAGAATATACACATATTTTATAAACAGAAAAATGCCTTATAAGTTGTAATTCTAAATTTTTTAAAATTTTAAAGGGATTTTTTTTAAGAATAAGGGTAATTACGGCTATAGGAGGATTTATGTTAGATAAATATTTTGAGTATAAAAAAAATAAGACTAATTTCAGAACAGAGTTAATTGCTGGTGTCACAACATTTTTGACAATGGCATACATAATGTTTTTGAATCCATTTATTTTAAGTGGTGAGTTTGCTGGGCCAGAAAAAGGTTTTTTTGATTTTGGTGCAGTATTTACGGCAACTATTGTGGCTACTGCAATTGCTTGTTTCATAATGGCTTTTTACGGTAAAACATGGCCAATTGGTTTAGCTCCAGGTATGGGTATAAATGCCTTTGTTGCTTTTGGAGTTGTGGCTGGTATGGGATATACACCTCAACAAGCTCTGGGGGCCGTGCTTGTGGCTGGAGTGTTATTTTTAATAATTTCACTTACCCCTTTAAGGGCTTGGCTAATTAATTCAATACCTAAAAGTTTAAAATTAGGAATTGGAGCGGGAATTGGATTCTTTTTGGCAATAATTGGTCTTGAGATTATGGGCGTAGTTGGTGACCACCCTGTAACATTAGTTACTCTTGGAGATATAAAAAATCAATTAGTAATACTAGGATGCTTAGCATTTGTTTCTATGATTGTAATGGAAAAAATGAAGATAAGAGGAAATATTATTATTGGAATACTAGTATTTAGTATTATTGCTTGGGTAGCTGGACTTGCAAAATTTAATGGGGTAGTAAGTTCTCCTCCTCCAATGACGTATCTTTTTGCATTTGATTTAGGTGCAGCTTTCACTGCAGGAATGTCTACTGTGATATTCACATTGTTGTTTATTGACTTCTTTGATACTGCTGGAACTTTGACGTCTGTCGCAAATGTTGCCGGTAAGGTGGACAGTAAAGGAAAGGTTCAAGATATTAACAAAGCTATGTTGTCTGATAGTGTTGGGACCGTTGCTGGAGCATTTATGGGAACAACAACGGTTACAAGTTATGTTGAGTCTGGGGCTGGAGTTAAAGCAGGTGGTCGGACAGGTATGACATCTCTTGTTATTGGATTATTGTTTCTATCTTGCTTATTTTTTTCTCCCTTAGCAACAAGTCTTCCAAAAGAAATTGACGGTGCTGCTCTTCTATACGTTGCAGTTTTATTCGTTAGAAACATAACAGACATAGATTGGGATGATATATCCGAGTCTGCGCCCGCTGTACTCGCAATGGTAACGATGCCTCTGACTTACTCTATAAGTCACGGTATTGCCCTTGCATTTATAGCTTACGCGCTGATTAAGATTTTCACTGGGAAATTTAAATCAACGTCTCCCGCAATATGGTTAATCGCGATATTGAGTGTTGGAAGTTTTCTAATCATTTAAATTATTTTGAGGGGTTGTTTATGAACAACCCCTTTTAATTAATTATGAGATTTTTTTAGATCCTCGATCCTAATTTCCTCATATTTTTCAAATGGCTGAACAATCCAAGGATTATCTTTAAGTCTAAGTGCACAATAATCTGGCTCAAATGTCGAATCTGCTTTTTTCCAAAGGACTGCTGTTTTAATTGATTTTATTTTATTTTTTAATTGCTTATAATTTTTAAGCCATTCAATGCTTCTTGTTAATGTCACACCGGTATCAGACAGATCATCGCACAATAATATATTACCACTCATGTTTTGAACCGTGGAGCTTAATTCTCTTGAGAATACTAATTCACCTTGCTGATCCTCTGTATTTTCACCTGAGTAAGATTCTACAGCCAAATAAGCACATTTTGTTTTAAAAACTCTACTTAAAACATCAATAATGGGGGCGCCTCCACGCATTATGCCAATCAAAAGATCCGGCTTAAATCCACTATCAAAAATTTGTATTGCAAGCTTTTCAACGATTAAGTTATATTCTTTCCAATCTATGATGAGTTTCTTGGCCATAAAAAAAATTAAATCATTTTGAAGAGGTTGTAAATGAAAGGTTATGTAGTTTGTGTTTATAAAAATATAAGCAATGAGGACAAGTTAAAAGAATATGCGGTAAAAGCTAGAGCTGCAGTTGAAAAATACAAAGGAAAATTTCTCATTCGAGGGGGTAGAGCAAATCTTAATGAGGGTGGAAAATCTCCGAGAACAGTTGTAATTGAATTTTCTTCTTTCGAAGAAGCTAACAGTTTTTACAAGTCAAAAGAGTATCAAGAAGCTCATGCTATTTTAAAGGGCTACGCTGAACGTCAACATCAAACAATTGAAGGAATTTAATACTGTATTGGGTCATCATCTATTGATCTCCATAAATACCAAGTGGCTACAGAGCAGTAGGGAGAGAATTTTTTATAAAGTTTATTTAAAAATTTTTTAGGCGGCAAATAATCTTTTTTATAATTATTTGAAACAGCTCTTAATAAACCTATATCTTGAAGAGGCCAAATATTTGATCTGTTGTACGTGAATAATAAGATCATTTCAGCAGACCATCGGCCAATTTGTCTTAAATCAGATAAATATTCTATCGCTTCCTCATCTGACATATTTTTGATTAAGTGAGGTTTAAAACTATTATTTAAAATTTTTTTTGCCAAGTCTTTAATACCCGTTGCTTTTTGCCTGCTTAAACCACATGCTTTGAGGCTGCTTAATGACAATTTGCTTACAGTTTTTGCTCTAATCTTATTTTTACATTTTTTGTTAAATTTAAGAAATACTGAATCAGCTGCTGCAACACTTATTTGTTGACCTATAATGCTTTTGCACAAAGAGAAAAATATATCATTGCGTGTTATAAGATTTCCGTCTTTATAATTATTTATTAATTTTTTCATTACCTTATCCCTTTTAGATAATAAACGTTTTGCTCTCGACCAATAAAAGGGTGGTTTACCATTATTTAACGCACGGCTCATACTCTAGGTGTATTTATTTGTTTTTTTAATTTATTTTCTCTGATGAAAATAATAATTGAGCTTATGATGATTAATCCTGCCCCCAAAAGTGTAAGAATTTTTGGTATCTCTCCCCATATAAAATATCCAAATAATATTGCAAATACTAAGTTTAAGTACTTTGTTGGGGTTACAAGTGAAGCTTCAGCAATTCTCAGAGAGACTGTAAGTAGAATATTAGCAACTGAACCTATAATTCCAGTGAAAATGAGGAGAAACAGTTCAAATTTAGATGGCATAACCCAACCAAAAGGTAAAGTTGCAAGTCCTACAATCATGCTTAAAAGTGAAAAATAAAGTGCAATTCTGTAATTTGGTTCAGTCGATGAAAGACTTCTTATGCTGAGTGCTACACATGCAAAAAAAATACAAAAAATAATTGGATAAATATAATATATATTTAAATCGTCATATGCTGGTTTTACGATCATTAACATTCCGACAAAACCCACTATTACAGCAGACCATCTTCTGATACCAACTTTTTCAGATAGAAAAAATATTGAGCCTAATGTTACAAAGATAGGTCCTCCAAAAGTTAAGCTAACCACATCTGCTAGTGGGATTTCTCTTAACGCAATAAAAAGTGCGATTATCGCCAAAGTTCCAGAAATAGCCCTAAATGCGTGAAGTTTAGGTCTGGTAGTTTTATAAAAAGTTGTAAACTCACTTTTGGGAATAAGCATTAATATTGGAATCAATCCAAAAAAAAATCTCATAAATAAAACTTCACCTACTGGAAACTGATCAAGCCATTTAACGCATGCATCCATCATGGCAAAGCAAGCGACTGATGCTACACCGTACAATACGCCTAATTGATTTTGATTTAACAATTTAATAACCTCATTAAATCTATATAATTAACTTATGAAGAAATGTACACTTGCACTTGGTTGTTTTTGGAAACCTGAGGAAAATTTTACAGGTAAACATGGTATAATTGCTACTGAAGTTGGATACGCCGGAGGTCATGAAGATAACGTTACCTACGAGCAGGTCTGCAGTGGGACAACAGGGCATGCAGAAGTAGTTAGGCTTACGTATGATGAGGAGCAAATAACCTTTAAAAAAATTTTAGATCTTTTTTTCAAAATGCATGATCCAACCCAAAAGGATATGCAATTGCCGGATGTGGGTACTCAATACAGAAGTGAAATTTTTTATGAGTCTCAGGATCAAAAAAAAGATGCTTTAGAAGTATTTGATCAATTAAATAAGAGCTTTAATGGAAAAATTCAAACAAAGATTTCAAAGATAAATAATTATTGCAAAGCAGAAGAGTACCACCAGAAATATATTCAAAAAAACAAAATATGAAATATTTAGCTACTACAGAATGGTTGCAAGAAAACCTGGAAAATGTAAAAATTTTAGACGCGACTTGGCACTTACCGAACTCGAATAAACATGCACTGGAAGATTATAATATTAGTCATATAAAAAATTCAATTTTTTTTGATTTAGAAAAATATTCTAATCAAAATTCAGCATTGCCACATATGCTTCCCTCAAAATTAGATTGGGAAAAAATAGTCTCAGACTTAGGAATAAGTAATTCAGACCACATTGTTATTTATGATAACTCTGATGTTTTTAGTTCATGCAGAGTTTGGTATACTTTTTTATATTTTGGTCATAATACTAAACTCGTCTCAGTCCTTGATGGCAACTTCACAAAGTGGACAACAGAAAATAGACCAGTTTCCCGAGAAATAATAAAATTAAATCGAACAAATTATAAAGCAAAAGAAAACGTATCAATGTTAGTTAATAAAGATAAAATTCATAAAAATATTTTTAGTAACAAATTTCATCTTATTGATGCTAGAAGTAAAGATAGATTTTTGGGAATAAAGCCTGAACCTAGAAAGGGATTTAAAAGCGGTCATATTAAAGGTTCTAAAAATTTACCCTTTCAATTACTTTTAAACGATGATCGAACTTTAAAAAAAAAAGATGAGTTATTAAGAATTTTTCAAACAAATGAAGTTGCTATCGATAAAGACATTGTTTTTACATGTGGATCTGGTGTGACTGCCTGTATTTTAGGACTAGCTAATTCTATTATTAATGATAAAAAACCTACTATCTATGACGGCTCATGGGCTGAATACGGACTAGAATAAAATGAAAACTTCTACAAAACTGAAAGCATTTTTAATTATTTTTATTATTGTAATTTTTGCTGTAATAACTTCAAGATATTTCATAGGTCTACATTTTCAAAAAAAATTTAGTAAACGACCTCCTCCAGGTGTAGTAGTTTCTGTAGTTGAAAAATCAAAGTTTTATAAAAGTATCGAGACTTTTGGAACTGCAATAGCTAAAAATTCAAAAACATACAGAATTAAAAAAGATGAGATCCAAGGAAACATTAATATTGAGAATAGATTTGTAAAACAAGGTGAAGTTATTACAAAGCTTATGACTGGTGAAATGATTATTGCAGACTTTAAAGGGAAGCTTGGAAAAAGAGAGATTGCACAAGGTGTTCTTGGATCAGATAGTCTTATAATTACTTTAGATGATTTAAATGAAATTATAATAGATATCAAAGTTCCTGAAAATTACATTGGAGTTTTAAAAGCAGGTTTAAATGTTGAAATTAACAGCTCAGCATATAATAAGGTTTTCAAGGGTAAGGTTGACTCAGTCAGTTCTAGGGTGGATCCATCCACTAGATCAATTTTAGCTAGAGTAATAGTTGATAATTCAAGTTTTGAGATTATACCGGGACAACTTATGACTGTAAAAGTGATTTACGATGAGGTGAACCAAATTGGTGTGCCTGAAAGCTCTATTGTAATTCAAGGTGATACTGCATTCGTTTACATTGTAAAAAATGAATTGGCTCAAAAAAAATTTATTGAGTTAGGAAAAAGAAATTTCGGTAAGGTTTCAATTTTATCAGGAGTAGATGAAGGTGATATAATTATAAGTGAAGGAATATCTAAAGCAAGAGATAATATAAAAGTTAAAATTTTGAGAACCAAATAATACTAAATTATGTTTTTAACAGATCTATCAATAAAACGTCCAGTTGTTGCTTCGGTAATGAGTTTAATTTTAGTAATTTTTGGGATTGTTGCTTTTCAAGATATACCAACAGATGAATTGCCTGATGTTCAACAACCGATAGTAACTATTCAAACAGATTACAAAGGTGCTTCGGCTGAAATTGTTGACACGCAAATAACTCAAAAAATTGAGGATTTTGTTGGTGGAACACCAGGATTGGAAACAATTGACTCTTTCAGTGAGGATGAAAGCTCCAGAATAACCCTTACGTTCGATAATAACTTAAATTTAGATGATGTTACAAATGATGTGAGAAGCTCAGTAGCCAGAGTTATTGACAATTTGCCAACAGACTCAGACCCGCCAGAAATCTTTAAGCAAAGATCAGGGGGGAGAACGACTATGTGGTTATCTTTTAGTTCAGAGACAATGTCCGATTTAGAGCTGACAGATTATGCTGATAGATATCTTACTGATACTTTCTCAACTGTATCAGGTGTTGGAAGAGTAAGGTTAGGAGGTCAAAGAGATCTTTCTTTGAGAGTCTGGTTGGATCCTTTAGCTTTGGCTGCAAGAGACATTACAACTCAAGAAGTAGAGGAAGTATTTAGAAAAGAGAATGTTGAATTTCCCGCTGGAAGAATAGAGTCTAAAGACGTAGATTTAACTATTAAACTAGATAAAGCATATCAAGATTTAGAAAACTATAAAAAACTTCCACTTAAAAGAGCCAAAGACGGTTCAATAATAGCATTGGAAGATGTTGCTAGAGTTGAATTAGCAGCAGAGTCGATAAGAACGCTTTTCAAAGGTAATGGTGCTCAAGTGGTTGGTATTGGTATCTATCAGCAATCAGATGCAAATACTATTAAGGTGGCTGACGGTATAAAAAAAAAAATTAAGGAAATAAAACCTAGTTTACCTCCTAACACATCATTGGAGGTGTCTTTTGATAGAAGTAACTATATTAAATCAGCAATAAAAGAGGTTTACAAAACTTTATTTTTTGCTCTGATTCTCGTCACGATCATTATTTATTTATTTCTCGGTAATATAAGAGCCCTGATAGTACCTCTGATTGCATTACCAGTATCACTAATATCTACTTTTTTATCAATCTATATTTTTGATTTTTCAATAAATCTTTTTACTTTGATGGCTCTTGTTTTAGCCATAGGGATTGTAGTTGATGATGCGATAGTAATGCTTGAAAATATTGTTAGAAGAATTGAATTAGGAGACAGCCCGCTGGTTGCAGCTTATAAAGGTGCAAAACAAGTATCTTTTGCAATCATTGCTACCACTGTTGTTTTGGTAGCTGTATTTGTACCCTTAGTTTTTATTAAAGGTGTAACAGGAATATTATTTACTCAAACAGCGATAACCCTTGCATCAGCAGTAATTATATCAAGTTTTGTGGCTCTCTCACTCAGTCCAATGCTTGGCAGTAAGTTTTTAAAACCAAAGATGAAAAAAAGACAATTTGTTATTAAATTTGAGAAAATTTTAAAATCTTTAAATAATATTTACAAAAATTCACTTTTAGAATGGATCAAAAAGAAAAAAATTATTATATTTTTTTTAGGAAGCGTTTTGATCTTATCTATATTTTTATTTAATTATGCACCCAAGAAACTAATTGCTCCAGAAGACAGAGGTGCATTTTTTGTAATTATTAAAGCACCACAAGGTTCTGGATTTAACTTCACTAAAAGTAAAGCGGAAGATATAGAGAAATTGCTTTTGCCAAAAGTTGGTGAGGGAGAATACAGGAGATTAATAATGAGAGTGCCAGGTTTTGGTAAATCCTCTAAACAAGTTAATAGTGGTTTCATAATAGTTCTGCTTGAACCATGGAAAAAAAGAGATCGTCATGGGATTAAAATAATGAGGGAATCATTTGGTGAGATTTCTCAAGTTCCAGGCGTTCTTGCTTTCCCGATCATGCCTCAAGGAATAAGAACTGGTGGTGTCGATAAACCAGTTCAATTTGTTATCCTGGGAAATACATATAAACAATTAATTGAATGGAAGAATATTATTAAAAATGAGGCAAGAAAAAACCCGGGTCTGACATCCATAGAAGATGACTTTGATCTCAACAAACCACAACTTAATGTTAAAATTAATCAAAGAAAAGCTGCTGATCTTGGAGTTGCAACAGAAGACATTGGTAGAACAATAGAAACGATATTCGGTTCAAGAAGTGTTACCCGTTTTACAAAGGATGGTAAAGAGTATTCAATTATTTTACAGGGAGATATCAAGGACCGTCAAGAGCCAGATAGTATAAGTAAGGTTTTTGTTAGATCAAAAAATAACGGTAAGTTAGTTTCAGTTTCTAGTTTAGTCTCTTATGATGAAAAAGGAGAATCTCCATTTTTATCTAGGTACAATAGGCAAAAAGCTGTCACAATTTCTGCAAGGTTAGTTGGCGATTACTCTTTGGATGAAGCTTTAAAATTTTTGAGAAATATTGTTAATGAAAATACTCCTGAGGCAAGAATAGCCTATAAAGGTGAAAGTGAGGACTATAAAAAAACAAATAAAGAATTATATATTATCTTTGGATTAGCTCTTTTAACTGCGTATTTGGCAATGTGTGCGCAGTTTGAAAGTTGGAGACACCCGCTTACAATTATGCTTACGGTTCCCATGGCAATTCTGGGAGGACTGTTAGGTTTATTAGTAGTTGGATCTTCTTTAAATGTTTACAGCCAAATAGCTCTTATAATACTTATTGGTCTTTCAGCTAAGAATGGAATTCTAATAGTCGAATTTGCAAATCAATTGAGAAAAGAGGGAAAAAATTTAGAAACTTCTATTGTAGAAGCAGCAACAATTAGACTTAGACCAATATTAATGACCAGTTTATCAACTATATTTGGTGTGCTACCACTTATAGTCGGATCTGGACCTGGAGCCGCTAGTAGATTAACAGTTGGTATAACAATTTTTGGTGGAATGATTTTTTCAACCTTTTTTACATTATATGTAATACCAACAATATATTCGATCATAGGGAAAAATAGTGAAAGAATTGATGCAATTGAAATAGAATTAAATAAACAGCTTAAAAAATAATATATTTTTTTTTGTCTAGATTTTTTTTACAGAGTGTTAATTGTTTTCGATATTTATTAGCAATTTTTTTAACTGATTTTGCATAAATTACTGCTTTCTTGTCATCCGAATAATTTTTATAATCACCCCATCCTTTGTAATATGCTAAATACTGTCGATATGTATCTTTTTTGGAAATTTTCAAAATTTTATTAGTTTTATAGATGTACCATCCAATAAAATCTACACTGTCTTTAAATCTGGCTCGAGTTGCTAATGGATTTTTAGTTTCTTTCTTATACTGTTCCCAAGTACCTTTTACTGCTTGGGAATAACCAAATGACGATGAGGGTCTTTTAAATGGTATGACTTTAAAAAGTTTTTTTCGTGGTGGTTTAGCTAACCAATTGAAATCACTTTCCTTTTTAACGAAAGCTAATTGTAAATGTATGGGTGCGCCCCATTTTTTGTAGGATGACTTTACATGCTTATACCACAGATATCTCTCTTCAAAAATTTCACAACTATTTTGAGTATTTTTTGGAATAGATGAACAAGCAGATACAAAAAAAAGAAAAATAATAATTTTTTTTTTAAAATGAATCACCAGTTAAGTTATACAAGAATTTAATTAACCTTTCTCCATTTATCTGGTCTCAAAAAGGAACCTTGCCAAATACCCAATTTGTTTTCTTTAGCATATTTTTCATCCATAAAATATTTATTTGAATATTTCAAATATGCCACTGCATATCCATTTTTTACCATCCATTTGTTAAGGTTCCTATTTCCTTTATAACATGTAGCTAAATATCTTTTATATCTGTCTTGTGAAAATGATATACACTTTATTTTCGAGTTTTTGATCATTTGCACTAATTTTTTCTTAGAAATTACTCCGCATAAATAATTTTTATCAAATGAAAAACCAATAATTACAGAAAGTTTTAAAAAATTTTTTCTACATTTCTGTTTTATTTCAGGGGCATCAATCCCTTCAAGTCTTATTTTAAATGAATTAATTTTTACGGTATCTCCATCTATTATTTTAGGAAAACCAGATATTTCTTTACTTTGAACTTGGCTAAAAACAGATATTATGAAAAGTATTAAATAGATCCTAGCCATTTTAAAAACTTAATAAAAATTAATCCCATAAAAACTCCTAATATGTTACCAAATAAGTCGATAAATTCAAAAGCTCTATTGGGTACAATAAGATGAAAAATTTCTAATAAAATAGATAATAAAAAAATAAAATACAATGAGCTTATAAACTTTTTAGTTTTTTCACCAATTAATAATCCTAGGCTTGATAGAAAAAAAAAGTATAAAGTGTGATTGATAGATGTTCCTAGCGGATTTTCAATTATGATTGGTTGTTTGCCTAAGTCACCATATAAAAAATATCCAATTATGCTTCCTGGAAACAAATAAAGAGTTACTAGAATTATTATCAAAAAATAATAAGAATAATTGATTATATTAAATAAAGTATTTCTCATTTAAATTTTAATATAGTACAAAATATCTTATTTAACTATTATGAGTATACTTATTCTTACACGTCACGGCCAAAGTGTGTGGAACGCAGAGAACAGATTTACTGGGTGGGTTGATGTGGAACTCTCAGAAAAGGGCAATGAGGAAGCTAAAATTTCTGGAAAATTGATAAAAAATCTTAGTATAAAAATTGATATCTCTTATACCTCTTGTCTTAAGAGAGCACTTCAAACACTTACTACAATACTTAATATAAATGATTTGCAGCTTAAATTTAATACTGCTTGGGAACTAAATGAGAGGCACTACGGATCTTTAACCGGATTAAATAAAGATGAGACTAAAAAAAAAATTGGGGATGAGCAGTTTAAAAAATATCGTAGATCATGGGATACAGCACCTCCACCAATTTCTGTGGATAACGATCACCTAAAAAACTTTAGTCCTTTAAATAATAGTATTCCTGATGGAAAAATTCCCTTAACGGAGTCTTTAAAAAATACTTATGACAGAGTTGTTCCTTTTTTCGAAAAAGAAATAAAAAAAAATCTACAAAATGAAAGAAATGTTTTAATTTCAGCTCATGGAAATTCCCTGCGAGCTCTTTGTAAATATTTATTCAAAATTTCTGACACAGAGATTAATGGCTTAGAGATACCAACCGGTAATCCTTTATATATTGAGTTTGATAAAAGTTTAAAAATTAACAAATTTTATTACTTAGATAAAAGTCGATCAAAAAATATTATTTTTAATCAATAATATCTAAATTAGAGATTTTGTTATAAATTTCATTTGTATTCAGGTGATAAAATTTAATTTTACTTTCTAAACCATGTAAGTATTTTTCTTGAATAAGATTATTCCAGACTTCATTCATTGAAAAAACCTTTTTATTTATTTGTTCTAGATATTTTCTTTCCATTATCTGTAGTCCAGTAAAAATAAAATTATTATTGTTATTTTTTGTTATAATATTATCATTTAGATTAAAATCACCTTTAAAATTTTGATCATAAGATATTTTTTTATTTACCAGCAACAAACATGGAGTTTTTTTTTTAAAGTAAATTATTTCTAAATTTCTAATATCATCTAAATATTTATCTCTCCATAAGGTGTCCGGATTAATTATGAAAAAGGGATTATTCTCAAATTTTTTTGTACCCTCTTTTACCCCACCTCCTGTGTCTAGAAGCATTTTTTCTTCTTTGGAAATAGTAATTTTTGCTGGAGTGTTAAGATTTGAAATAAATTTTTCAATTTCTTCACTTAGATAATGAGTGTTAACAGATATTTGTTTAATCCCATTTTTAGTTAATAAATTAATAGATCTCTCTAATAAATTTATATTTCTAATTTTAATTAAGGGTTTAGGCAACTTAAGTGTTAAGGGTTTCATTCGAGATCCGAGGCCTGCTGCTAATATCATTGCGTGTTTTATTTTCATAAAATTAATTTCAAGATATTTAGTATATATACTTCTTAATCAAGATTCTTAGGTTATTGAAAATTGGATTTTCTAAACGTTTTTTTATCAATGTTTTTGTATAAGGTAAATATTTCAAATAATTAGGTTTATTGTCTCTTAAGAATAATCTTACAAATATTCCTAGAATTTTCAGGTTTCTTTGAATAGATAAAATATCATAATCATTTTTTAAGTTTTCTCTTTTTTCTATTCTTAATTTTGAAATCTGATGATAATAATTTAAAAGTTTCACTTGTACGTCATTTGAAATCTTGACTCGAACGTCGTCAATTAAAGAAACTACATCATACAATGGATTTCCGATAATAGCATCTTGACTATCTATTATACCGATTCTTTTTTTTTTATTCAAAATAATATTAGATGCATGAAAATCTCTGTGAACAAAAAAACTATTTTTAAAGTATAATTTCTTATAAATAATATTTAATTCTTTTTTAATATCCTTTTTTATTTTTTTTGAATTTTTAGTTTTATAATAATAATTAAGATACCAATCAAAAAATAAATCAGACTCTTTGTGTAGACTTTTTAATGAGTATTTTTTTAAATTAAAATTATATCCTGTTAAAGAATTTTTCCTTGGAGTCTTAATATTTTGTAATTTAATTATAAATTCGATCAATTTTTTATAATGCTTAAATTTGTTTTTTTTAAAAATTATAAAGTCATAAAATGACTGCTTTCCTAAATCTGAAATTTCTATAATATTGTCTTTGTAATGATCACTTAATAATCTTGGAGCATTTATTTTGTTTTTTAATAGTATATCATTTATATATAGATAATCTTTTAGATTATGAGATTTTTCTTTATTAGCATGAACAATTATGGAGGTTTTAGCTCCTTTTTTCAATCTGTAAAATTCTCTAAATGAAGCATCTCCCGAAATTCTTTTTAATTTAAAATTCATTTTTAAAATTTTTCCATTTGCCAAATCCTTTAAACTTCAACATTCTTTCATTATCATTTTTTCTATAACTTAAATAAATCTCAAGTTTATTTTTAATTTTATTTTTAAGTAATTTCGGCCACTCAATTATTAAAACCTCATTTTTTTTTTCTGAAAGTACATCCAATTGATTTATTTCTTTTTTTTTTCTTATTCTATAAAAATCATAATGCATTATTTTATATTTTTTTAATTCATATTCATGTAATAAATTGAAAGTTGGACTAAGGACCTCTGTTATATTTGATTTTTCTTTTTTTTGTAAATAATGAATTAAATTTCTAGTAAAAGTAGTTTTACCTACACCAATTTCACCAATTAAAAAAATACAATCACTTTTGGATAGATTATCTCCAATTTTTTGTGAAACTAATTCAAGATGATCTAAAGATTTTACAATCATTAGCCACTTTTTTAGTAGCGATAAGTATCTGGTTTAAACGGTCCTGACGGCTTAACACTTATGTATTCTGCCTGGTCTTTTGACATTTTTGTAAGTTTAGCTCCAACTTTTTCTAAATGTAACATAGCAACTTTTTCATCTAGATGTTTTGGTAATACATAAACTTTTTTCTCATATTTTTCTGAATTTTTCCACAACTCTATTTGTGCAATTACTTGATTTGTAAACGACGCACTCATAACGAAACTAGGGTGACCAGTGGCGCAACCTAAATTTACCAGCCTTCCTTCAGCTAATAATATTATTCTTTTTTTGCTTGGTAATTCAATTTCATGGACTTGCGGCTTAATTTCATCCCACTTATAGTTTTTCAATGCCTCTACTTGAATTTCATTATCAAAGTGACCAATATTGCAAAGGATGGCTCTATCTTTCATTTTTCTGACGTGATCAGCAGTTACGATATCTTTGTTGCCAGTAGCAGTTACTACAATATCTGCGTGCTCTATTGAGTCTTCCATTAAAACAACTTCGTATCCTTCCATTGCTGCTTGAAGGGCACATATGGGGTCGGTTTCTGTTACCATCACTCTTGCTCCAGCTTGTCTTAATGAAGCAGCACTTCCTTTTCCTACATCTCCAAAGCCCGCAACGATTGCCACTTTGCCCGACATCATGATATCTGTTGCTCTTTTTATTCCATCAACTAAACTTTCTCTGCATCCGTAAAGATTATCAAATTTTGATTTGGTTACCGAGTCATTAACGTTTATTGCTGGTATCATAAGTTCTTTTTTGGCCTCCATTTTTTTTAAGGCTTTTATGCCAGTAGTCGTTTCCTCAGAAACTCCTTTTACGGATTTTAATAATTCTTTATACTCTTTATGCATTAAAGCTGTTAGATCTCCGCCATCATCAAGTAAGATGTTTGGTTTCCAGCTTTTTTCTCCCTCAATAGTTTGTTTGATACACCACCAATATTCTTTTTCTGTTTCACCTTTCCATGCATATACAGGTATACCTGCCTTAGCTATGGCTGCAGCCGCATGATCTTGTGTTGAAAAAATATTACAGGACGACCATCTTACACTTGCACCTAATTGAGTTAAAGTTTCTATTAAAACAGCTGTTTGAATCGTCATATGTAGACAACCCAAAATGTTGGCTCCTTTTAGAGGATTTAGCCCTTTGTATTCCTTCCTTAAAGCTATCAAGCCCGGCATCTCCGTCTCTGCTAAAGATATTTCTTTTCTACCAAATTCTGCTAAATTTATGTCTTTTACTTTATAATCTAATTTCATAATTTAAAATGTTTTAACAATATAAATAATTCTAATCAAGTCACAATAAATTTATTGAATTTTCGGAAGCAATACTTCAATTTGTGCTCCTCGAAAATTTACTCTATTTGAAGCTGCAATGGTTCCTTTATGCAATTCAACAATATTCTTTACAATATTTAGTCCTAACCCTGAGTGTTCACCAAAGTTTTTGGGTCTATTACTGTAAAATCTCTTGAAAATTTTTTGTGGTGAATTTTCAGTAAAACCAGGTCCCTCATCTTTTATGATTATTAAGTAATTTGAAGCAGTTTCCTCCAATACAATCTCAATTTTTTGGTTGTCAGAACTAAAAGAAATTGCATTATCTAAAAGATTAGCAATCACTTGTGCTAATCTACTTTCAATTCCTAGTATGTTATATCTACTTCCATTGCTTTTATTTTTTGTTACTAAAATATTTATTTGTTTGTTTTGATTTTCCAAATCTAATTTAAAATCTTCAACAACGCTATTTATTACCTGCAGAAGATCTATTTTATTCATTTTCTCTCTTGATAGTGAAGCCTCATCTTTTAACATTTGTGAATAATCAGTTATTAATCTTTCAATTCTAGAGACATCGTGATCTATAATTTTTAAGAATTTATCTCGATCATTTTGGTTCTTGCTTTTGTCTAAAAGTTCAGAAGCACCTTTGAGTGAAGCTAATGGATTTCTTATTTCATGGGCTAAGTCAGTTGAAAATGTTTCAGCTCTTGTGGTTCGTTTCTGTAGCTCTTTAGTCATTTCGTCGATGGACTTTGTTAATTTTCCTACCTCATCCTGTCTAATAAATAGCTTATCTATATCTACACTAAGTTTTGATTTATTTTTTATAGACTCAGTAAAATATACTAAAAATTTTATAGGCTTTAAAATATATTTGTTTAAAAATAAAGAAAATATTAATATCACGAGACACACTGCCAAAACTGTCCTTAAGATAAAATTTTTTCTTTCTTTAACAGCTACTAAAATATCATTTGCTTCCTCGGTTATTTTAATGAAACCAACTCTTTTATCATCGATTGTTAAATCACTTAAGGTGTTTATATAAAAGTTATTTTTTTCAACATTATCAAAAACAAAGGGTTTGCCGTCATAATTTCTGATAATTTCTTTGTCGCTTAAATTGCTATGTTTAAAATTATAATTATCAGTTTTCTTCTGTGACTTGAATTTTTTTCCATCTATACTTTCTTCTAGAATTTGATCCTCTTTAACAAATACTGATTGATCCAAATCTAAAATATTTGTATCTCCAATTAAATCACCTTTTAAATCAAAAAATTGAACCCTGTTAAGGTTTTGAAATAAAAATCTAGTAGACAACAAAAATTTTGTCATATCTTTATTATTGAGATTGATATTTAATCTTTGTAAATGATCGTTGGTATTTTGAATTATAATAAAGTGATTTGAAGATCTTTTTTTTATTAGATTTGGTTGAATAGCTTTTAGATATAAAACGGTAAAAAGCCCTAAGACTAAAAATACGAAAAAGTTAAATAGAAGAAATTTTTTAAGTATGGATGATGATCTTTTTTTTCTCATTAACTAATATTCCATCTATACCCGCTTCCATACCTAGTTTCAATAGCTGAAAATTTTTCATCAACTTTTTTAAATTTTTTTCTTATTCTTTTTACATGACTATCAATAGTTCTATCCTCAATTTCAGAATTTTCTTTGTAAGCTATATCCATCAAATGAGCTCTTTCCTTAATGACGCCCGGTCTTTTCGCTAATTCTTTTACTATTAAAAATTCTGTCGTTGTTAACTTGTCTGGTAATGCTTTGCCGTTCCACTCACATTCAAGTTGGGATGGATCGAGTTTTAATTTTCCATGTGTAATAATATTTTTTGTTTCTTCGTTGTTAACATCTGTTTTTTTTCTTAGTTGCACTCTGATTCTCTCAATCAAAATTTTCATTGAAAAGCCGCCCGATTTTTTAACAAAATCATCTGCTCCTAATTTCAAACTTAATAGTTCGTCTAATTCTTCATCTTTTGATGTTAAAAAAATAATTGGAATCGATGTCTTTTTTCTCAATTTCTTGAGTAATTCTTCTCCATCCATTCTCGGCATTTTTATATCTACCACCGCGAGATCTGGGGGATTTCTTGTAAGTCCAACCAATGCTGTTTCGCCATCAATGTAGGTCTGTACTTTAAAACCTTCTCTCTCTAATGCTACACTTATACTTGTTAATAGGTTTCTATCATCATCAACTAAAGCGATTGTATTTGCCATATTTAAATTTTCAAAATTAAGTTGTCAAAAATGAGGCGATTGATAATTATGTTAATGTGCTTCATCCCAATTGTATCCTGAATTAACATTAACTTCCAGCGGAATTGAAAATTTGTGCTTATCTGACTCAGAAACTGATACCATAGCTTTATTTATTGTCTTTTCGACATTAGATTTTTGTGAAATTGATGTTTCAAAAATAAGCTCATCATGAATTTGTAAAAGCATTTTAAATTGTAATTTTTTATTTTGATTCATTTCATCATTTATCTTTATCATCGCTAATCTAATTACATCTGCTGCTGACCCTTGTATTGGTGCATTAATTGCCGCTCTCTCTTGAAAGGCTCGAACACTAAAATTTTTATCATTTATACCTCTTAAGTGAATTTTTCTGCCAAAAATATTTTTCACATACCCGTTAGCTCTGCAAAACTTTACTGTTTTATTCATATAGTCTTTGATTTCTGGAAATTTTTTAAAATATGAATTAATAAAATCTAAAGCTTCCTGATTAGTAACTGAAATTTGTTTTGCCAGACCATACTGGGTTATTCCGTATATAATTCCAAAATTAATAGCTTTAGCCTTTCTTCTAAGATCGTCTGTCACTTTTTTTTGTGAAATATTAAAAACCTGGCTTGCAGTCAAACTATGAATATCTTCCTTGTTTTTAAAAGCTTTTTTTAATTCGAAAACATCTGCAAGATCAGCTAAAATTCTCATCTCTATTTGATTATAGTCGGCAGATATAAGAAGATTATTTTTTTCAGCTATGAAAGCTTTTCTTATTTCTCTTCCATCCTCTGATTTAATTGGAATATTCTGTAAATTCGGATCACTCGAAGCTAATCTTGCTGTATTTGTTGCAGCCAAAAGAAAAGATGTATGAACTCTTTTAGTTTTATTGTTGATGTGATTTTGTAATGCATCGGTATAAGTATTTTTTAATTTTGTTAATTGTCTCCACTCTAATACTTTTTTTGGAAATTTATGGCCCTCAAAAGCAAGGTCCTCTAAAATATTTGCACTAGTAGCTAAACTGCCTTTTTTAGTTTTTTTTAATTTAGCTATCTTAAGATCGTTATAGATAATTTCACCAAGTTGTTTTGGAGATCCGATATTAAAGTTTTTTTTTGCGATAAAGAAAATGTCTTTTTCTATTTTTCCTATCTGTTTTTCGAATTTTTTTGATAATTTTTTTAAATAAGTGTCATCTACTTTGATACCATTTGTTTCCATGTGCGATAATATTTGGACTAATGGTTTCTCCAGTGTTTCATAAATATCTATTAGTTTTTCATTTTTTAATCTTTCTTCAAATATTTTGTAGAGTCTAAAAGTAACATCTGCGTCTTCAGCAGCGTATTCAGCTGCCTTTTTTATATCAACTTCAGAAAACTTTAATTGCTTCTTTCCGCTCCCTGTCAGATCTTTATAGCTAATTGGCTTGTGTCCAAGATGTATTTCTGAGAGTAAATCTAAATTATGCCTATTCATACCAGCATCTAAAACGTAAGACATTAGCATCGTGTCATCAATTGGATTGATTTTAATTCCTTCTTTTAAAAATATTATGAAATCATATTTTATATTCTGACCAACTTTTTTAATACTAGGATCCTCAAGTATTTTTTTTATTTTTTCAATAACTATTTTTTTTTCTAGTTTTTTTTCTAAATGGGCGATTGGTATGTAACATGCCTTGTTATTTTCAAAACAAAAAGAAACGCCTACTAGCGTGGCAACTAAAGGATCAAGAGACGATGTTTCCGTATCTACAGATATTACAGAACTTTTATTTAAATGGTCAATCCATTTGTCCAATTGTTTTTCATCAGAAATGATTTCATAATTTTTATAATTAAAGTTATTTTTTTTATATTGAGTTTTTGTTAGCTCTTTAGAATTTTTTTCGGTATCACCATAAAATGCGATTACTTGGCTTAATAATCTGTTAAATTCCATTTCTCTGAGAAAATTGAAAAGTTTTTCTTTATCCACTTCTTTAAGCTTAAAATTTTCCAAACTTTCTTTCACTGGCACATCTTCCTTCAATTTTACTAATTTTTTACTTAAATAGGCATTTTTTTTATTTATAATTAATGTTTCTTTTCTTTTTTTTTGAGTAACTTTATTAATATTTTGATACAGATTATCTAAAGATCCATATTGTTTAATGAGGTCAGCAGCAGTTTTTATACCCACGCCTTGAACCCCTGGAATATTATCAGATGAATCTCCGGCTAAAGATTGAACCTCAATTACTTTTTCTGGACTTACACCAAATTTTTCTATTACTTCCTTCTCCCCAATTATTTTACTTTTCATAGGGTCAAACAATCTTACTTTGCTTGATACAAGCTGCATTAAATCTTTATCTGAAGATATGATTGTAACCTTTGCTCCAAGAGAAATAATTTTTTTAGCGTATGTTGCTATTAAATCATCTGCCTCATAATTAATTTGCTCTACTGACGGCAAGTTAAAAGCTTCAACAGATTTTCTTATGTATTCAAATTGTGGAGCTAAATCCTCAGGAGCTTCTGTCCTATTAGCTTTATATTCTTTATATATTTCATTTCTAAAATTTTTTCTTGCAGAGTCAAATATAACTGCAAAATGGGTGGGTTTGAACTCTGTATCGTCCGATCTAGAGTCTTCTAAAAGTTTAAATAGCATCGAACTAAAACCACTTACTGCTCCAGTGGGCAAACCATCGCTTTTTCGGGACAAAGGGGGGAGAGCGTAGTAGGCTCTAAAAATGTAACCTGAACCATCAATTAAATAAAAATGGTCTGTTTTTTTTATTTTACTCATTATTTTATAATACAATATAATTTCGTGATATAATTTAATCTCTTATGAACAAATTAGCATTATCCGTTAAAAGTTTAACAAAAGTCTTCGGGCAAAACAAAAAAAAACTTACAAATGTTAAGGCTTTGAACAATATCAATCTAGATGTTTATCGAGGTGAAGTATTTGGATTATTAGGCCCTAATGGCGCAGGTAAGACTACCTTTTTAAATATTTTGGCTGGCACCGTGTTTAAAACTCAAGGGAAAGTTGAAGTGTGGGGTTTTGATTTAGACAAAAACCCAAGACAAGTAAGAGCTTCAATAGGTATTGTTCCTCAAGAGGTTAACTTGGATGCTTTTTTTAGTCCGAAAAAGCTTTTAGATCTACAAGCAGGACTTTACGGTATTAAAAAAAAAGAGAGGATTACTGATTTAATTCTTAGCATTGTTTCATTGAAAGATCAGGCAGAATCATACTCTAGAAATCTTTCAGGTGGAATGAAAAGAAGATTGTTAATCGCCAAAGCAATGGTGCATCAACCTCCAATATTAGTATTGGATGAGCCCACAGCAGGAGTAGATGTTGAGTTAAGGAATAATCTTTGGAGAAACATCAAAGAGTTAAATAATCAAGGTGTAACAATTATTTTAACAACTCATTACATTTATGAAGCTCAAGAAATGTGCGATAGAATTGCAATTTTAAATAAAGGAAATCTAATAGCTTTAGAGCCGACAGAAACTCTGTTAAACAAAATTGAAACAAAAAAAATTAAATTTAAAGTAGAAAAATTAGAAAAAGACTTAAATTTAAAGTTGGAAAAAGTTAATTTTGAATTTGAGGGGAACAATGTTATTTATGCTACTTTTAATAAAAATGCTTTGAGAATCGAAGAATTATTAGAGTATTTAAAAAAAAAACAAATAAAAATTATAGATATTATTACTGACGAGGGTGATTTAGAGGATGTTTTTGTTCAATTAATAAAAGGCTAGATTTAAGTCAAAAAAAAAAGTAATGTGTTAGTATGGAATTAGTAAATAATATTAAAATTACAAAAATTTTAAAAATTACACTTTTAATATTTGTTGGTACTATATTTTTGGCATTGTCCTCTAAGTTTAAAATTCCTTTTTATCCTGTGCCAATGACCATGCAAACATTTGTTGTTTTATTTTTAGGCGTCGCTTTTGGTTGGAAAATTGCATTTGGAACTATATGTTTGTACTTATTTGAGGGTGCTGTAGGATTACCTGTCTTTTCAGGCACACCTGAAAAAGGTGTAGGTTTTACATATATGCTTGGACCAACTGCTGGGTATTTATTTGGATTTTTAATAGCAGCTTTAGTTGCAGGTGTTTTTAATTATGATGATATCTTTAAAAAGAATTTTTTTTATTTCTTATTAAATTATATAAAATTACTCTTTTCAGTTAGTTTTATTTATTTATTTGGTTTGCTTTGGTTGGGATCTTTGATTGGTTGGGATAAACCAATTTTTGATTTGGGAGCTAAACCTTTTTTAATTGCCGAAAGTTTTAAAGTGCTAATTCTTAGTCTTGTTTGTGGAAAAGTTTATAAATTGAGAAATTTATCTAGGTGATCTTTTCGATAAGATTCTTTGAAGTGTTCTGCGGTGCATTTTCAACCTTCTAGCAGTTTCTGATACATTTCTATTACATAATTCAAATACTCTGTGGATATGCTCCCACTTTACTCTATCAGCAGACATGGGATTTTCTGGTGGTTTTGCTTTAGTATCAGGAGAAGCCAAAAGTGCTGCCTCGACGTCATCAGCATCGACTGGTTTAGCAATATAATCAATGGCTCCTGCTTTTACAGCTGCCACCGCGGTAGGTAAATTCCCGTATCCGGTTAGCATGACTATTCTGCTATCTCTTTTAGTTTTTGAGATTTCTTTGACCACATCTAGTCCACTCCCGTCATCTAATCTTAGGTCGATCAATGCAAAGCTTGGGGGGGAATTTTTAGCGATTTTGAGGCCTTCAGAGACTGTTTTAGCCTCTTTTACCTGAAAACCCTTCTTTTCCATTGCCCTAGCCAGTCTTCCTCTTAAAGGATCGTCGTCGTCAACTATCAACAAAGATTTGTCCTGAAAATCTTGGATTTTGAACTTATTTTCCTTTTGATCGCTCGCTCTTGTCATAACGCTTATATGGGGGCTGATATTAAATATTCAAGAGAATTTTTTACTTTACATAAGGAAAAAAAAACTTTAATTCCAAACATAATTGGTTTTTTATGAATTTTTTTGGAAACTATTTTGTGTAAATAATGGGGGACACATGAGATGCAAAAATTTAGAAACGTTAACGAACTAATTAACAAGCTTAAACCAGAAAATCCGGTTTACTGCATTAGACCGGAGTCAATAAAAAAAGCAGTAGATTTCTTCAAAGGGAATTTTCCAGGAAAAGTTCTTTATGCGGTAAAAACAAATCCAAATAAGATTGTATTAAAAAATATAATTAAAAATGGAGTCGACTGTTTCGATGTAGCTTCAATTAATGAAGTCAAATTAATAAGAAAAATTAATTCAAAAGTAAGACTTTATTTTATGCATACAGTCAAGTCTCGGGAAGATATACATAAAGCCTACTTCAATTATAATATTAAAGATTTTGCACTGGATACAAAAGAAGAACTTCAAAAGATTCTTGAAGTGACCAACAATGCTAAAGATTTAAATTTTTTTGTAAGAGTTGCTATTTCAAACGAGCATGCTGAAATAGACCTTTCAAGAAAATTTGGTGCTTCACCAAGTGAAGCCCTGGGCTTAGTGAGATTGAGCAAGCATCACGGAAAAAAGGTTGGATTAAGCTTCCATGTTGGTTCTCAATGCATGCATAAGATATCTTTTTCAAATGGTATAAAAGAAATAGGCAATATAATAAAGAAAACTAAAATTATTCCCGATGTAATTAACATTGGCGGAGGTTTTCCGTCAATTTATCCAGATTTAAAACCTGAACCGCTCGAAAATTATATGTTGGAAATTAAAAAATCATTAAACAGTCTGAACTTAAATAAATTACCTGAAATTATTTGCGAACCAGGTAGAGCAATTGTTGCAGAAAGCGGATCTACTATTGTAAAGGTAATTTTAAGAAAAAAAAATAAACTATTTTTAAATGATGGAACTTACGGATCTTTGTTCGATGCTGGCGTGCCTAATTTTGTTTTACCTTCAAGAATGATTTCTGCGGGAAGGTCTCAATCAAAAAAAATAACTGCTTTTGATTTTTATGGTCCAACTTGTGACAGTCTAGATTACATGAAGGGCCCATTTATTTTGCCTAATAATATTAAAGAAGGAGATTATATTGAGTTGGGCCAACTAGGAGCTTACTCTCTTACATTTCGAACTAAGTTTAATGGTTTTTTTTCTGACCAGATTGTTGAACTTAATGACAAACCAATAATGTCACTGTATGATCAGTCAAGTAAAGTGAATTATTTGGTTGCATAATGAATAAAAAAAATAGTCCTAAAATAGGACATAATAAAAAAAATTTACTACAGAATAAAGTTGAACATATAGACATAACCTCATTTGATGCTAGAAAAATTATTGACTCTATGGGTAAGATGTCTTTTACCTCTCGAGATACAGCTAAAGCTGCGAAAATATACAATGAAATGTTAAACGACAAAGACTGTTCTATATTCTTAACACTTGCTGGATCAACTTCTGCTGCCGGTTGTATGAATTTATACTCAGATTTGATAAAATATAATATGGTTGATGCAATTGTTGCAACGGGGGCATCAATTATTGATATGGATTTCTTTGAGGCTCTTGGTTTTAAGCATTATCAAGGATCACAATACCAAGATGATACTTTGCTTAGAGATCATTACATTGATCGAATTTATGATACATATATAGATGAAGAGCAATTGCAGGCATGTGATAAAAAAATATGTGAAATTGCTGACACGCTTAAGCCTAGAGCATACACATCTAGAGAGTTTATCAGAGAGCTCGGAAAATATCTTAAGAAAAATTCGATTAAAAAAAACTCATTGATTGAGCTAGCTTATGATAATGAGGTTCCAATTTTCTGCCCTGCCTTCACAGATAGTTCAGCTGGATTTGGTTTGGTCATGCACCAAGAAAAAAACCCAAAAAATCACTTAACTATTGACTCAATAAAAGAATTTAGAGAATTAACAGAAATTAAACTCAAATCTAAACAATCTGGATTATTAATGATAGGAGGTGGTGTTCCAAAAAATTTTGTTCAAGATACAGTTGTTTGTGCAGAATTGCTTGGAAAAAAAGTAGATATGCATAAATATGCTATTCAAATTACCGTTGCGGACACCCGAGATGGCGCATGTAGTAGTTCAACTTTAAAAGAGGCAAGTTCATGGGGTAAAGTAGATATATCTAAAGAGCAAATGGTATTTGCTGAAGCCACTAGTGTATTGCCTTTGATTGCTAGTGACGCATATCATAGAAAAAATTGGAAAAATAGACAAAGAAGAAATTTTCAAAAGTTATTTAAATAATATGACTAAAACTAAAATTGCTCTTGTGCAAATGAAAATGACATCTGATTCAAAAAAAAATAAATATAACGCATTAAAAAATATTAAAAAAGCAGTCAAGAAAGGTGCAAAAATTATTTGTTTACCAGAACTATTCACTTCAAGATATTTTTGCCAAGTCGAGAAGCATTCAAATTTTAATTTAGCAGAAAAAATACCAGGTCCTACAACAGAGATGTTTTCATCTATTGCTAAAAGTTTTAAAATAATTTTAATTCTCCCTGTATTTGAAAAAAAAGCCTCAGGTTTTTATCACAACACATGTGTTGTAATTAATGAAAAAGGTCAAATATTAGGAAAATATAGAAAGATGCATGTGCCTGACGACCCTCAATACTATGAAAAATTTTACTTCACTCCTGGTGACCTTGGATTCAAGTCTTTTAAAACATCGAGTGGTAATTTAGGAATACTTATATGTTGGGATCAATGGTTTCCAGAAGCTGCAAGATTAACAGTTCTTAAAGGGGCAGAAATATTATTTTATCCAACTGCTATAGGTTGGCATCCAAGTGAGAAAAAAAAATTTGGCAAATCTCAATTGGAGTCTTGGCTTTCAGTGCAAAGATCACATGCAATAGCAAATGGTGTGTTTGTGGTGGCAGTTAATAGAGTGGGTATAGAGAAAGAAGGGAATAAAAAACTCGAATTTTGGGGTAACAGCGTTGTATTTGATCCAAGTGGAAATATAATTAAAAAGGCAAGTCAAAAAGAACAAATAATCATTTGTGAAATTGATTTAAAAAAAGTGGAAATATCTAGAAGACATTGGCCTTTTTTTAGGGATAGAAGGATTGATCATTATAAAGGTTTGTTAAAAAATCCTAAAGAGGCCTAGTCAATGTCTAAACATTTATATCGAATGCCAGCGGAGTGGGAAAAACAAAAATCTACAATCGTAGCTTGGCCTCATAACAAAAACGATTGGCCAAAAAAGTTTTTTTCTATACCATGCTTATTTGCAGAAATAATTTCTAAAATCTCTAAATATCAAAAAGTAAATATACTAATACAAAGAAAAAGATCAATTGTTGAAGTTTCTGATTTATTAAATAAGTTTAACTCAAATAAAAAAAATATTAATTATATAGTTTGTAAAACTAATAGATCATGGACGCGAGACTCTGTCCCGACAATTATTAAATATCAAAATAAAAAAAAGTTTTTTTGTAACTGGAAATTTAATGCTTGGGCAAAATATAAAAATTTTAAACAAGATGAAAAAATCTGTCAAAATATTAAAAAACATATTAACTATGAAATTATTAAGCCAGTTTTTAAAAAAAAAAGGATCGTTCTTGAAGGAGGATCGATAGACGTAAATGGAGATGGGTTCCTTTTAACTTCAAAAGAGTGTCTTCTTAGTAAAGTACAACAAAGAAATCCTGGATTAAGTAGGAGTGACTATGAATTCATTTTTAATAAATATCTAGGTATTAAAAAAGTTATTTGGCTTAATAAAGGTATTGTGGGTGACGATACTCACGGTCATATAGATGATATAGCAAGATTTGTTAGCAAAAATAGAATTTTTTTAGCTTATGAAAATAAAAAAAAAGATCAAAACTTTAAAAATTTAAATGAAAACTATAATTTATTGAAAAAGTTTAATTTTAAAAATTTTAAATTTAAAATAACAAAAATTCCAATGCCTAAACCAATATTTATAGATAAAATAAGAGTTCCAGCAACATATCTCAATTTTTATATTGCAAATAAAATAGTTTTGCTTCCAATCTTTGATGATCCCAATGATAAAATTGTAATTAATATTTTTAGACGGGAATTTAAAAACCGTAAAATTATACCTATCAATTGTAGAAATTTGATTTGGGGGTTTGGGGCAATTCACTGTATAACTCAGCAGGAGCCAGAATGATTTTCAAATTAAGCTTGATGTATTCCATGAAATTGAGACGCAAGCTCCTTTTAATTTATATCCGTTAACAAATTTTAATGCAGCACCTTTCCTCTCTAATAAAGTTTTTCCAAGAAAAGTTCCTAAACCTGTACCAGATTTAGAGCTGATTTCTCTTGACTTAGATTTTATGTATGGTTCTCCAATAATTTTTATAACATCATCAGGAAATCCGGGTCCATCATCTTCAATGAAAAGTCTCAATTTTGTTTGGTCACTTTTAATAGTGATAAATACATTTTTTTTGGCAAATTTAACAGCATTACCAATAAAATTTCTTAATCCATAAATAATTTCTGGTGACCTTTTAATTTTAAACTTATTATTATCCTCTGTACTGTATAATATTATTTCTTTATCTGATGAAATTAGAAAAGAATCAATAATTTCATTCAACAAGTTCTCTATTTCTGTTGCGCTAAAAAATTTATCTTCAATTATTTCTTTTCTTGATATTTGCCTTAATATATCACTACATCTTTTTGTTTGACTAACCAAAAGTTCTAAGTCATTTTTATATTGAGAGTCTTCTCCCATTTCTTTTTTTAACTCGTTGGCAACAACTGATATAGTAGCTAAAGGAGTTCCAAGTGAGTGAGCGGCGGCGGCGGCTTGACCACCTAAAGACTCTAATTCATATTCTTTTGCTATAACTTGTTGTAATTTTGTCCCTGCCTCAGTCCTTTTTTTTGTCTCACCTGCAAATCGAATTCCAAAATAACTAAGAAATATCAAACCAATTATAATTGCTGTAAAAAAACCATTTAAATAAAATTTTGGAAATGTAATTCCATATTCATGAATTCCTGGTAATGGATAATGATAAATTGTTAACATAAATAAAAAAATAATCGAAAGAGAGCCTAATACCAATGTTGTACCCAAACTCAAAAAAGTAGAAGAAACTATAGCAGGTATAATTAATAGTATTGTGAAAGGGTTAGATATGCCTCCAGTAAAATAAAGTAATAAAGATAATTGTATTAAATCATAAATCAAAAATAAACTGGCGTATAAATCTTTAATTTGATTTCCCTTAATTCTAAAGTATAAATAAATATTTGTTAATGAACCAATCAAAATAATTACTGAACAAATAAATATTGGGAATTTTAATTTAAGAAAAAAATATACAAAGTAAATAGCAAATAATTGGCCAATTAAAGCTATCGATCTCAATACAACAAGAGTTTTTTTATCTAGGTTTAGGTTTTCTTCTAATCTAAAAATAGTTGAAAACTTCATTTAAAATTTTTATATATCTAAATTTGCGACGTCTAAAGCATTATTGGTTATAAAATCTTTCCTTGGCGCAACTTCATCACCCATTAATATTCCAATAATTTTTTGATCATCTTTAGACTTGTCCTTAGTTCCTTTGCTATATTCTACTCTGAGTAAAGTTCTATTATCAGGATTCAATGTAGTTTTCCAAAGCTCTTCTGGATTCATTTCACCCAGTCCTTTAAATCGTTGTATGCTCATTTTTGTCTTCTGATCATCAATTACTTTCTTATAACTGACAGAATTTTTTTGATATTTTTTTAAATCAATTTCGGAGTTTTTAATTATATAGTTATCTAATTCTTTTTCGTCTTTTATGTAGGTGATTTTATTAGCTTTTGTAACTTTGAAAAGTGGTGGCTGAGCTAAATATAAGTGACCTTTCTCAATTAACTCGTAAAAAGGGGCATTATTGAAAAAGGTTAGTAGTAAAGTTCTTATATGCGAACCGTCAACATCTGCATCTGTCATTATAATAATTTTATCATATCTTAAATTCTCTATATTAAAATCTTTAGACCCTGTACCTAATGCATTTATAAGTGTTACTATCTCGTTAGAAGACATCATTTTTGATAGAACTTTAGTTGATTGATCAATACTTGCCCCATTCTTTTTTCCATTAACATTTACATAAGTATTCAATATTTTACCTCTTAGTGGTAGAACTGCTTGAAATTTTCTATCCCTACCTTGTTTTGCTGAACCTCCAGCTGAGTCACCCTCTACAATATAAAGTTCTGTCCCATCTTTCTTAGAAATTTGACAATCAGCAAGTTTGCCTGGTAAACCCGATAACTCAAAAGATCCTTTTCTACGAACACTGTCTCTTGCTTTTCTAGCCACGTCTCTTGCAATCGCCGCTTGAGTAATTTTTTCTAAAACAACTTTAGCTACACTTGGATTTTGATCCATCCAAGTTGAGACTTTATCACTTATTATATTTTCTACGATAAGTCTAATTTCAGAAGAGACGAGTTTATCTTTGGTTTGCGAGGAGAATTTAGGGTCTGCCATTTTTATAGAGAGTACTACCGTCAAACCCTCTTTAATATCTTCTCCAGATAACGAAGTCTTGTTTTTTTTATTGTGTTCGGATGAATATTTATTTACTACTCTTGTTAATGCACTTCTAAAACCTAATAGGTGAGTACCTCCGTCTTTTTGATTGATGTTGTTAGTAAAAGCTAAGACTTCATCACCATAACCAGCATTCCATTCAAAAGCGCATTCCACGATAACATCTTGTTTCGTGCCTGAAACATATATAGGTTTTTTAAAAACTGGCTTTTCATTTTTATTTATCAAAATTGGTTTTTTAGTATTTATGTACGTTACAAACTCAGAGATACCGCCATCGTATTTGTTATTGAATTCTTTTTTTTTTGCCCCAGTGTTATCTATTAAATTAATAGTAAGTCCTTTATTGAGAAAAGCTAACTCTTTCATTCTTTTTTGTAAAATTGCGGAACTAAATTTTATAGAAGAAAAAATTTCTTTCGCTGGTAAAAAAGTTACACTAGTTCCTTTTTTCTTAGTTCCTCCAATTTTTTTAAGAGGTTTCAGTGTGTTTCCATTTTTGAAGCTAACAAAATACTCCTTGCTGTCTCTGTAAATATTTAAATCTAATTTTTCAGATAAAGCATTTACGACAGAAACACCTACACCATGAAGACCGCCTGAAACTTTATAGGAGTCGTGATCAAATTTACCTCCAGCGTGCAGTTGTGTCATTATTACTTCTGCGGCTGAAATTTTTTCACCTTTATGCATATCAACAGGGATTCCTCTTCCATCATCTTCTACTGTAATTGAGTTATCTTTGTTCATATAGACGCTTATATTTTTACAATAACCGGCTAAACTTTCATCTATTGCGTTATCAACTACCTCGAAAACCATATGATGGAGGCCTGTGCCATCATCAGTATCCCCTATATACATTCCTGGTCTTTTTCTTACTGCTTCTAAACCTTTGAGGACTTTAATTGAGTCCGCTCCGTAGGAATTATTCGTTGTTTTTTGATCTTTATGTGACATGATTCATTTTATAAAAGACAGATAAATATATCATTTTTTTTGTTCAATATAAAATTGGTCAATTAGTTTCGAGCAAATAAGTAAGGTATATCAATGGTTTTTGACTTAAATTAATGAAAAATATTAAATTTAGATAATTTAAATTTTCATTGGCATTATCACATAAAAACTATCATTATCTGACCTATCTTCTATTAAAACAGGAGAGTTAGAGTCCCTCAGGTTCATTTGTAAATCTTTATTTTCTATTTCTGAAGCAATGTCTAATAAATATTTTGCATTAAAGCTTATAGCCATTTCCTTCCCATTATAATTTGCGTTAATTTTTTCGTTTCCCTCACCAGAATTCGCGCTTATAACTGATAAGCGAAGATGGTCATTTTTAATTTCAAGTTTGACTCCTTCTTTTTTATCAATAGAGACGGCAATTACTCTTTCAATTGAGCTAATAAATTCTTTAGTTGGAACTACTAAGATTTGTTTATTATCATTAGGGATCACTTTTTTATAGTCAGGAAATTTTCCATCTATAACTTTAGAAACTAACTTTATTTTACCAATCTTAAAAAGAATTTTAGTTTCAGATGTTTGAATAAAAATATCTGAGTTGATTTCAGAGATAAGTGTAATTAGTTGATAAATAGTTTTTCGAGGCAAGATAAATGCATTAAATTCCTCATTTTTTTCAATTTCTAAACTACTTGAAGATAACCTATGACTATCAGTTGATACACCGGCTAAATAAGTTTTTTTATCGGATTCTACCGTATGTAAAAAAACTCCATTTAAGTAATGTCTTGTTTCATCAGATGACATGGAAATTTTAGTTTTATTGAGTAAAGACAAAAATTTTTCTTTATTTAATTTTATTTCGTCAGTATCGAATTTATCAGAAAATGTTGGAAAATTATCAGTTGGTAAGCAGAGAAGGTTAAAATCTGAATTTTCTGAATTTATATTAAGTCTATTTTGATTTGTTAAGTCGAATCTGACAGTTGTATTAGCAGATATTTTTCTTAAAATGTCATAAAGAACTGCAGCAGAAGTTGTTGTGCTTCCATCATTCTCAATACTCAAATCTTCTATTTCATCATAAAGAACTAAATCTAAATCTGTGGCAACCAGATTAAGTTTTTTGTCTTTCGCCATAATTAATACATTTGATAAAATCGGTAATGTATTTTTTTTTTTCAACAACGCCTTGAATATAAGCTAACGATTTAAGCATAAAATCTCTTTTTATCGAAAACTTCATTTTATTCTTCTAATAGTAAACTTTTAATTTGATTAATATTTTTTGCCATTTCATCATCTTTATCCCTTAGACGGGTGATTGTTTTCACTGCATGAATAACCGTAGTGTGATCTCTGTTGGCAAATCTCCTACCAATTTCCGGTAATGATCTTGTGGTCATCTTTTTTGCTAAGTACATGGCGATCTGTCTTGGTCTTGCTAACGGACGGGATCTCCTTTGAGACAACATCTCGCTTAGTTGAATGTTATAAAAGTTTGATACTGTATTTTGAATTTTATCTACTGTAATAACTTTAGTCTGATTAAGAACATCTTTGAGCAGATTTTTACATTCAGATATATTAAGTTCTTTCTTATGCACTCTACCAAAAGCTATTATTCGATTTAAAATTCCTATTAGCTCTCTTATATTCATTTTCCCATAACCAGCTAAAAAATTAATTACTTCTTCAGAAATTAAAATCTCCTCCTTAAACTGATTTTTAATTTCTAAAATTTTATGTTTAATAATGTTTATTTTTAGCTCCAAATCTGGGACATCTATGTCAACTACTAAACCACCCGATAATCTTGATTTAATTCTTTCTTGGACTCGATCAAGTTTAGTGGGTGCCCTATCAGCTGAAATAATTATTTGTGATCCCTTGTCAATTAAGCTGTTAAAAGTATGAAAAAACTCCTCCTGTAAACTTTCTTTACCTCTAATGAATTGAATATCATCAATTATGAAGACAGAAGATTTTCTAAAAAAATCTTTAAAATTAACCATGTCATTTTTCTTTATTGATTTTATGAAATGATACATAAATCTTTCAGCTGAAATAAACATAACATTATTATTATTTTGCATTTCCAGACCCATTGAATTCAAAAGATGGGTCTTACCTAGACCTACACCGCCATAAATATATAATGGGTTATATCTAGCTGGGTATTCACATACCTTTTTTGAATAGGAGAGCGCAACATCATTGCTTTTTCCTTTCACAAATGTATCAAAATTTAAACTTCGATTGAGTCTATTGTAGTTTAAAACTGAGTCTTTTATCTCTGTAATGTTTAACTTATTATTATATTTCGTTGATAAATTTTCTATACTCTTTGAATTTTCAGTAATCTTAAATTCTATTCTATTAATACTTATTTTAAATTTCTTAAGTTCAGAAAGAATTTTATCAAGGTATCTAGAAACAATCCAATCTCTAAAGAATCTTGTAGGGACTCCCAATATCAAATGATCGTGAAATTCTTTTTCCAAAGAAATGCTTTTTAACCAACTATGATAAATTTCACCGCCAAAATTTTTCTCAAATGCAATTTGAATGTCTGACCAAATAAGAACCTTCTCTTCTTCTGCCGCAAAAATTTTATTAGTTTTGAAAGAATTATTTTCCATGATTTAATTTTAAGAAACTTATATAAATCCTCAAATTAAATATAATTCAAGAATTTTTTTTCTTTTTTAAAAAAAAAACCGATCTGGGTTGTATAGTTAGCGTCATGAGAGAAAAAAATTATCAATCAATAAGAGAACTTTTTTTAAATTTAAGTTTTAGAATCCTAATTTTTTAACATCATTAGAAAAATTTCAATTTAAGTTAGAAATTTTTTATAAATGATTAGTATTTAGGAAAAATTTTTTTTTTATAACTAGATTTAGATTTACTCAAATATTTTAATCAACCTTAAATTGATTAATTTATATCTTTTTAGAAACTCTTGATATTTTTCTCGAAGCTTTTTTTTTATTTATAATACCTGATTTAGCAACCTGCATTAGAACTGACTGAAATTGAGAGAAATATTTCTTAGCTTTTTCTTTTTCTCCATTTTTTACGTACATTTCCATTTTTTTTATTGCAGCTTTGTATTTGCTTTTTCGAACTTTGTTCACTTGGGACTGCTTTTTAACCCTTCTTACTCGTCTGATTGCTGATGCTGTATTTGGCATAAGATAGTAAAACTATATATATCGCCTAAAAATTACGGTCAACTTATTATTTTTGGCATTTATTACAATAAAAGGTTGAGCGATTGGCAATACGATTTCTTTTTATCAATGTTTTATCATTACATCTAAAACAATTTAAACCATTTCTGGAGTATACCTTAAAATTATCAACTTGGAAATTTCCTTTTGATCCTAATGTATTTGTAAAATCTCTAATAGAAGAACCGCCAAGCTTAATTGATCGTTTTAAAATAGATTTTGTATAGTTTATGACTTTATTTATTTCAGAGGTTTTTAGTTTATTAACTTTTTTAAATGGATTAATTTGACTAGCAAATAAAATTTCGTTAACATAAATATTTCCCAGTCCTGCAACAAATTTTTGATCCATTAGAAGGTCTTTGATTAATCTCTTTCTATACTTTATATAATTTTTGAAATATTTCGTATTAAATTTATTTGAGAACGGCTCCGGTCCTATGTTTTTTAAATGGGTACTTTCAAAAATATTAGAACTTTTAAAGATTTTAAGAAAACCAAATTTTCTTACATCATTAAAAATTAATTTTAAATTATTATCAAATAAAAATATTATATGATCATGTTTTATTTTATTTTTATCATTATAATAAAAACTCAGTTTTCTTGAAATATTTTTTTTTTTTATAATAAAATTTTCCAGTCATGCCTAAATGAATTAGCATGCAAATTTTCGAATTAAAAAATATAATAATATATTTTGAGCGTCTTTTGATTTGAACAACTTTTTGATTTTGGATAGTCTTGAATTCTTTTTTGTTTAAAAAATATCTGAGTTTGTCAGTTTTTATTGTGATTTTTTTGACTCTAAGATTAATTATTCCTCTTTTAAGAGACCTTTTAACAACTTCAACTTCTGGTAATTCTGGCATATAATTTTTTTAATGAAAATCTATAATCAGCATAAAAATAAGCTAGTCAACTCTGTATTTAAAAAAGTTTCAAATAATTACGATTTAATGAATGATATAATGTCATTTGGAGTTCATAGAATATGGAAAAATAATTTAATTGAGTGGATGGGGCCAGAAAAAAATTCTAAACTAATTGATGTTGCTTCTGGCACTGGAGATTTAGCTAAACTTTTTTCGGTAAAATTAAAAAATACATGTGAAATTGATTGTGTTGAGCCAAATTTAAACATGTTAGAAAATGGAAAAAATAAGTTAAGAAATTATAAAAATATTAATTGGCATAAAAATCCAGCAGAGAAATTACCTTTTCAAGATGAAATATTTGATTATTATTCAATAAGTTTTGGAATAAGAAATGTTGACAATATAGAATTAGCAATGAAAGAGGCTTATAGAGTTTTAAAAGTTGGTGGAAGATTTTTCTGTCTTGAGTTTTCAAAAATAGAGAATGAAATTTTAAACAGTTTATATAGTAAATACTCATCTATATTACCCAAAATTGGAAAAATTATAGTTGGAGACGAAGCACCATATGATTATCTGGTCAAAAGTATAGAAAATTTTTATAATCAAAATGAATTAGTAAATATTATGAAAAAAGTCGGTTTTTCAGACGTGGAGTTTAGAAATCTTTCGGGAGGAATAGCCGCTATACATATGGGTTGGAAGGTATAATATGATTAAAAGATTATTTCAATTATTCAAAATAGGAAGAAAATTTGCTTCTTCTGGTGCGCTTAATACAATAAATAAGATTTACAAATTACCATTATCAGTAAGAATTCTTTTTGATTTTTTAGCGATAGGCACACCAAAAAAAAATTTAGATAGCTCTAAGACATCAGGAGAAAAATTATGTGACGCTCTACAAGAAATGGGTACGACCTTCATTAAACTTGGCCAGTTTTTAGCAACTAGGCCTGATATTATAGGACAATCACTAGCTAATGATTTAGAAAAACTTCAAGATAAACTACCGCCTTTTGGTAAATCTGTTTCTGAAAATATTATTAAGAATGAAATAGGTATAAAAAATTTTGAAAAAATCAGTAATTTAAGTGATCCTATAGCTGCAGCATCAATCGCTCAGGTGCACCTCGCTATAATCAAAGATCAGAATACAGAAAAACAAGTCGCAATAAAAATTTTAAGGCCAAATATAGAAAAAGTTTTTAATGAAGAATTGGATGCTCTTATGTTATTGGCATATTTTGTGGAAAGCACAATAAAAAAGGCCAAGAGATTAAAATTAGTTGAAGTAGTTCACTTATTAAAAGAAATCACTAATATTGAAATGGATCTACGTTTTGAAGCTGCTGCCGCAAATGAGCTTTATGAAAATACTCAAAATGACGAGGGATTTAATGTTCCAAAAATTTACTGGAACTTTACATCAAAACGAATGTTAACTCTCGATAAAGTAAACGGACTATCAATACGAGAGCAAGAGAAATTAGAAAATAAGGGAATTCAATTGAAGAACTTAGCTGAAAAATTAATTCAGCATTTTTTAAAGCAAGCAGTTCGAGATGGTTTTTTTCATGGAGATATGCACCAAGGAAATCTTTTTGTCGATGATAAGGGGAATATTATCCCCGTTGATTTTGGGATTATGGGTAGATTAGATGAAAATAATAGAAGATATTTAGCTGAAATCCTTTATGGTTTTATACAAAGAGACTACGTAAAAGTGGCAGAAGTTCATTTTCAGGCAGGTTTAGTTCCAAAAAGTGCATCAAAAAACGAATTTGCTCAAGCTTTAAGATCTGTGGGGGAGCCTATCTTTGGTCAGTCAATTAAGGATATTTCAGGTGGAAATTTGTTGTCTCAATTATTTGAAATAACAGAAAAATTTAATATGGCAACACAGACCCAGCTATTATTACTTCAAAAAACTATGGTTGTAGTTGAAGGAGTTGCACGTAAACTTTATCCAGAAGCTAACATATGGAATATTTCTAAACCAATTTTGGAAGATTGGATAAGAAACTATAAAAGTCCAAAATCAACAATAGATAAAGCTATAAATACATCACAAGAAATAATCAAAAGAGTGCCTGATCTGCCAAACTTTATTGATAAAGCCAATTATGCTCTTCAATTAATAGCGGAAGGAAAGCTAAATTTAGTAAATCAAGAAAATAGCTCAATTGAAATTGAAAAACTTAAGATTAAAAGCTTTAGAAATAATGTTACTATAACTTTTTTATCAGTTGTAATTTTAGGTTTAATAGTATTTTAATAAAATATGATTAAGAAAAAAAAAATACTACTTGTAATTTGTGGTGGAATAGCTGCATATAAATCTTTGGATTTAATAAGATTGCTTTTAAGGAAAAATTATGAAGTAAAGACAATTCTTACTAAAAGCGGTAAAAAATTTGTTACACCCTTATCCTTAGCCACATTAACAAAAGACAAGCCATATCAAAATCTATTTGATATGAAAGACAATTCAAAAATTGATCACATATCTCTGTCAAGATGGGCTGACATAATTTTAGTTTTACCTGCAACTGCAAATTTTATGAGCAAATTAAACAGAGGTAATGCAAATGATTTGGCCTCCACAGTTATTTTAGCCTCTAATAAAAATATTTTTTTAATTCCTGCAATGAATGTGAGGATGTGGCTACATCCAGCTACTCAAAAAAATTTTAAAGATTTAATAGGTTATGGGTACAAATTTATTGGTCCGGAAAATGGTGAAATGGCATGTGGAGAATATGGAAAAGGCAAGATGTCTAGTCCAAGACAGATATTTTCAGAAATACAGCATTATTTTAAAGATAAAAATAAGTTTAAAGAAAAAAAGATTAAAGTCTTGATAACAGCTGGACCAACAAGAGAGTATATTGATCCAATTAGATTTATATCAAATGAGTCGAGCGGTAAACAAGGCTATGAACTCGCCAAATGTTTTAAACGTTTTGGCATTGATACTACACTTGTTTTGGGGCCAACTAATTTAAATGTAGAAAGTGAAATAAAAACAAAAAACGTAATATCTGCCAAACAAATGCTAGATGTTGTTAAAAAAAGTCTTCCTGTAGATATAGCGGTTTGTGTAGCTGCTGTTTCTGACTTTAAGCCATTAAAATATGAGAATAAAAAAATAAAAAAAACTGAAATGTTTAAAAATTTAAAACTTGAAAAAAATCCTGACATTCTTGAATATCTTGGAAAAACAAATAAAAATAGGCCAAAAATTGTTGTTGGTTTTTCTGCAGAAACTGAAAATTTTGAAAAAAATTCTGAAGATAAATTACGAAATAAAAACTGTGATATGATTATCTCTAATGATGTTTCAAAAAAAAATATTGGTTTTAATAGTGATTTTAATAAAATTACCATAATTAACTCTGATGGAAAAAAATTAAGATTTAATAAAAATAAAAAAAATTATCTTGCTTACATTATAGCTCGCGAGATTTTAAGTAAGTTTTTATCTAATGGTAAAAATCTTAATTAAAAGAAAAAATAAAAATATAAAAATACCTAAGTATGCTACTTCAGGTGCATCAGGACTTGATATATGTGCTTGTATTGATAATAAAATAATCTTAAAGCCGAATGAGACAAGTTTAATTCCAACAGGTTTATTTTTATCAATTCCTGAAGGTTATGAATTTCAAATAAGGCCACGTTCAGGTTTAGCAGCAAAAAATCATATAACTGTTTTAAATACTCCGGGGACAATAGATAGCGATTATAGAGGTGAGATTAAAGTGATTTTAATTAATTTAGGAAATAGAGATTTTGAAATTGATAATGGTTTAAGAGTAGCTCAAATGGTCCTATCCCCCATTATTAAAGCTGAGTTAGAAGAAGTAGATGAATTATCCAAAACATTAAGAGATAAAGGTGGATTTGGATCAACCGGCCTAAAATGAAAAAAATTTCAAGCAAAGATTTAAAAAGATTTTCTCGTCAAATAATTCTAAAGAATGTTGGTGTATATGGCCAAAAAAAAATTTCTAATGCAAAGGTTCTCGTCGTGGGCTTGGGTGGATTAGGTTGCCCATTAGTAGTGTACCTTGCAAATTCAGGAGTTAAAAATTTTGGATTTGTTGATTCGGATAAAATTGAGATATCAAATTTAAATAGACAGATACTCTACAATTATCAAGATATTGGAAAAGCAAAAGTTATACAGGCTAAGAAAAATATTTTAAAATATTTTAAGGATTTAAAAATAAAAATCTATAAATCTAAAATTAACTCATTAAATATCAAAAAGATCTTAAAGAATTACGATATCGTATGTGATGGCACAGATAATTTTGAGAGCAGATATTTAATTAATGATTATTGTAAAAAAAAAAAAGAAAATATTGATCTCAGCCGCTATTAGTAAAAATGATGGGCATTTGTTTAAGTTTAACTTTAAAAAAAAATCCCCTTGTTTAAGATGTTTTATGCCTGAGATACCACATTTAAATAATTGTGATGAAGAAGGGATATTACCGACTGTGGCGGGGATTTTAGGGACTTTACAAGCAAATGAGGTGATAAAAACAATATTGGATAATAAAATTGACTTAGCCGGAAATATGCTTTTTTTTAAGGGACAAGAGTTTTTTCTAAAAAAGATAAAAATAAATATTAATCCAGAATGCAAAAATAAATGTTAAAAAAAACTTTATTTTTAATAACACTTATAATTTCTACAGATGTTTTTTCTGAAGAGGAGTATTTTCTTACGTTAAGGAATGAAACTGTTAATCTTAGGCAAGGTCCATCATTTGAACACCCTATAAAGATTTTTTACAAAAAAAGATATTTACCAGTCCTTGTACAAGATAAATTTGAAAACTTTAGAAGAATTCGAGACCACGAAAATAATACTGGTTGGATACATATTTCACAGCTATCAAAAAAGAAGGCGGCAATTAATATAAGTGAAAATCTAATATTATTTAAAAAACCTACTATATTTTCTGAGCCCCAGGCTATTTTAGAAAAGGGCAAACTTTGTTTAATAAAAAAATGTAAAGAAAATTGGTGTAAAATAGTAGTTTCTAAATACACTGGTTGGGTTAAAAAAGAAAGTTTATGGGGAAATTTATAAATTTTTTAAGATTTCATCTTAGAGGCCCAAAATTTATCTAATAAAAAATACCAAACAGAATTCGCTAATGGTTCTACTATCGCATCTGTTAATGCTATTATAAAAGTAACATCTGCAACTAACATAAGAACTGTGATCGCAATAGCAAAGTGCCCAATAGTGTAAACTATTGTTCTTAATATTGAGCCTTTATTATTTGTGTAAATTTTTTTGGAAGCCTCAAAAATGCCAGAAGTAAATTCTGTCACTAGTTTAAACTCCTATAGTCTAGTATATCAGCACTCATTATTTTTGTCCAAATCTTAACAAAATCTTTTATAAATTTTTCTTTGTTGTCATCTTGGGCATAAACTTCTGAGTAAGATCTTAAAATTGAATTAGAACCAAAAACTAAATCAGCTCGTGAAGCGGTATACTTTACTTTAAAGGTTTTGCGATCTATGATGTCATAAGAATTTTTCCCTGTAGGTTTCCAGATGTATTTCATGTCCACTAGATTAGTAAAAAAATCATTTGTTAAAGCTCCAACATTATTAGTTAGTATGCCTTTATTTTTTGCCGTCTCATGATTTGTTCCTAAAACTCTCATACCTCCTACCAAACAAGTCATTTCTTGAGCTGTTAATCCCATTAATGAAGCACGTTCTAATATAAGTTCTTCTGGCATTGCAGAATAATCAGCTTTTACGTAGTTTCTAAAACCATCATGTAGAGGTTCTAGCCACTTGAAACTTTTAATTTCTGTCTGCTCTTGTGAGGAGTCCCCTCTGCCTGAAGTAAATGGAACTTTTACTTTAGAGCCAGCTTTTTTAATGGCTTTTTCAAGGCCTACATTACCAGCTAGAATAATGGTGTCAGCAATCGTAGAACCTGTTTTATTAGCAATATTCTCAAGCACTTTAAGAACTCTTGAGAGTTTTTTAGGTTCATTAGCTTCCCAATCTTTCATAGGTGCTAATCGGATTCTTGCTCCGTTTGCTCCGCCTCTTTTGTCTGTTCTTCTATAAGTTCTTGCGCTATCCCAGGCAGTAGTAATTAAATCACTATTGTTGAGGCCAGCGGCTAAAATCATTTTTTTTACTTTGTTGACGTTAAATTTCTTTTTTGCAGCAGGAACGTTGCCTTGCCATGATAGATCTTCTTTTGGCGCCCAAGGACCAATGTAATTTTGTTTATTCCCCATTGTTCTATGTGTTAACTTAAACCAAGCACGAGCGAAAGAATCTTCAAAAAACTTTGGATTTTTGTAAAATTTTTCCGAAATTTTTCTGTAATCTGGATCCATCGCCATAGCCATGTCTGCATCTGTAAACATTAATCTAGCTTTCTTTTTTGGGTCTCCTAAGTCCCTAGGTTTTTTCTCATCTTCAAGATTAACTGGTTCCCATTGCCAAGCTCCAGCTGGACTTTTTCTACTTTCCCATTCGTAGTTTAATAGAAGATCTAAATATTGATGATCCCACTTGTCAGGATTTGTTGTCCATGCCCCCTCGAGTCCTGACGTTATTTGATTTACACCTGTTCCATTTTTTTGATTCCATCCAAAACCTTGCTCGTGAATTTCAGCTCCTGCGGGCTCTGGACCCAAATTAGCTGGGTCTCCATTACCATGTGCTCTACCAATAGAATGACCTCCAATGGTAAGTGCAGCTGTTTCAACATCGTTCATTCCCATTCTGCCAAAGGTTTCACGTACATCCATTGCAGTCTTTATTGGATCAGGTTTTCCTTCTACACCTTGAGGATTTACATATACTAGTTGAAAGTGAGATGCCGCTAATGGAGCTTCCAAAGATGAACGATCTTCTGGGTCGCTATATCTATTGACTGCTAATGGCACTGTTTCTGAACCCCAGTAAACATCTTTTTCGGGTTCCCATAAATCTTCCCTTCCAAATGAAAAACCAAAAGTTTTAAATCCAGCATGTTCATAAGCCATAGTTCCGGCTAATACCATTAAATCTGACCAACTTAATTTGTTTCCATATTTTTTTTTAATTGGCCAAAGCAAACGTCTGGCTTTATCTAAGTTTGTGTTATCAGGCCAAGAATCCTGAGGTGAAAATCTATGTGATCCCACGTTAGGTCTGCCATCAAATTCTCGGTAGGTACCCACTTGATGCCAAGTTAATCTCACCATAAGACCGCTATAGGTGCCTAAATCTGCAGGCCACCAATCTTGGCTTTGTGTCATTAATTTTAACAAATCTTTTCTTAAAGCTTTGAAATTTAATTTTTTAACTTCTTTTCGATAATCGAATCCTGGTAGCGGATTAGTTTTTGTATCATGTTGATGCAGAATATCTAGATTAATACTATTTGGCCATAGTCTAGAAGTATTAGACTCTCCCGATTTTGTAACACCACCGTGCATTACTGGACATTTGCCATTTCCATTTTTTTTGAATTCAACACTCATAATATTTTTTAAAACTGTTTAATAAGTGTAGTTTATAATTATTCTAAACTGAGGTCAATGTGAAATTATTGTTTTTGTAGACTTATTACAACTTCAAGATTTTTTATTTTTTTTCCTTTAGGTGGATTAGGTATTTTATTTACTTTTACTTTTTGATAATCAATATCAGTTAGCTCCTTTGTTTCTTCATCATAAAAGTGATGATGCGACTTAATGTTCGTATCGTAATAACTTTTTGTAGTACTGGTTAATATCTCCCTTAAGTGTCCTGCTTTTTTAAATGCCTCAACGGTATTATAAATAGTGGCTAGCGAAATTTTTTTCTTACCCTTTTTATTGATGTCTCTATCTAGAGTGTAAACTGTAAAATGAAATGTGCTTGATCGATTAAATAAATTATTTGCTATATATATTCTTTGTTTTGTTGGTCTTAGGCCAGGAGTTCTGAGTTTATCTACTATATTTTTTCTACTTTTCATAAAAGCTTTTTATTACAATACTTTATTAATATAAATTATTTATATAAAATTGTATATAAATCAAGTAAAACAAATAGCTTATTTTATGCAAAAAAATAGTTACAATTATAACGACCTTATATCATGTGGAAAAGGTGATCTTTTTGGTGAAGGAAATGCAAAACTACCTTTGCCTCCGATGTTGATGTTTGACAGAATAACAGAAATAAAAAAAGATGTGGGAGAATTTAAAAAAGGATTTATTAAAGCGGAGCTAGATATAAAAGATAATTTATGGTTTTTTGATTGCCACTTTCAAAATGATCCTGTAATGCCAGGTTGCCTAGGTTTAGATGCTATGTGGCAACTAGTTGGTTTTTATTTGGGCTGGATTGGAGAGCCAGGAAAAGGAAGAGCTCTAGGGGTAAGTTCAGTTAAATTTACCGGAGAAGTTTTAAAAAGAGTTAAAATGGCTACCTATGAAATAAATATGAAGAGAATTTTAAAAAAAGAAGGGGCTGCAGTGGGATTAGCAAATGGTATACTAAGTGCGGATGGTAAGATTATTTATACAGCAGAAAATTTAAAGGTGGGATTGTTTAAGTCATGAAACGAGTTGTAATAACCGGAATAGGTGTTGTATCTTGCTTGGGTAATAATCAACAAGAAGTTTTAAATTCTTTGATCAATTCAAAATCTGGAATAACATTTTCCGAAGAATATAAAGAATATAATTTAAAAAGTAATGTTCATGGAAAACCAAATATTAAGCTTGAGGAACATGTGGATAGAAAATTTATTAGATTTATGGGTCCTGGTTCTGCTTATAATTATGTTTCTATGAATGAGGCTGTTAAAGATTCTGGTTTAGAAGAAAAAGAAGTAAGCAATATTTCAACTGGTATGATTATGGGCTCTGGGGGGCCGTCAATTGAAAATGTAATTTTAGCAGCGGACAAAACTAGAGAAAAAAGTCCAAAGAGAATGGGTCCTTTTGTTGTTCCCAGAACGATGTCAAGCACAGCTTCTGCTACGTTAGCTGTGCCATTTAAAATTAAGGGAGTTAATTATACAATAAGTTCTGCTTGTGCAACAAGTGGGCATTGCATCGGAAATGCAATGGAGTTGATACAACTTGGAAAACAAAAAATTATTTTTGCGGGTGGTAGTGATGAAGTCCATTTTGCAATGACCGCGATGTTTGATGCGATGACTGCATTGTCTTCAAAATATAATGATACACCTGAAAAAGCATCAAGACCTTACGACAAAACTAGAGATGGTTTTGTAATTTCCGGAGGTGGGGGAGTTTTGGTATTAGAGGAGTATGAGCACGCAAAAGCAAGGGGTGCTAAAATTTATGCAGAATTAACTGGATACGGCGCAACATCTGATGGGTATGATATGGTGGCACCTTCTGGAGAAGGAGCTGTAAGGTGTATGAAAATGGCTTTAAGCACTACAAAAAATAAAATTGATTATATTAACACCCATGGTACCTCTACACCGGTGGGTGATATTACCGAGTTAAAGGCTGTTGGAGAAGTATTTAAAGATTACAAGCCTAAAATAAGTTCCACTAAATCTTTAGCCGGGCACTCTTTGGGAGCAACTTCTGTTCATGAAGCAATTTATAGTTTAATAATGATGAAAAATAAATTTATTGCAGCTTCAGTAAATATATCAGATATGGATGAAGAGGCAAAAAAATACCCTATAGTAACTAAGGTTGAAAAAGATGTTGCTTTAAGTTCTATTATGTCTAATAGTTTTGGATTTGGTGGTACTAATGCAACCTTAGTGTTTGAAAAAGTATAATTTTATGAATTTAATGAAAGGAAAGAAAGGTTTGATAATGGGTGTTGCTAACGAACGTTCTATAGCTTGGGGTATATCACAAAAATTATCTGAAGCAGGTGCTGAATTAGCATTTACTTATTTGGGTGATGCCCTCAAAAAAAGGGTGGTTCCTTTAGCAGAAAAGCTTAATTCAAAAGCTACTTTTAGTTGTGATGTTGAAAAAAAAGACGATGTTACAAATCTCTTTAAAGATATTTCTGAAAAATGGGGGCAATTAGATTTTGTTGTTCACGCAGTTGCTTTTTCTGATAAAACAGAACTTTCAGGTCAATATTTAAATACCTCTAAAGATAATTTTTTACGCAGTATGCTAATCTCCTGTTATTCTTTTACAGAAGTGTCTAGGGAAGCCTCTAAATTGATGAAAGCAGGTGGATCTTTATTGACACTTACATATGAGTCAACAAAAGCTATACCTAATTACAATGTTATGGGGGTTTGTAAATCAGCGCTAGAGGCAAGTGTAAAATATTTAGCTCGAGACTTAGGGGGGAAAAAAATTAGAGTTAATGCCATAAGTGCAGGACCTATAAAAACTTTAGCTGCATCTGCAATTGGCGATGCAAAATTTCTCTATAAATGGAATGAAGATCACTCATTTTTAAAAAGAAACGTTGATATTCATGATGTTGGTAATTCTGCTTTATACCTGTTGAGCGATCTAGCTGGAGGTGTAACTGGAGAGATACATTATGTCGACGCAGGTTATAATAAAGTAGGAATGCCAGATCCTAAAAATATAAGTTAAACTACTGCTTGTTTAATGGATAATTTTACTTTTCCACGGTCAAAACCCACTACTTTTACTGACACTTCGTCGCCCTCTTTAACAACGTCTCCGACTTTAGCTACTCTTTTGTTAGCAAGTTCAGATATATGAACTAATCCATCTTGTTTACCTAGGAAATTTACAAAAGCACCAAATTCCATTATTTTCACAACTTTGCCTTTATATACTTTTCCAACTTCTGGCTTAGCGACTAAACTTTTTATAAATTCTATAGCTTTATTTCTCGATTCAGCATCTGGAGCAGCTACTGTGACTTCACCTGTGTCTTTTACATCAACTTTTGCACCTGATGTTTCAACAATTTCTCTTATTGTGGCTCCTCCTTTACCTATTACTGTGGCAATATCTTTTTTATCAACTTTTAGAGTTTCCATTTTTGGAGTATGCTTAGATAATTCTTTTCTAGATGATTTGATTGCTTTATTCATTTCCTCTAAAATATGTTTCCTACCAGTTTTAGCTTGATCCAAAGCTTTTTCCATTATTTCAAAAGTGATACCTGTAATTTTTATATCCATTTGTAACGATGTTATTCCACCTTTTGTCCCAGCTACTTTAAAATCCATATCTCCAAGATGATCTTCATCTCCTAAGATGTCTGAAAGAACTGAGTAATTATCACCCTCTTTAATTAAACCCATTGCAATACCTGCGACGGGCTCTTTAATTGGGACTCCTGCATCCATTAAAGAAAGTGAAGTTCCACATACTGTTGCCATTGAAGACGAACCGTTGGACTCTGTTATCTCTGATACAACTCTTAAAGTATATGGAAAATTCTCCTTTTTGGGCAATGACGAATTTATTGCTCTCCAGGCTAGTTTACCATGACCAATTTCTCTCCTGCCAGTTCCAATTCTTCCACACTCTCCAACGGAAAATGGTGGAAAATTATAGTGTAACATGAAGTTTGATCTTTGCATGCCGTCCAAGCTCTCGAATCTTTGTTCATCATCAGCCATTCCAAGAGTAGTAACCACCAAAGCTTGGGTTTCTCCTCTTGTAAATAAAGCTGAGCCATGCGATCTAGGTATAACTCCTACTTCACATTTAATTTGTCTAACGTCATCAAGCGCTCTTCCATCAATTCTCTTTTTATCTTTCATAATCGCAGTTCTTACTATATCTTTTTCTATTGATTTTAATTGCGCTGTAGCTTGATTCTCAGTAACACTTTCATCGTCTTTGAACATCTCTTTACATTGACTTTCAGCTTCAGAAATTGCCGTTGATCTTTTTTTCTTATCAGTTTCTTTAAATGCTTTTCTAAGGTCAGTTTCTAGTGCACTAGCTATTTTTTTCTTAACTTCTGAGTGGTCAACGCTTGCAACTTCCCATTTCGGCTTGCCGGCTTTTTTGGCTAAATTTTCTATAGTTTTAATAATAGGTACAAAATTTTTATGACCAAATTTTACAGCTTCGAGCATTTCCTTTTCCGATAACCCTGAAGCTTCAGACTCAACCATAAGAACTGCGTCTTTCGTTCCTGCAACAACTAAATCTAGTTGAGACAACTCTAGTTCTTTAGGATTGGGGTTTAGAATATATTTGTCTTCTATAAATCCAACTCTGCTAGCAGCTATTGGTCCTTGAAATGGTAATCCCGAAATTGCAAGAGCAGCTGAAGATGCTATAATTGATAATACATCTGGTTGGTTTTCGCCATCGTAAGAGATAACAGTTGGTAAAATCTGAATTTCATTTAAGAAGCTATCAGGAAATAATGGTCGAATAGGTCTGTCTATAAGTCTTGAGATTAATGTTTCAGACTCAGTAGGTCTAGCTTCTCTTTTGAAGTAACCTCCTGGAATTTTTCCAGCAGCATAATATTTTTCTTGGTAGTTAACAGAAAGAGGAAAATAATCTTGATCTTCATTAACTTTTTTTGCACCAACTACTGTCGCCAAAACAACCGTCTCACCGCATTTTGCTATTATAGCTCCGTCTGCTTGTCGAGCTATTTTTCCAGTTTCCAAAGTAATTTTTTTACCGTTAACTTCTATTTCCTCACTAAAAATTTTAAACATTATTTCCTTAAATTTAATTCTTTGATTACCTTATTATAAGAACCAACATCCTTTTTTTTTAAATAAGCTAATAATTTTTTTCTTTTATTAACTGATTTATTCAGTCCAACTATTGAATGCTTATCTTTTTTAAACTTTTTAAAATGATCAGAAAGATTTTCAATTTTTTTACTTAATAAACCTATTTGTATCTCTGTTGATCCGACATCTTTTGAGTTTATACCCAAAGATTTAATTATATCTGTTTTTTTTTTTATCATTATCATTATTCTCTTTTATCAATCTTTCAATTTTTTGTGCGTAATCGAAAGATCTGTCTTCTACAAAGTTTAATTTTGGAAGAAACTTTATATCAAGCCTTTTTGACAAAGCTTTTCTAACAAGATGTGTGTACTCAGTCAATATCATAACGACTTCCTCAGTTTGTTCACCTCCTAGAGGAATCACGTAAACTCTGGCACTTTTTAAATCAGCAGACATTTTAACCTCAGTCACAGTGATTATTTTTGTATCTAAATGAGGTATCTTTGCCTCATCCATTATGAAGATTTCACCAATATTTTTTTTTACAAGTTCACCAACTCTTAATTGCCTTTGGGTAACAATTTGATTATTTAAATTTTTTGACATTAAATAGACCTTTCTTCTTTCTCTGATGTAAATGACTCTATAATATCTTTTTCTTTAAAATCTATAAAATCTTTTAAACTTATTCCACATTCGTATCCATTTTTAACTTCTTTCACTGCAGATTTTTCTCGAAAAATGCTACTAATTTCACCTTCATAAATTACTTTTCCTTCTCTTATTAATCTTGCCTTAGATCTATTTTTAATCTCTCCTGAAATAACTTTTGAGCCAGCAACCTTACCCTCTGAAGAAACTTTAAATACTTTTTGAATTTCTGCAGATCCATATAAAACCTCTTTTATGTTTGGTTCTAAAAGACCAGAAAGGCCTTTTTCAACAAATTCAATTGCTTCGTAAATTATATTAAAATATTTTATCTCTATTTTTTGTTCTTCTGCAATTTTTTTTGCCTCTTTGTTTGGTTTAACATTGAAGCCCATTAATAAAGCGTTGGATGCTTTAGCTAAAGATACATCGTTCTCTGTTATCATTCCAATATCTGATAATATGATATTGGGTTTAACCTCTTCATGTTTTATTTTGTTAATCGCATTTCTCAAAGCTTCAGTTGAACCTTGAACATCCGACTTAAGAACAATATTTAATTCTGATTTAGTCGATTCTTTATCAAATAAATTTGATTTATCTTTTATTATTAAATTGTTAGAAACTTTATCATTTTTTCTATAGTCTAAAACTTTTTTTGACTCCTCTTCACCCTCTGTGACAAAAAAATCAGCTCCTGCATGTGCTGAAGAATTCATTCCTAAAATTTCAACTGGCATTGAAGGAATGGCCTCATCTATTAAATTTCCCTCATGGTTTATCATAGCTCTTATTTTTCCTTTGCTATTTCCGCAGACAAAATAATCTCCTTTTTGAAGTTTGCCATTTGTAATTAAAATAGTTGAAACAGGGCCTTTGCCTTTGTCTATCTTTGACTCCAGAACAATTCCTTTTGCCTTACCTTCAAAAGATGATTTTAAATCTAAAATTTCTGCCTGCAGTAAAATTACCTCTTTTAATTTATCTAAATTAAGTTTCTTAATTGCAGACACTTCAACAAATAAAGTATCTCCACTTAAATCTTCTGCTATCAGTTCATATTGCATTAAATCGTTTTTAATTTTACTTATATTCTTATTAGGTAAATCACATTTGTTTATTGCTACAATAATTGGAACTTTTGCGGCTTTTGCATGTTTAATCGCTTCTACAGTTTGTGGTTTGATGCCATCGTCTGCGGCAATTACTAATACTACTATGTCTGTTACTTTCGATCCTCTTGCTCTCATTTCGGTGAAGGCTGCGTGACCTGGTGTATCTATAAATGTTATTGCCTTTTTATTTTTTGTTTCTATTTGATAAGCTCCAATATGCTGGGTGATACCTCCATGCTCTTGTGAAACAACGTTAGAACTTCGAAGGGAGTCAAGTAAAGATGTTTTACCATGATCAACATGACCCATGATAGTTACTACAGGAGCTCTTTGTTGTAAATTTTCTTCTGAATTATCGCTTTTCACTTTCTCATTTAAAATAGGTTGTTCATCTATAATTGGGTTGTGACCAAACTCTTTGACTATAAATTCTGCGGTATCTTTATCAATTGAGTGATTAATTGTTGCCATAACTTTCATATTCATTAAATATTTTATAATTTCGCTGGATTTCTCTGCCATTCTGTTTGATAATTCTTGTATTGTTATTTGATCTGGAATTTTTACATCTCGTTTAACTTTTTTAAATTCTCTCTTTTCCTCATTTTCTACTGTGGATTTTTTTTCTTTTTGTCTAGCTCTTTTTACTGACGCAAGGCTTCTTTGTTTTATTTCTATTTCTTCAACATTTAATGCTCTAGATACGGTCAGTTTGAATAATCTTTTGTCCACGCTACCTTTGAGTTTTAATTTGCTCTTACCAGCTGGTTTTTCCTCTTTTTTAATTAAGTTTTTTGTAGCTTGTTGCTCTATAAATTTACGAGATAAATTCTTTTTTAAAGGATTTAAATTATTTATCTCGTTTTTAAAATTTTTTTTAAATCCAAAGTTATTTTTTTTCTTTTGAATAGAGAAACTGTTTTTTGTCTGATTGCCAAAGCTTCTAGGATCTATCTTTTTTTTAATTCCTTTAGCAATTGTTAAAGTTTTTTTTCTAGTTTTATTTTCGCTCATGTATTTTATTTATAGACGATATCCCTTGCTGCCATTATTAATTGATCGGCCTCATCCTTTGTTAATGAAAATTCTTCCAAATAACCTGCAAATCTAACTTTTTTACCTTTTATCTCGTCATAGCCACCGATTAATTCATCTGAAGATAGATCCGCAAAATCGCTTAACTTTTTAATATTTTTTTGTCCTAAAATTACCAACATACCCTGTGTCAAACCTTTTAGGTTCATTAGAGAGTCTTCTAATCCCAGCTCTTTAAGTTTCTTAATAATTTCTTCTTTCTCTTTTACTAAACTATCTTTTGATCTATCTATAAGCTCTTTAGCTGTCTCCTCGTCTATCCCTTCAATTTTTGAAATATCATCAGGTTTAGATTGTGAGATGTCTTCTGTTGTTTGGAATCCCTCAGATACTAACAGCTGACCTAAAGTTTCATCTACTTCTAAATTTCTTATCAAAGTTTCAGACTTATCTTTAAATTCACTTTGCCTTCTATCGGAGTCTTCTATATCAGTCAAAATATCTATTTCATAATTTGTAAGTTTTGATGCAAGCCTCACATTCTGCCCCCTTCTACCAATCGCTTTACTTAGATTTTCCTCAGTTAAAATTACTTCAATTCTTTTATTATCTTGATGTATAAGAACCTTTTGAATTTCTGCTGGAGATAAAGACTCAGAAATTAAGGACGGTAGATCCTCTGTCCATTTTATTATATCTATCTTTTCTCCATTTAATTCATTAACTATCGTCTGTACTCTGCTTCCTCTCATACCAACGCAAGCTCCAACAGGATCAATAGAACTATCTTTTGAAAATACACATATCTTTGCTCTACTCCCTGGATCTCTAGCAACTGATTTTATTTCTATTATCCCCTCATAAATTTCTGGTACTTCTTGAAAAAAGAGACGTGATAAGAACTGAGGATGTGCTCTAGATAAAAATATTTGATGACCTTTTAATTCTTTTCTTACCTCATAACAGTAAGCTTTTACTCTATCTCCAGTTTTTAAAATTTCTCTCGGTATTAATTCATCTTTTTTTATAACAGCCTCAGATTTACCTAAATCTACAATTACATTTCCATATTCTAATCTTTTAATAATTCCACTTAAAATTTGACCTTGTTTATCTATGAAGTCATTATACTGACGAGTTTTTTCAGCTTCTCTAACTTTAGAACTTATTACTTGTTTTGCGCTTTGAGCTGCTATTCTTCCAAAATCTATTTGGGGCAGGTTTTCTGTTATTTGATCTCCAATTTTATATTCTTGGTCCTTGTAAACCTTTTTCGCTTGCTCAATGGTAATCTCGGAAGACGCATTTTCAACTGTTTCAACAACCTCTATTATTTTTTTTATAGATATTTCACCAGTCTCTTGATCAATTATCGCTTTAATTCTATTATCATTGCCAAATTTAGTTAAAGCGGCTCGCTCGATTGCACTTTCCATTGAGCTAATGATTAACCCTTTATCTATTGATTTTTCATTAGCTACAGCGTCAACAATTCTTAATAACTCTAATTTATCTAATCCTCTATTCAACATTTTATTGCTCCAAAAAAAAATGGGCTTAAGCCCATTTTGTAAATATAACGATTTTAATCTACTTAACAATTATATTAGTTTTTTCAAGATTACAATTTAAATAAATTTGATTTATCAGTTTTTTCCCAAGAAAATTCACCTTTATTTGAAGGTTTTCTTCCAAAATGACCGTAGGCTGAGGTGATTTCGTATATCGGCTTATTTAAACTTAGTAGCTCTCTAATACCTCTTGGAGATAAATCAAAATTGTTATTTATAATTTTTTTTATTTCATCAGCTTTATTTTCATCGTTATCATCTAGCTTGAGAAAGATTGATAAAGGCTTTGAAACTCCAATTGCATATGCCAATTGAATTAAACATTTTTTTGTTACACCTGAAGCAACAATATTTTTTGCTAAATATCTGGAGACATATGCTGCAGACCTATCAACCTTTGTGGGATCTTTTCCAGAAAAAGCACCACCTCCATGTGGCGCGGCTCCACCGTAAGTGTCTACAATAATTTTTCTTCCTGTAAGACCTGTGTCTCCATCAGGCCCTCCAATAATGAATTGTCCCGTTGGATTAATATATACTTCTTTTGGATTGAGATTGCTTAAAAGATTTTTTGGTATAGCTTTTTCTATGTAAGGATAAACTAATTCTCTCACTTGATCTTGATTTAAATCTTTTGAGTGTTGAGTAGAAATTACCACTGAAGTTACTTTAACTGGTCTGTCATTTTCATATTGCATTGTCACTTGGCTTTTTGAGTCTGGTTCTATACCTTTCAATTTGCTATTTTTTCGATCTTCGGCCATTAATCTTAAAATTTTATGTGAAAAATATATTGGCGCAGGCATTAAATCTTCAGTTTCGCTGCAAGCATAGCCAAACATAATTCCTTGATCACCGGCTCCCTCATCTTTATTTTCCTTTGAGTCTACTCCCATAGCAATATCTTTTGATTGCTCATGTAAAAAAATATCTATTTTTGAATTTTTCCAGCTAAAACCTTTCTGATTGTAACCAATATCTTTTATACAACTTCTTACTTTTTCAACAATCGTATCATTATTTAATTTTGGACCTCTAACTTCACCAGCTAGTACAACTTTGTTTGTTGTTGTTAATGTTTCACATGCAACTCTAGAGTATGGATCTAGGCTCAAATAACTATCTACAATCATATCTGATATTCGATCGCAAACTTTATCGGGATGCCCTTCAGAAACTGACTCGCTTGTAAATAAATAATTTTTACTATTCATTTTTTTTTCTAAAAATTAAAAATGTAGTTGTATATGTAAATAAAAGAATAAAAAAGATCAAATCATTTTTATTTTTGAAATTTCTAGATAATATTGGAACTTCTAATTCAATCGTTCCCGCCTCAAAGGGTTCTAACCTTTTAATAACCTTGCCTTTGTTATTAATAATAGCACTTATTCCCTTATTAGCAGATCTAATTGTATATGAATTATTTTCAACTGATCTAAAAATTGATTTTGAGAAATGTTGATAAGGTCCAATGGTTTTTCCAAACCATCCATCTTCTGAAATATTTATAATTAAGTTTGTGCTCTCGCTAGACCTTTGAACTAATTCAGGAAAAATTATCTCATAACATATCATGGGTAAAATATTTAAACCAAGATATTCAAAGTTATTTACAGAAGTTCCTCTGCTAAACGAGCCGTAACCTTGGGTAATTTTTTTAAAACCAATGGACTCCAAGAAATTTTCAAAGGGTAAAAATTCACCAAATGGTACTAGCTTATTTTTGTCGTATCTATAAATGATTTCCAAATTATTATTTAGTATAATAAAACTATTATAAAAAAATTTTCTATTTTTAGACTCGATATTTGTACCTAAAACAATGAAATGTTTTTTTGAAAAATTTTTTCTAATAAGGTCCTTAAATTTCAATAGATCGCTATAATATGCACCAGATGTAATGCTTTCAGGCCAAATAAAAAAAGTTTCTTTTTTTTCATCTGGTTCGCTATATCGAATTAATTTTTCAAGATTATTTTCAAGATTTTCTAAATTCGCATTATTTTTAATATTAAAATTTGGGGAAACTACTTTAAAATTTACAAAATTTTTTTGGTTAATTAAATCAGCATCATTTTTATTAATTATATATGAGCCTAATAAGTAAAAACAAAAAATTATTAATAAATTTGATATCACAAAAAGATTTTTGTATTTATAATTTTTAAAAAATATAATTGCAGGAATACAATAAAAAGTTATTGTTATTAAATTAAAAGCATAAAAACCTAAAAAATTACTAATTTGAATAAACTCTGTAAACCATGACAGGCTATAAGCCCAAGAATTCCAGGGGAAACCGGTTAATATTTTTCCTCTCATAAAATCTATAAGCGATAATCCGGAAGAAAAAATTAAGATTGAAGTAAAATTATTTTTTAATAAAGGGCCAATTAACATAAAACCTAAACCAAAAAACAAAGAAAGAAATGATGGAACGGCTAATAATGTAAAAGGAATTAAAATTTTAAGAGTTGGATCAAATGTAAGCGAGTATGCTATCCAGTAATTACCAAATAAAAAAAAACCTAAACCGAAAAAATAGCCAATTTTAAAGAAATTAATTAAATAATTTTTTTTTTTTCTAAAAGTACTCATCGATCTTTTGTTAACAAAAGATAAAGATAAAAATAAAAATGATATTGTAATAAAATTAAAAAAAATTAAATTAAATGGCTCAAAGCTTAAAATTGAAACTGAACCAAAAATAAAAGGTAAAATATAAAGTATTAAAATTTTACTATTTTTAATCTTTTCGATCATTTTCAATTCTTAGTAAATATCTTTTTTCAATTTTACTCATTTTTAAATACTCTTTACTAACTTTATGGCTATAGCCTAGCAAATGTAGTAACCCGTGAATCCACAATATGTTAAATTCTTTTAAAAAATTTTTTTTTTCTTTGTTTTTTTTTATTTTGAAGAAATTAATTATTATGTCGCCTAGGTAAAAATTTTTATTTTTTTTTAGTAAAATTTTAAGTTCTTTTTTCTCATGAAATGGGAATGATAAAACATCTGTTGTTTTATTTTTATTTCTAAATTTATTATTCAAATATTTTATATCTTTGTTTCCTGTTAACATTACTGAAAACGAATAATTTTTTTTCTTTATCAGTGTCTCACTTTTACTAAGTTTTCTTATTTTCTTATTAAGGTATTTATTCGGATCTGATATATGTTTCTTCCAGTAAACATTTTTTACAAAAACATTTACCTTAATCATCAGACTCTGTTTTATTGTAAGCCTGAATAATTTTTGAAACTAAAGGATGTCGAATTACGTCTTTATGATCAAATTCTATGGTTTTAATCTCTTTTATTCTGTTAAGAATTTTTTTTGATTTTATCAAACCAGAGGATGATTTATTTAATAGGTCAATTTGTGATGGGTCACCATTTACAACAATTTTTGAATTTTCCCCTATTCTGGTTAAAAACATTTTAATTTGAGTCGCTGTTGCATTTTGTGCCTCGTCTAAAATTGCAAATGAATTTTTTAAAGTTCTACCTCTCATAAATGCCAAAGGTGCAATTTCAATTTCTCCTGTATCAATTTTTTTCTGGATTTTTTCATAACCAAATAAATCATATAAAGCATCATAAAGTGGTCTTAAGTAAGGATCGACTTTCTCTTTCATGTCTCCAGGAAGGAATCCTAGTCTCTCTCCTGCTTCTACTGCGGGTCTCGATAAAATTACTTTTTCAACTTTTTTTTCTATTAAAAGAGTTATGCCTACTGAAACTGCAAGATAACTTTTTCCTGTACCGGCTGGTCCAAGAGCAATAACTATATCATTTTCTCGTAGAGCTTTAATATATTCCGATTGTTTTTCTGACCTAGCTATTACAGATTTTCTCGGGGTTTTTATTAATTCTCCAAGAGTATGAATATTGTTTTGACCATTAGTATTGTTACCTGTTTCTAAGGAAAGCTTTATATCATTCTCTTCGATAGACTTAGTCTTTATAAACTTATTAGCTAAAAACTTAATAGCATCAGAAACTTTTGAAACATTTAAATTTTCTCCTTTAATTGTAATAGAATTTCCCCTAAAAAATATTTTAGTCTTTGATAAATCTTCAAGTTTCTTTAAATTTTTGTTAAATTCACCTACTATAGACTGAAGCAGATCGTTGTTAAAAATTTGTATATTAGTCGTTTTTTTATCAATTTTTTTTACAACAATGCTTTGGTCAATATTAATTATTTCAGACATTATGCAGCTTGATCCTCTTTTTCTTTTCGTACTTGTTTTCCAAATAAAGTATTTAAATTAAAATTTGTAACATTTATCTTAACTTCACGTCCTGTCAAGTTCATTGCGCTATCAATTATTACTGGGTTAGAGTGTTCATCTTTACCGAAATATTTATTTTGATCTCTAAGTTTATTCTCTATTAGTACTTTCACGGTTTTGCCTAGTAGATTATTTTTATAGTTGAATTTAATTCTGTCTGAAAGTTTTTGAAATTTTTTCAATCTAATTAAAGCTTTTTCTCTGTCCACAAATCTCATTTTTGATGCAGGGGTACCAGGTCGAGGACTAAAAATAAAAGAAAATGAGTTTATAAATTTTATATCTGACATCAACTTCATCGTTTTGTTAAAATCTTCCTCAGTTTCCTCAGGATAACCAATTATAAAATCACTTGAAAATTCAATTTTTGAATTAGCTTTTCTTAGTTTATCAATAATTTCATAGTAATTTTCAATTGTGTGTTTTCTATTCATTAATTTAAGTATCTTTGTTGAGCCGCTCTGAACAGGCAAATGTAATAAAGGCATAAGTTTAGAAGAAAACTTGTAGATATTGATTAAGTCATCTGACATATCTATTGGGTGTGAAGTTGTATATCTTATTCTCTTTAAGCTTTTAATTTCTTCAAGTTTATAAATAAGATCAGATAAATTTTTATTTTTTCTTGAATATGCGTTTACATTTTGACCTATAAGAATAATTTCTTTTGCCCCGCTTGATATTAAATCTTTTGCCTCATTTATAATTTCTTTGAAACTTCTCGAATACTCTGGACCACGAGTGTATGGAACAACACAAAATTTGCAAAACTTGTCGCATCCTTCTTGTATAGTTAGAAAACTTGAGACTTTATTGCTTATTCTTTTAATATTATTGAGAGTGTCAAATTTTTGAACTACATCAAACTCTGTTGTCTCTATTTTATTCTTTTTTTTATTTACAATATCTTTAATTGTTTTAATTATATTTTGATAAGACTGAGGACCAATAACGGCATCAATATATTTTTCTTTTTCAAGAAGAATATTTCCCTCTGCTTGAGCAACACACCCCGCAACTATAAGAATAGGTTTTTTTTTATTTCGGAATTCTTTTTTTACTCTTCCTATATCGTGAAAAACTTTTTCATTTGCTTTCTCTCTAATGTGACAAGTATTAATTATATAACAATCTGCCTCACCACTAATATCAGTTTTTTGATATCCGTCAGCACTTAACAAATCAATTATACGATCGCTATCGTATTCATTCATCTGGCAACCGAAAGTTTTTATAAAAATTTTTTTTGACAAATTATTTTTTGATTTTTGAGCCGTATAACTCAAGTTTATGATCAACTAAATTGTATCCCAGTTTTTGTGCAATTTTTTTTTGAAGGTTTTCAATATCCTTATCAACAAATTCTACTATTTCTCCACTATTTATATCAATTAAATGGTTATGATTATCGCTAATTTCGTAACGTGCCTTACCTGCTTTAAAATCATGTTTTATTAAAATGCCTGCTTCCTCAAAAAGCTTCACAGTCCGATAAACTGTAGCTATACTTATTTTATCATCAATAACCGTGACTCTTTTATGCAGCTCATCAACATCTGGGTGGTCTTTGGAACCGTAAATTTCTTTGGACTCTGAAAGGACCTTGGCAATTACCTTTCTTTGATCAGTAAGTCTGACACCCTTCTCTTTACATTTTTCTTCAATTAAGCTCATAATTTCGAGTAACTTAACTTAAATATATAGGTTTAATCAATTTATTTTCTAATTTTTTTTTAATTAATTTTTCAATATTTTCAAGGTTAAACACAGATAGTTGATTTTTTTTATACCCGTAAATGTTTGCTCCTATGGAGGTTTTTATACCTTTTGCCACTGAAATAGATGTTCTTATTGAAGAAAAACTTCCTGGGCCCATATTTACCAATATAGCAAAATTTTTATCAACGATAATGTTATTTTTTTTAATTAAATCTAATATACTAATTACTAATTTATTATTATTATTTTGATGATTATTATGAAAGTGTTTTTCGATAAAATTATCTTTGTACTTTAGACCTATGGCATCATTTTTTCCAGTAAAATTTATTATTAAAAAGTTTTTAATCATAGTCACATGTATAGTCCTTTTGATAACATCAAACAATTTATATTCTTCTGAGGGTTCAATAGAAGATTTTGGTATAATTTCTATTATGTATCATAGATTTGAAGAAAATAAATATCCATCAACAAATATTAAAATTCGCGATTTTTTAAATCATTTGCAGTTGATAGAGAAGGAGAATGTTGAATATATTAATCCAAAAAATTTTATAAACGATCTTAGAAATAAAAGAGGTCAAAGAAAATTACTTTTGACAATCGATGATGGTTTTACATCTTTTTATGATAATGCTTGGCCAATCTTAAAGCAAAGAAAAATACCATTTATTCTTTTTGTAAGCACTAGAGAGATTGGGAAGTCAGGTTATATGTCCTGGGAACAGATAAAGGAGCTTTCCAATCATAATTTTGTAGAGATAGGAAATCATAGTCATTCTCATGAATATTTAGTAGATGAAAATATTAATGAAATTAGAAATGATATTACTAAATCAAAAAATATTTTAAAAAAAAATTTAAATAGAAACTCGGTGTTCTTTTCTTACCCCTTTGGAGAATATAGTCTCGAATTTAAAAATTTGATTAAGCAATTGGATTTTCAATTTGCTTTTGGGCAACATTCCGGTGTTATTGGAAATTCAGAAGATCTTTTTGAGCTTCCAAGATACCCGATTAATGAAAAATACGGAAAACTTGAGAGATTTTCAACTTTATTAAAAACAATACCTTTTTCTTACGAGTCAATAACGCCTTTGGAGAAATACATTAATAATAAAACTAATCCTCCAGACGTGACAGTTAAATTCTCTAATTCTATAAAAAATATTAGATCAATAAATTGTTTCTCCAATGAAGAAAATAAATGGAGAACATCTAAAATTAATTTTATTAATGATTATGAAATTAAAATTATTTTGGACGGAAAGTTTACAACTGAAAGAGGAAGAATAAATTGTTCTTTAAGAGAACAAGGTGGATTTTTTAGATGGCTAGGAATGCAATTTGTCGTGGCAGAAAAATAAATTATAAATTAAGTTCTTTTTTTACAATTGAATTAGTCAATTGAACTGTTTCGAAGTCATTTAACCTATTTTGTTTTATAATTTGTTCTAATATTTGTGTATACTCTTTTCCAGTCTGAGCATATTTATCCAGAGTTTCTATTAACGCTAAACCTTTAATATTTTTATTTTTTTTTCTTAACGAAAACCTTTTTTTTCTAAAATCTGAGTAACCTTTGTGTGTATTTAAATTATTTTTATAAGCTTTTACAGAAGCTCGTAAAATTGGAAATCTTAAGATTTTATGACCTTCATGTTTTCCTTTTAGCAATGGTTCTATGCCTTGCCCGGACCACGTCCATTGTCCAAATATAGCATTTCCTTCAAGAGCAAATCTTGAAGTTCCCCAACCACTTTCTTTCGCGGCTTGCGCAAGGGCAATGGAGACTGGAATAATATCCATTCTTTGTAACAATTCCTTAAAATCAGACTTTTTTACTTTATACTCTCTTAACTTCAATCTTAGCCAAGATTTTTCTTTTTCAGAGGTCATCTTTTTAGACAGAATCTTTTTTAATTTAATCCTATCGTCTAAAATTTTTTCATTTTCAGCTACTACGAGCGGCAGAACGATTTTAATAAATGTTTCTTTTTTTAATTGTACATTTTTAATTTCGTCTAAATCTTTAGGGAACTGGGTAAAATAAATAGGTTTAACTTTTTTTTGATACCTTACAGCCTTAAGATCATAATCCACATCTTCAAACAAGCTTAGGACGGTCTCGGTTTTTAAATTCAGGTTAGGTAAGATAAGCTCGGTTACTGTGCTCGGCTCTTTTTTTTCAGGTTTTTTTGGTTTTGAGGTTTTTTTTTGTTGCTCGGCTTTTTTATTTTGAATTAGATCTTTTTTAGGTTTAATTAGATCTTTTGTCTTATTTTTTTCTGGCTTACTTACAAAGTTTTGATCATTAATTGATTTGTCACTTAAAGTTTCAAATACTGTGTACCCGATAATACCAATCCCAGAAATTATTATCACGGCTCCAAGAATTCCAACTAACTTGTTAGCACTTTTTTCCTTAATACTTGGATTATGAAAAACGCTAAAAGATTCGTAAAATATTTTTGAAATCAGGCTTGTAAAAGTTGATATAAGTTTTGGAAAAGTATTTAGGATACCAAAACTTACATCGCATAGATTTCTCCAAGAACTTATAATAAATTTTTTAATTCCTCCTGTTGTACCATCATAAAATCCTGTTACACCTCTAGAAGTCTTTTTTGTGATTTTTGTGATTCCATCTGTTGTTTCATCATAAATACCTGATAATCCCTTTCCTGCTTTATTGATTGGTTTTGTGAAATTTTTTTGGAAGAAGCCTACATTAAAATCTTTTGGTATCGGTACATTATTTTTTTTAAGAATAAGTTCTAATTGAGATGTTGTTAAATTTTTTTTTCTTTTAATATATTCTTGTACCTCAGAAATTTTATAAATTTGTGATAGTTCAATTAATTTATCTCTATAACTTAAATTCTTTTTCATTTTATTCAGCTTCTACAGAATTAACTTCTTTAACATAATGTTTTAATAGATTTTGCACACCTTGTTTTAATGTCATTAGTGAGCTTGGACATCCCGAACAACTACCTTGGAGCATAACTGCTACCTTTCCATTTTTAAAAGATTTAAATTTTATATCTCCACCGTCTCTTGCAACAGCGGGTCGTATTTTAGTATCTAATACCTCTTTTATTTTTGAAATAACTTCATCATCTTCATTTGTATTTTTTTCCTCTTTAATAAAATCGTCTTTCACAGATAAAACTGGTGTATTATTTTTGGCTCTAAAATCATTTAAAAGTGAGATAATAGTTGGTTTAAGAGATTCCCAAGAATCTTTGTCATCCTTTTTAACCGTTAAAAAATTTTCAGATAAAAGAATAAGCTCAACACCATCGATATTTAATAAATCAATTACAAAAGGATTATTAACTTTTTTAATCTCTTTTTTTTGAAATTCTTTATTTCCGATTTCAGAAATTTTAAAATCTGATAGAAACTTTAAAGAATTCGGATTTGGTGTTGGTTCAGTCTGTATCATCTTATTAGTTTATATTATACAAAACCAACTATTTCACGAACTTTTTTTAAGTTTTCCTCAGCAATAATATTAGCTTTTTCTCTACCTTTTTTTAGAATATTTTCTAAATATGATTTATCTCCCATTAGTTCTTTAATTTTTTTTCCTATAGGGCAAATTTTATTTATAATTACATCTGATAATTCTTTTTTTAGAAAAGAAAATTCTTTTCCACTCATTTCGATTAAAACATCATCGAATAATTTTCCTGTCATTTCCGCGTGAATATTTATTAGATTGATTGCTTCAGGTCTATTAATCAATTCTTTTCTAGAGCCTGGTATTGGCTTAGTGTCTGTTTTTGCTTTTTTTATTTTTTTTATAATTTCATCAGAACTATCTTTTAAATTAATTCTAGAATAATCCGATTCTTCTGACTTACTCATTTTTTTATTTCCGTCTCTCAAGCTCATAACACGAGAAATATTTTTAAGTATTAATGGTTCCGGTAAAGGAAAAAAGTTTTTAGAATTGAAATCATTATTAAATTTTTGAGCAATATCTCTTGATAACTCCAAGTGTTGTTTTTGATCAGCACCTACTGGAACATGAGTTGCTTTATATAATAAAATATCTGCGGCCATTAAATTTGGGTAAATGTATAATCCCACACTTGCTTTCTCTTTATCATTTCCTGCTTTATCCTTAAACTGAGTCATCCTATTTAACCATCCAACTCTAGATACACAACTTAATATCCATGAAAGTTCGGAATGTCCACTTACAGATGATTGGTTAAAGATTATATTTTTTTCACTGTCTAAACCCGATGCTAAAAAGCTTGCAGTTGTTTCTAAAGTATTATTTTTTAAATTTTTTGGATTCTGAAAAACAGTTATTGCGTGTAAATCCACAACACAAAAAATACATTCCATTGTCTTTTGAAGGTTTAAAAAATTTTTTATCGCTCCTAAATAATTTCCTAAATGCAAATTTCCGGTTGGCTGTACGCCTGAGAAAGCTAATTTTTTCATAATTCTAACTTATTATCCTAAAATTTTTAATTTTTAATAAACCTTGTATTTGACATAATATTAAATAAATCATTGCAGATGATATTACTATAAATAATAGATAAACAAACTTAAAACTATTCGAATAATCTAAAAAATTTCTGAAAAAATATAAACTAAAAACTAAAATGATGGACATGATAACTGTAGATAAACTTATTTTAAATATATTTTTAAAATTATTTAATCCAAATATTAACCATTCCCTTTTAGTAATTGTGATGAAAAAAATTATAACTCCTATCCAAGTTGAGATTGATGTTGCTAATGGAATTATTAGAAAACCAACTGTATTAAAAAAAACTATGCTGATGCTTACGTTTAATAAAACAATTGCAGTTGATATATAAAATGGAATTTTTGTATTATCTCGAGCAAAGAATAAATTTGATAAAATTTTTATTAAGGCAAATGCTGGAACCCCGTATCCAAAATATACTAGTGCTTTAGAGGTTAATAAAACGTCTTGGGTTGAAAATGATCCATAGCCAAATAATGCATTAATTATTTCCTCAGAAGCAATGATTAAACCCAATCCTGCTGGTAAAGATAACAATAATGACAATTCAAGAGATTTATTCTGAATTTTTTTAACTAAATTTATTTTTTTTTTCTTTACAGCCCGAGCCAAGGCTGGAAGTGAAACGGTGCTTACTGCTATTCCAGCGATAGCTAAATTAATTTGGTAAACTCTGTCTGCATAATATAAATATGAGACAGCTCCAGATTGAAAAGATGCAATTATTGTGCCTACTAAAATATTTATTTGAGTAACACCAGATGAGAAAATACTTGGTAATAGCTTTGAAAAAAATTTTTTTATTTTTAAACCTATTTTTAATTTAAATCTAAACGAAGGTTTATAGAATTTTACAGTAATAAAAAAAAGAAATATTAATTGAAGAAGCCCGGCTATACTCACTCCATAAGATAAGTTCATTGCATAATCAGAATTAGTGAAATAAGAAATAATTAATACTAAGATTAAAATTAAATTCAAAATTATCGGAGCTCCAGCTGCAGCTGCAAATTTATTATTTGAATTTAATATTCCTGAAAAAAAAGAGGCTAGTGTGACAAATAATAAAAATGGAAAAGTAATTCTAGCAAAATCTACGACTAGATTAAATTTGTCGTAATCATTTTTGAATCCTGGAGCAATAATAGTTGCTAAAAACGGCATAAATATTTCAGCTAATAAAACTAAAAAAAATAAAAATATAAATATCAGACATAGAACTTCATCTGCAAAATTTTTCGCTGAACCTTTACTTTTTAATTTCTCTTCCTGATAAGACGGAATAAAGGCTGCATTAAATGTCCCTTCGGCAAACAATCTCCTAAAGGTATTTGGTAGACGAAATGCAACAAAAAATGCATCTGCGTAAATAGAAGTCCCAATAAAAAAAGCGATTAAAATATCTCTTAAATAACCAAGAATTCTGCTAATAAGAGTGAAGAAACTAAATACAGATGTTGATGATAATAAATTCATAATTAAGACAAAATTTTTAGTGATTAATTCCCATATTTATTACATACTTAATTTTTAATGACAAAAAAATCAAAAATTGATCACTATTCAGATAAAGAAGCACTAGATTTCCATATAGGCAATAAGTCTGGCAAAATTGAGGTTAACTCATCAAAACCATTAACAACAAAACGAGATCTTTCTTTGGCTTATTCGCCTGGAGTGGCTGCTCCTGTTAAAGAAATATCCAAAGACCCTGAAAAAGCATATGATTATACCTCAAAAGGTAATTTAGTTGCAGTTATAAGTAACGGATCAGCAATCTTGGGTCTGGGAAATTTAGGATCACTGGCTTCTAAACCAGTTATGGAAGGTAAAGCAGTTTTGTTTAAAAGATTTGCCGACATAGACTCGATTGATATTGAAATAGACAACTCAGATCCAAACGAAATAGTAAACACTATAAAAAATATTTCAGGTACTTTTGGAGGAATTAATCTTGAGGATATCGCTGCACCAAATTGTTTTATAATTGAACAAAAATTGAAAGAAACTTTGGACATTCCTGTATTTCATGACGATCAACATGGAACTGCGATTATAACAACTGCAGCGTTAATTAACGCTTTAGATATTTCAAATAGAAAAATTGAAGAAGTAAAGATTGTTGTAAATGGAGCGGGTGCTTCTGCAATAGCGTGTGTAAACTTGTTTAAGCTACTAGGTGTTAAACCAAATAATATTATTATGTGTGATAGAAAAGGTGTTATTTATAAAGGAAGAGGAAATCTTGATCAATTTAAGTCGGCTCATGCAATAGAAACTAAACTAAGAACGCTAAAAGAAGCCTTTAAAGATTCTGACGTTTTCTTAGGTTTGTCTGCTAAAGATGTTGTGGAAGAAGATATGATCAAATCTATGTCAAAAAATCCGATTGTTTTTGCCTGTGCCAACCCAGATCCTGAAATTAAACCAGAGTTAATTTATAAAGCTAGGCCAGATGCAATAGTAGCGACGGGTAGATCAGACTACCCGAATCAAGTGAATAACCTTATAGGATTTCCTTATATTTTTAGAGGAGCTTTGGATGTTAGATCAAAAGAAATAAATGAAGAGATGAAAATGGCAGCAGCAAAAGCTATAGCATTATTGGCAAGAGAGGATGTTCCGGATGAAGTAGTTTCAGCATACGGGGGTGATAGACCAAAATATGGAAAAGAATATATTATTCCATCAACTTTTGATCCTAGATTGATTAAAGTCATACCCTCGGCAGTAGCGGAAGCTGCAATTAAAACTGGTGTGGCTAGAAAAAAAATCAATATTGAAAATTACAAAGATGATCTTTTAAATAGATTAGATCCATCAATGTCAATAATGCAAGGTATAAATGCGAAAATCAAGAAAAATTTAAAACGAGTTATTTTTGCAGAAGGCGAAGATACAAATATGCTAAAAGCTGCAGTAGAATTTGGTAAAAATAAATTGGGTGTACCTATACTTATTGGGTCTGAGAAAAGAGTTAAAGATCAACTTAAAGAGATAGGTTTAGATGAAAACTATAAGATACAAATTGTTAATTCTACAGACAAAACAAAAAGAGAAAAATACACAAAATACCTTTACAAGAGACTTCAGCGTGAGGGGCAATTAGAGAGAGATGTTGACAGGCTTATAAGAAATGAACGTATAGCATTTGGTTCGTCCATGATAGCTTGTGGTGATGCGGATGCAATGGTAACTGGAAATATTAGACATTATGCAGCATCGATAGAAAAGCTTAAAAAAGTATGTGAGTCTAGAGAAGGAGAGCCTATTTTTGGAATGACTATGATAGTTTTTAAGGGGAGAACAGTGTTAGTCGCTGACACCAATGTTCAAGATTTTCCAACAGCTGATAGATTGGTGGCAATTTCAAAATCTTGCGTAAGAGTGGCTCGACTTTTTGGTTTTGATCCAAAAGTAGCTTTTTTATCGCACTCAACTTTTGGGAAACCAATTTCAAGAAATACTGAACATGTAAGAAATGCGATTGAAATGTTGAAAAAAGATAAAAATATTGATTTTGATTTTGACGGGGAAATGCAGCCGGATGTTGCGTTAAATCCAATTTACAAGGAGGTTTACCCCTTCTCTAAAATTGTTGGGAATGCAAATATTTTGATTATGCCGGCGCTTCATAGTGCAGCAATTTCAACTAAACTTATGAAATCATTTGGAGGAGCTAAATTAATTGGACCATTATTAATTGGACTAAATTTGCCTATAGAAGTTGCCCCGTTGAGATCTACAACTTCTGACATAATAAACCTTGCTTCGGTTGCTGCTTACTCAGCAGATGTTATAGATTATAAAACTGATTAACTTTTATTTCTACTTAGATCAGAAACAAGATATATTGAGGGATAAACATCTTTTACATCATAAATATTATTAGCCTCTTCAATAACCTCTTTTTTTTCATTTTCATCTAAAGCAATTCCAAAAATATAAATTCTTTGATTAATAGTTTCTAATGTGTAGTTATTTGATTTAATTTTTTTATTGAAAATAAGAGCTGTTCTCAATTGACTTGTAATTAATACGTCTTTTGCGGTTCCTTTAAAACTTGTTACACCTTTTATTGCGATAGCATTTTTAACTGATCTTACGCCTTTAGTTTCCCACGCCATTTTAGTAATTTTAATTTTTTCCTCTGGTTCATTTACTTTCCCTGCTAAGAATATTCTTCCATCTAATACCTCAACTTGAATTGATACTAAATACTTTTTTTCAGTTAATGCTAATCTTGCAACTAAATTCTTCTGCATAATTGTATCATCTATTTGCATTCCAATAGTACGCGGATCGAAAGAAATATTTACACCAGTTCCAAATCTTCCTGCCGGTGAGCATGTCTCTAAAAGAAATAGTAAAAAAATTAGTGAAATTATTTTTTTTCTTCTAAACATATTTTATATAAAGTCTTTTTTGACACATTTGTTTTTTTATTAATAATCTTTACTGTGTCTTTTACACTAAATTTTTTTAAATTTTTAATCACTAATTCTTTGATTTCTTTTTTATCAACAATTTTTTTAACATTATCGGTTTTAGAGATTAAAACTGTAAGCTCTCCTTTAAGATTTTCCGGAAAATATTTTAAATTTTCTAAATTTCCTCTATAAAATGTTTCGTGTAGTTTTGTCATCTCCCTGGCAATTAGGATTTCACGAGTTTTAAAAATTGCTTTAAAAGCCTTGAGATAGTAATTCATTCTTACACTCTGAATAAAAAAGATTAAAGTATAATTATAATCTTTGAGTTTTTTTAAAACCTCTCCTAATTCTTTATCTTTTTTTGGTAAAAAACCGTAAAATAAAAATTTATCATCAAACCCACTGACACTCATTGCTGCTGTGATTGAACTTGGACCAGGAATTGGAACAATATTTATTTTTTCTGATATACACTCTTTAACCAGTAATCTTCCCGGATCAGATAGATTTGGGGTTCCTGCATCTGAGACCAAAGACAAAATTTTGCCAAGTTTCAAATATTTTATTATCTTTTGAAGTTCTTTTTTCTCGTTAAATTTGTGATAGGAGATAAGTTTTTTTTTAATTTTATAATAGTTGAGTAATTTTAAAGTTCGTCTAGTATCTTCGCAAAGAATAATGTCAGATTTTTTTAAAATATTTAATGATCTTAAAGTTACATCTTCCAAGTTTCCAATTGGGGTTGATACAATATATAATCCTTTTGAAATCTCACTCATTTTATGAAAATATTTATTAAAATATTCTTACTTACAATAACAATTTTTTTTTATTCTAACACATCAGTATTAGCAACTGAAAATAAGCTTAAAGTTGGGCTATTAGCTCCTTTTAGTGGAAATTATAGTGCGGTTGGAAAATCAATTCTTTTTTCACTTCAGTTAGCTTTGGAGGAAATTAATGATCAAAATTTAATAATCATTCCCAGAGACTCTGGGTCGGGCGACATTCAAAAACTTAATAAATCAATCAAAGAAATTTTAAATGAGGGTGCAAAAATTATTATAGGCCCGCTTAATTATTCAGAATTTAAAGAAGTAAGGAAATATAAAAATGCAGTTTTTATATCGCCTTCAAATTTACAGCCATTAGTCCAAGATAATATAATCAGCATTGGTATCAATCTGGAGTCTCAATTAATTTCAATAAAAAAATTTTTAGATAAAAATAATAAACATAAAACAGTGGTATTATATCCAGATAACAAATTTTCCATACTCATTGAAGATAGTTTAAAAAAAGTAGGGTTTAAGAAATTAAAAATTTTCAAGTATAGTAATGACCCAAAGATTTTGACCGGGCAAATTGAAAAGATTACAAATTACAGCCAAAGAAAAAAAAATTTAGAGAATAGAAAAAAGTTATTAGAAGGCAAAGATGATGAAGCCTCTATCCGAAAGTTAAAAGAACTGGATCAATTGTATACTCTCGGGAAGGTCAATTTTGATTCTATTTTAGTAATTGACTTTGGGAGTAGTTTGAAAAGTGTTTTAGCTTCACTAGTTTTTTCTGATGTAAAAGAAAATGATGTAATGTTTATGACAATAAATCAATGGTTTGATAAAAGTTTTTTTTATGAAAACTCTGTCAAATCACTTTACTATCCGTCTATAAATTACCGTAACTATAATAAATTTATTAAAAAATATAACAAAACATTCGACTCTATTCCCAGTGAAATTTCAATATTATCCTATGACGCCTTAGGATTTATTTATTATATTTGGAAAAAAAATAATAAAATACAATCAACTAAAGATTTTATTTTCAAAGATAAAATTAAAGGAAAAATTGGTACTTTTTTTTTTAAAGATAATAAGATTTTACAGGACTTAGATATTTACGAGGTAAGAAATAAAAGATTTATAAAGCAGTAATTTTTTTCTTTATTTTCTTATAAGCTAAAAATCTATGATCCATTTTGTATTTTTTCACTTTTTGCATTTGACCAAAAGTAATTTTCTTGCCCTTAGGTATAAAAATGGGATCGTACCCAAAACCATTTGTTCCAATAATATTTTTAGATATTTTTCCTTCAATCAAACCTTCGCGTGTGTAAATTTTTTTTTTTTGAAATTTGTAATGTAAGACTACAAATAAACCTTGCTTTTCTGTTATTTTTATTTTTAAGTTTTTTCAGTATTATTTCCATAGCTTTTCGAAAACTTCCATATTTTTTTGACCATCTGGCGGAAAAAATACCTGGTTTTTTTTTTAAAGCATAAATTTCAATTCCTGAGTCATCTGATAACGTGATTTTTTTTGATTTATTGAAAAAATAGTTTGCTTTTAATTGAGAGTTAGCCTTAAAAGTTTTTCCTGTTTCTTTTGGACTTTTTATTTTAAGTTGAATAGGTGAAACTTTGATTAATCTTTTTGGTAATAATTGACTTATCTCTTTAAACTTTCCCTTATTATGTGTACCAATTAGTATAGTTACTTTTTTTTTCATAAACACTAGTAATTTTTTTTTTAGACATTATATAGCAATTATGACGGATGAAATAAAAAAAAATCTTGATAATAAAGAGAAAAAAGATTTAAAACAGTCCTCTGAAAATAAAGTAGAATTGGGTAAAGAACCAACGATAGAAGAAAAACTTAAATCTCTTGAGGAAAAAAATCTTAGAATGCTAGCAGAGTTAGAGAATCAAAGAAAACGCTTCGAAAAGGAAATTAAAGATGCTTTTGAATTTGGTGGATATAATTTTGCTAAAGAAACCTTATCCTTACTTGATAATCTTAATAGAGCTAAAGACGCAATGAATAATGACAAAGAACTAAAATCAAACAAGGACTTTAATAAATTTTTAAAAAATATAGAAATAATAGAAAAAGATTTAATTTCTATCTTTGAAAAAAACAAAATTAGAAAAATTGAATGTTTAAACCAGAAATTTGATCCAAATTTCCATCAAGCGATGCTTGAGATTGAGGACGCTACAATAGAACCAGGTAATGTTGTAAAAGAAATTCAAACAGGCTACATGTTTGGGAATAGGTTATTAAGACCGTCATTTGTTGGTATTTCTAAGAAAAAGGGAGGTGAAAATGGCAAAAAAGATAAAAAATAGACTTGTAGAAGTAAAAAAAACACCCATATGAATAATCAGTGAGGAAATAATATGAGCAGAGTAATTGGAATTGATTTAGGAACAACTAATTCTTGCGTTGCTATAATGGATGGCAAGCAGGCAAAAGTTTTAGAAAATACAGAAGGAGCTAGAACTACTCCATCTGTTGTTGCTTTTCTAGAAAAAGACGAAAGGTTAGTAGGGCAACCTGCTAAAAGACAAGCGGTAACTAACCCAAGTGATACTATTTTTGCAGTAAAAAGATTAATCGGTAGAAAATTTGATGGTCCTTCAGTGCAAAAAGATGTTTCAAAAGTTCCATTTAAAATTATTAAATCGGATAATGGTGATGCTTGGGTAGAAGGAAAAAGTAAAAAATATTCTCCTGCACAGATATCGGCTTTTGTGCTCCAAAAAATGAAGGAAACAGCAGAAAAATATTTAGGTCAAGAAGTTAAACAAGCTGTGATTACAGTTCCTGCATATTTCAATGACTCTCAAAGACAAGCCACGAAAGATGCTGGAAAAATTGCAGGATTAGAAGTACTGAGAATTATAAATGAACCAACTGCTGCTTCACTTGCTTATGGTTTAGATAAAAAGGGTGGAAAGAAAATTGCTGTTTATGATCTAGGAGGAGGTACATTTGATGTATCAATCCTAGAAATTGGTGATGGTGTTTTTGAAGTAAAATCTACTAATGGAGATACATTCCTTGGAGGTGAAGACTTTGATGATACTATTGTTGATTATCTAATTAACGAATTTAAAAAAGACAATGCAATAGATCTTAGATCCGACAAACTTGCTTTACAAAGATTAAAAGAAGCTGCTGAAAAAGCAAAAATCGAACTGTCATCTGCTACACAGACTGAGATAAATCTGCCGTTTATAACTGCTGATAAAACTGGACCAAAACATTTAAATTTAAAATTTACAAGAGCAAAACTTGAAGCTTTAGTTCAAAAGCTTATCGATAGAACTTTAACACCTTGTAAAACTGCTTTGAAAGACTCGGGTTTTTCTGCTGCCGATATCAATGAAGTAGTTTTAGTTGGAGGTATGACTAGAATGCCTAAAATTGTTGAAACAGTTAAAAATTTTTTTGGAAAAGAGCCAAATAAAAGTGTTAATCCAGATGAAGTTGTTGCAATGGGTGCGGCTATTCAAGCTGGTGTATTACAGGGAGATGTTAAAGATGTTCTTCTATTAGACGTTACACCACTATCACTTGGAATTGAAACACTTGGTGGGGTATCAACGAAACTTATAGATAAAAATACTACGATTCCAACCAAGAAAAGCCAGGTTTTCTCTACAGCAGAAGATAATCAGCCTGCTGTTTCGATTAGAGTTCTTCAAGGCGAAAGAGAAATGGCTGCGGATAATAAACTTTTAGGAAATTTTGAGCTAGTTGGAATTCCTCCCGCTGCAAGAGGAACTCCTCAGATAGAAGTAACATTTGATATCGATGCTAATGGTATTGTGAGTGTATCTGCAAAAGACAAGGGAACTGGAAAAGAGCAAAAAATACAAATTCAAGCTTCAGGTGGTCTCTCTGACGATGAGATTCAGAGCATGGTGAAAGATGCTGAGGCAAATAAAGAAGCTGATAAAAAGAAAAGAGATGGAGTAGACTCGAGAAATCAAGCAGATAGTATAATTTTCTCAACTGAGAAAAGTTTAAAAGAACATGGTAATAAAATTACCGAAGCAGAAAAAAAATCAATTGAAAATGCAATCTCCGATCTTAAAAACTCTTTAAAAGGTACCGATGTTGAAGATGTTAAGAAAAAAACTCAAAATTTGATACAAGTTTCTATGAAATTAGGAGAAGCGGTTTATAAAAGTCAGCAAAATAAAGCTGAACCAAATAAAAAAGACAAAGATAAAAACGAAGATTTAAAAAAAGACGATAAAGAAAATGTAGTTGACGCAGATTTTGAAGACGTCAAAGAAGATAAAGAAAAAAGCGCCTAAGGTAAACAAAGGAGCAATTTCTTGTGGCTAAAAGAGATTATTATGAAATCCTGGGTGTTAATAAATCAGCATCTCAAGAAGAAATAAAAAAAGCTTACAGAAAATTAGCATTAAAATTTCATCCTGATAAAAACAAGGGTGATAAAAAATCAGAGGAAAAATTTAAAGAGGCAAGTGAGGCGTATCACGTTTTATCTGATAACAAAAGAAAAGCTAATTATGATCAATTCGGCCACGCTGCTTTTGAAGGTAGTGGCAACCAAGGCTTTGGTAATTTTGATTTTTCTTCCTCATTTTCTGACTTATTCGAGGACTTCTTTGGTGACGATATCTTTGGTAGTACAAGAGGTTCTGGAAGAAGATCATCAAATAGAGGGAATGATTTAAGATATGACATAAACATTACTCTAGAGGAAGCATATAGAGGTAATAACAAAAAAATTAATTATACAAGTTATAAAAAATGCTCAAGGTGCTCAGGTCTAGGATCGGAGCCTGGTTCAAAGCCACAACAATGTGAATACTGTAATGGCCGAGGAAAAATAAGAAGTAATCAAGGATTTTTTACCATTCAACAAACTTGTCCGCAGTGTAGCGGTTATGGAGAAAGCATAAGTGACCCTTGTAAGCAATGTAGCGGAAGTGGAAAAAACCAAAGCCAAGAAAGCATCTCTGTAAAAATCCCAAAAGGTGTTGACGATGGCACAAGAATAAGACTTACAGGGAAAGGTGAAGCGGGACAAAAGGGTGGAGCTACTGGTGACCTTTATCTTTTTATTTCAATAAATTCTCATAATATTTTTAAAAGATCCGAAGAAAATCTTTTTTATGAATTACCAATAACATTTTCAGATGCTGCCTTAGGGACCACAGTTCAAGTTCCATCTATTGATGGAGGAAAGTCAAAAATTAAAATACCACAAGGAACTCAACATGGAAAACAATTCAGGTTGAAAGGTAAAGGAATGCCTTTATTAAGAGGAGGTGTATATGGAGATTTGTATATCAGAATTGTCACAGAAGTTCCAATCTCATTAACCTCAAAACAAAAACAACTTTTGGAAGAATTTAGAAAAATTGAGGAGTCAAAGCCTAACCCAGTTATAAAAAATTTTTTTGAAAAAGCAAAAAAATTTTGGAAAAGTTCGTAAAATAAATGATATTCGATAAAGTTATGTCTGTAATTTTTTTAATTGCAGTATTAGCTTTAATTTTGCCAGGTTTTTTATCCACTAACAAAAATTTGAAAGAATTTTTTAAAAATTTGTCTGTTTGGACTATTATTGTGCTAGTAATTATTGTAATTATTTATCTAATTAAATGAGGAAAAAAATAAATTTAGTAATTACTGGATGCCTGGGTAGGATGGGCCAGCAGCTTATTAAATCGTCAAAAGATTTTAAAGATTTTAAATTAGTAGCTCTTACAGAAAGCAAAATTATAAAAAAAAAAAATTAGTGGAATTAAACCTCAGCTAAATACGGTAGATGCGTTAAAAAAGGCCCATGTAATTGTAGATTTTACGGTTCCTAAGTGTACTCTACAAGTTTTAAATATTGCCTCTAAATTAAAAAAGAGAGTGGTAATTGGTACAACTGGGTTTTCAAAAAAAGACGAAGATTTAATTAAAAGATACTCCAAAAAAATACCAATTCTTAAAGCTGGTAATATGAGTCTAGGTGTTAATTTATTAATATATTTAACAGAAATTTCATCAAGATCTTTGGGAGAAAATTTTCTTTCAAAGATTTATGAAGTTCACCACAAACGTAAAATAGACTACCCCTCTGGTACAGCCTTAATGCTTGGAAACGGTGTGGCAGCTGGTAAAAATAAGAATTTTTACAATATAAAAGGAAAAACATTTTTAAATAAAAAAAAATTTCCGTATGGAAAAAAGATAAATTTTAATTCCATTCGAAAAGGTGATGTGATAGGTGAACATGAAATTAAATTTTCAAGTGGCAAAGAAATAGTTAGTTTAAATCATATGTCTTTTGATAGAGCTTTATATTCAGAGGGAGCACTGACTGCCTCTAGGTGGTTGATGAAAAAAAAACCAGGTCTTTATTCAATGAGAGACCTTTTAAACTTTAAGTGAACAACAAAGAAAAATCTAAGATTATTCAAAGAATACTAAATAAAACTTATCCAAAAATTCCAATTCCATTAAATTATAAAAATACTTTTACTTTACTAATTTCTGTTTTACTTTCAGCTCAATGTACTGATGTAAACGTAAATAATGTTACTAAAAAAATTTATCCAAGATATAACAAACCAAAACACTTTGTGAAACTGGGAAGAAAAAAAATAGAGCGCCTGATAAAAAAAATTGGTATTTTTAGAGTAAAAGCAAAAAGTATTTTTTATCTATCAAAAATATTAGTAGAGAAATATAAGGGTAATGTTCCTAGAACTTACAAAGAGTTAGAACAATTGCCTGGCGTTGGACACAAAACTGCAAGTGTTGTGATGTCTCAAGGATTCGGTTTCCCGGCCTTTCCTGTTGATACTCATATTCATCGGTTAGCTCAAAGGTGGGGATTAACAAATGGTAAAAACGTTATTCAGACAGAAAAAGATTTAAAGGCTATATTTCCTAAAAAAAATTGGAATAAACTTCATTTACAGATCATCTGGTATGGAAGAGAATATTGCAAAGCCAGGGAGTGCTATGGACTAACTTGCAAAATTTGTAAAAACTGTTACCCAAATAGAAAAAGAAAACTTATGATAAAAAAAGCATAATATGAAAGTATTGGGTATTGGAAACGCAATTGTTGATGTTATTTGCAGTGTAGGAGAAAATTTTCTGCACGAAAATAAGTTAACAAAAAGTACGATGAAATTAGTCGATGAAAATGATTTTAAAAAACTGCTTAAAAATCTTAAAATTGAAAAAACTATCTCAGGAGGTTCTGTGGCTAATAGCATTGTTGGTCTTTCTCAGCTTGGAAATAAAGTTGGTTTTGTTGGAAAAGTTAACAACGATGGCTTGGGGAGAAAATATTTGGAAGGGCTTTCTAAAGAGAATGTAAAATTTCACTATAATATAAAAACTGAACCAATTCCGACAGGAACGTGTTTAATCTTAATTACACCAGACTCTGAAAGGACAATGTGTACTTTTCTAGGAACCGCTGGAAAGATAAATGAGCATGATATCAATGAAAAAATTGTGGCGGAAAGTGAAATTACTTTTTTAGAAGGATATTTGTGGGATAAAGGAGACCCTCAAAAGGCTTTCAACAAGGCTATAAATTATTCAAGAAAATCAGCGATGTCTCTCTCGGATTTATTTTGTGTGGAAAGGCATAAGGAATTTTTCTTAGATTTAGTAAAAAATAAGCTAAATATAACATTTGCTAATGAACAAGAAATTAAATGCCTAATAAACGCAAAGAACTTTAAAGAAGTAATTGAATTTTCAAAGAAAATAAAAAAATTGATAATTATCACTAGAGGAGAAAATGGAGCCTTAGCAATACAAAATGAAACTGTTGAAGAGTGCGGTGTCAAGAATAATTTAGAAATAAAAGATCTCACAGGCGCAGGCGATCTATTTGCTGCAGGTTTTTTACACGGATATATTAATAATTTGTCTTTAAAAGAGAGTTTAGAAAAAGGAACAGACTTATCATCAAAAATAATTCAACAAGTAGGAGCTAGATTTTAGTTATTGTAATCGATTAAATTAGTTTTCCTATTTTTATTTGATCTATTAAAACTTCCCTTGCCCTTTTTAGGTTTAACAACTCTTTTTCTATATTTGTTTGAGAACAAATCTATGGCAATTTTATTTCTTCTTTTCAAATCGAGTATCCATTTTCATTATTTAAAATAAAAGCATCATCTTCAAATTTATCCTTAATTTTTTTTCTTAATCTATAAA
>MDTB01037639.1_pt1 | contig 104036 bp, 88 predicted proteins | sample 811161 | NCBI WGS metagenome assembly MDTB01 (sample SAMN05326650, study PRJNA326480) | marine metagenome | isolation source: seawater | place: Mediterranean Sea | collected 2009
CTTTGAGAAAATTATCTGTTCATGTTAGTTTACTTAATAAATACAACAATAAAATAGATAATGAGTTACTTTTTCATGTAAAAAAACTTGATAATTATGTTGGTTATTCGTCTATAGAGTCCATAAATGAGATTGAGTTAGGAACATTTTTAGAAAAAATAAAATCTGATTTAAATCATATTTATTCATTAATAACAAAAACATATTTCTCACAATTATATTAAATATGTCGAAACTTTATTTAAGTCACATTACATCTTTTTCATACTCAAATTTTGTAGTTGAAAGTTCAAATCAAATTATTTTATACCCATACAATGATACCAATCAACAAGTCATTTCACATTCCTTGAAAATTACTGGAAATCCAAATATTTATACAAATTTTGATTGGTATGGAAATAAAGTTGGTTTTTTTAACTATTTGTTACCACACAAAAATCTTTCTATCGAATCTGAGGCTGAAATTTTAGTCAAGAAAGTTGAATTACCAAAAAATGAACTTAATATAAAAGAATCTTGGAATCAAATTAATAAACTCAAATCTGAAAGCATTGATTTTTTTGAATTTACTCACTGCGCTGATAATGTAAATAAAAAAGCAAAAAAAGCTTTGAAGGAAATGGATCTTAAAAATTTATCTCCCTTTGAATTGGTTTTAAAACTTAATAAATACGTGTATGAAAATTTTAAATACAAAAAAGGAATCACCAAAGTCGATACAAGTGTAGATAAAGTTTGGGAGCTAGGTCTAGGTGTTTGCCAAGATTTCACAAATGTTATGTTACAGTTATGTCGTTTATCAAATATTCCTTCAAGGTATATAAGTGGTTATGTTTGTAGTTCTGAAAGAATAAGAGGCGACGGAGCCACACATTCTTGGGTTGAAGTGTTTATACCAAACCATGGATGGTTAGGTATTGATCCAACCAATAATTGTATTTGTCAAGACCTGCACGTTAAAATTGGAATTGGTAGAAATTACAATGATTGCGCCCCAGTAAAAGGGGTGTATAAAGGAAATGAAGAGCAAAAAATGGATGTTAAAGTTAATTTGTCAACAAAAAAATTGATTGTCAAACAAACTAAATCTGTTTGGGATGAGAAAACAATTGAAAAAGAGGATGTAAATAGCTATCAAAAAAATCTTGAAATGATACAACAGCAACAACAACAATAAAGTTTTTACCATTCTATTGGTTCATTTAGAAATGAATTGCATTTACTAAAATGTTTATTTCCAAACCACAACCCTCTATTTGCGCTTAAAGGGGAGGGATGACCAGACTCTAACACAAGATTTTTATTTCTATCAACTATTTTGGCTTTTTGTTTGGCATAATTTCCCCAAAGCATATATACAACTCCACTTTTATTTTTAGCTATAGATTGTATTATAGCATCAGTAAAAAATTCCCATCCTTGATTTTGATGACTACCAGGCTCTCCTCTTCTGACAGTCAAAATTGAATTCAATAATAAAACACCTTGCTTTGCCCAATGTGATAAATCTCCTGAAATTGGATAAGGTTTGTTTAAATCATTTTTAATTTCATTAAAAATATTTACCAATGATGGCGGGTGTATAGTACCATCTGAAACAGAAAAACACATACCATTTGCTTGCCCAGGACCGTGATACGGATCTTGACCAATAATTATTACCCTAACCTTATAAAAAGGACACATATCTAATGATTTAAGAATATTTTTTCCTCTTGGATAACAAGTGTTGTTTTGATATTGTAATTTTACAAATTGAACTAATTTTAGGAAATATGATTTTTCAAATTCATCGCTTAACATATTTTGCCAAGATTTTTCTAATCTTACCTACATAAAAAAACTATTTTTGTTTTGCTTGAAGTTAGGAAAATTTAACATGAAAAATATTTCAAAAAAAACTTTAGAAGATTTAGAATTTTATCAAATTTTATCATTGGCATCTAAAAAATGTTCTACGGAGGTCGGAAAAAAGGAAATTTTAGCAACCGAACCTCTTAACTTAATTTTAGAAGTTGAAGAACTAATTTTAAAAACTAACGAATATTTTTATTCTTTTGAAATTGAAAAACAAATACCAAATCATGGATTTGATGACGCTTACTACGAAATTTCACTCCTTTCTGTTGAAAATAGTAAAATTGAAGTTGGGGGTTTTAGAAAAATTCTCGAAATAAATGAAAAATCAAATACTTTAATTCAATATTTTAAAAAAAATAAGGAATTCTTTCCAACACTACATAAATCAACAAGTCATTTAAAAATTATTAAGGAATTGCCTGATGAGATAAATAAAATAATCAACAGGTTTGGAGAAATTAAGGACACTGCATCTGAAAAACTATCTTCCATAAGAAAGCAAATTAACAATGTAAGGTCCAAAATTGGTCAAAGTTTTGGAGCTGCACTTAGCACTTACCACAGTTCTGGATTTTTAGATGAAATAAGAGAAACTGTAATTGGAAATAGAAGAGTACTTGCAGTTAAGTCGATGTACAGAAGAAAAATCAAAGGTGTGATTCATGGAAGTAGTAAAACTGGGAGTATTATTTACATAGAGCCACAAGCTACTTTAATGTACTCACAAGAACTTCAAAATTTAGTTTATGATGAAAAAGAGGAAGTTGATTTTATATTAAGAAAATTAACAAATTATTCTAGAATACACAGAGAAGATTTAAATAATTACTCTAAATTTTTAACAAGTATTGATATAACAGCTGCGAAAGCTTATTTAGCCAGAGATATGAATGCTAAAAAACCTAAAGTTTCTGCAAAAAAAGAATTAGACTTAAAAAAAGCATATCACCCTCTACTCTATTTAAATAATAAAGGAAAAAAAATACTGACATATCCACAAAATCTTCATTTTGATGTAAATAATAGAATTATGGTTATATCAGGCCCAAATGCTGGAGGAAAAAGTATTACTCTTAAAACTATTGGATTGCTACAATTAATGTTTCAAAGCGGATTTCTTGTTCCTGTAAGTGAGCAAAGCCATATGTGTGTATTTGACAAAATTCTTACTGATATAGGAGATAATCAGTCAATAGAAAATGAACTGAGCACTTACAGTTATAGACTTAAGAATATGCAGAAATTTTTAAAAAAATGCGATAAAGAAACTCTATTTCTCATAGATGAATTTGGAACTGGATCTGACCCTGAACTCGGTGGCGCTTTAGCAGAAATATTTTTAGAAGTTTTTTATGAGAGAAAATCACTTGGAGCAATTACAACACATTACTCAAATTTAAAATTATTGGCCAACGAATTACCGAATATGATAAATGCAAATATGGAGTTTGATAGTAAAAATTTAAAACCAATATTTAATCTTGTCACTGGAGAAGCTGGTAGCTCATTTACATTTGAAGTAGCTGAAAAAAATGGAATTCCCCATGACTTAATAAACAAAGCAAAAAAGAAAACCAATAGAGGAAAAGTGAGATTTGACGCTAGCATTGCTAAACTGCAAAAGGAAAGAGCATCTTTAAATAAAAACTCTAAAATTTTACAAGAAGCTTCGATAAAAAACAAACAAGAAAATGAGAAATTAGATGTTTTAAATCAAAAAATAAAAATTAAATTAGAACAATATCAAAAATTGTACGATAAAGAAAAACGAATGATTACTCTTGGAAACAAGGTAAATAACGCAGCACTTAAGTTTTTTAACTCCAATAAAAAAAGAGCACTTGTTGCAGAACTATTAAGAATTGTTGAATATGAAAACTCAAAAAGAAAAACAAAACCTGCTGCTGTTCGAAGAAAAGAAAAAAGTAATGAAATAAGTGTAAAAAAAGAGATTGAAAAAAAAGTTGAAAATATTAAGAATGAAAAAAAAACAATTATAGAAAAAAAATCAAAAAAAAGATTTTTAAATAAATATAATTTTAAGGAAGGTGATTCGGTAAGATTAATTGACAGTAAATCTGTTGGAATAATTGAAAAACTTGAAAAAAATAAAGTAATTATTAATTATGGAACATTTAAAACTAAAACCACAACTGACGAACTGGAAATAGTTTAATCAAAAATTCTATTTTACTTTTATTAGTTTAGATACTATCATTGAAACGCTAGCATCTCCAGTTACGTTAATACTTGTTCTGCACATGTCTAATGGCCTATCTACAGCAAAAATAAGTGCCAAACCAGCTTCTGGTATTCCAGCTTGGGCTAAGACAATAACGAGCATAACCATTCCCGCTCCTGGGACAGCAGCAGACCCAATTGAAGCCAATGTTGCAGTTAAAATAATTCCTATCTGTGCACTAAAATTTAAATCAATCCCAAAAGCTTGTGCAATAAAAACTGCTGCAACGGCTTGATAAAGGCTTGTACCGTCCATATTAATTGTTGCACCAATTGGTAAAACAAAACTACTAACCTCTTCTTCAACATCTAATTTATCTGTGACACATTCCATGGTTACGGGGAGCGTGGCTGCAGATGAACTTGATGAAAATGCTAGCAGTTGAGCAGGTGAAATCCCTTTTAAAAAATCACCAATTTTTCTTCCTGTTATTATTCTAACTATAGAAACATAAAACAATATCATAAGAGCTAAACCGCAAATAACAGTAATTGTATATAAACCTAAGGCTTTAAATAAATCTATTGAAGGAGCTTCAACTACTATTGCAGCTAAAAGAGCAAAAACACCATAAGGCGCAGTTAACATAATCAAATCAATTAGCTTCAGAATAACATCGTTAACTGAATCAATAAAGTCTTTTACAGGTTTTGATTTTTTCTTGGGAATTAAAACAAGTGCCAAGCCAAATAATAAAGCAAAAAATATGACTTGAAGCATATTTCCGTTGTCTTGCAAAGCAGAAAAAATATTGGAAGGAACTAAATCAACCAAAGCCTGTAAAGGACCAGCATCTTTTTGTACTTCGGCTACAGATTGTTTCTTAGCTGCGTCATTTGCATAACTATTTAATAATTCAGTTCTCGTTGTTTCGGAGAGAGAATTACCTGGCTTAATTACATTTACTATACCCAAGCCAATTGAAACTGCTGTTAATGTTGTTAACAAATATAATATGATTGTTCTCAACCCCATATTTGAAAGTTGGGATATATTTTTTAAATCTGACACGCCTTTTATTAGTGATGCAAGAATCAAAGGAACAGCAATTAATTTTAAAACATTAATAAAAATTGTTCCAAAAGGTTTAATCCAATCTACAATTAATTGTTTTCCAAAACTAAATTGTGTCATAACTACACCAAACAACACCCCAAAAGACATTCCAATTAAAATTTGCCAGTGCAATGCAAGCTTTTTCATTTCAAATCTTTGAATTATTATTTCTTAATTGAAAGTCTGCAAGAACAAGAGCGGCCATTGACTCAACAATTGGAACAGCTCTTGGAACAACACACGGGTCATGTCTTCCTTTTCCAACTATCTTAACTGCATCACCTCTGGTATTTATTGAATTTTGGTTTTTCATAATTGTTGCAACTGGCTTAAAACCAACATTAAAGTATATATCCATGCCATTACTAATTCCTCCCTGAACTCCTCCTGAAAAATTTGTCTTTGTGGTACCGTCAGAATTAAAAATATCATTATGTTGAGAACCAAGCAAAGAACAACCCCCAAAGCCGCTGCCATATTCAAATCCTTTTACAGCATTAATGGAGAGCATTGCTTTAGCAATTTGTGCGTGTAGTTTGTCAAAAACTGGTTCTCCTAAACCTACGGGCATGTTTTTAATTACACACGACACAACACCACCAACAGTATCACCTTTTTTTCTAATTTCTTTTATTAGGTTTTCCATTTTTAATGCAACTTCTTTATCGGGGCACCTAACTGGATTTTGTTCAATAAATGAATAGTCGTCTATTAAATGTGGATTATTTAAAGAAATATTACCAACTGACGAAACAAAAGCCTGAATTGAAATTGGCTTAATCAATAATTTTGCTATACTTCCAGCAACAACTCTACATGCTGTTTCTCTTGCCGAACTTCTTCCTCCTCCCCTGTAATCCCTAAATCCATATTTTTTATCATAAACAAAATCAGCATGGGATGGTCTGTAATTTTCTTTAATATGTGAATAATCCTTTGATTTTTGATTGGTGTTTTTTATTAAAAATCCAATTGGAGTTCCAGTTGTTATACCATCAAATATACCTGATAAAAACTCGACTTTATCTGGTTCTTTTCTTTGAGTTACAATTTTTGATTGACCTGGTTTTCTTCTATTTAAGTCTTTTTGAATTGATTCAATTTCAATGGCAATTCCAGCTGGACAACCATCAATTACTCCACCAATAGCAGAACCATGCGATTCACCAAAAGTGGTTAGTGAAAAAATTTTTCCAAATGAATTTGATGACATATAAAAATTTTTTTCAAAAATAAGCCTAATTAATAAATATTGAAATTCACAATACTTAAAAACTAACAACCATGCATTTAAATGTTACTTTTTTTTACATTTACAAAAAAATTTATGAAAAAAATATTCCTTTTTTTGCTTTTATCCGCATTTTTTGTGTCCTGCAATAGTACTGATTACACAATAAATATTTCTGCTGATTTAGAAAATGATAAGGAGGTTTTTCTTATTGCTATTGATGAAAACAATCAGCCCAAAACTGTTGATACTCTCAGAATTTTGGATGGTATTGCTACATATTCAAGCAAAATTGAATATCCTGAAATGCATTATTTACTACTGAACGGAAACAGAGACGTAATTCCAATAATCATAGAATCAGGAAATATTAATGTTCAAATTTATAAAGACAGTATTAGATCTTCAAAAGCGACTGGAACTAAATCGAATAAAGAATTTAGGGATTATATTAAATTATCTAATCCAATAATTAATGACTTAATAGAAATTCAAAATGAAATGAGAAATGCAATGATTTCAAGAGACTCTTTATTAGTTTTAGATACTAGAGAGCAATTGATTGAAATGCAAGATAAATTCAATGATTTTCAATTTGAATATGTTAAGTCTAATCCAAAAGCATACCTATCAGGCTTAATACTTGAGGAATTGATTGCAACTGGAGGTGTTGATAAAGAACAAGCGTCTGAAATTTATGTTAAATTCAGTAAAACTTTAAAAAGTACAAAAGCTGGTAAGAATATTAAAGAATTAATTAAACCAGACGATATCTCTGAAGAGTCAGAAGTCAATGTTGGTGATATTGCCCCAGATTTTTCTGCACCAAATATCGTGGGTGAAACTGAAGAATTATATTTATCTAAGGGAAAATATACTATTGTTGATTTTTGGGCATCTTGGTGTGGTCCATGTAGAGTTGATAATCCCAATTTGGTGAAACTTTATGATAGATTCAAACCCAATGGACTTGAAATTTTTGGTGTTTCCTTAGATATTAGAATGAGCAGTTGGACAAAAGCAATCGAAAATGATAAACTGTCTTGGAATCATGTTTCTAATTTAAAGAGGTGGGACGATCCAATTGCTGAAAACTACGGAGTTGAATCAATACCTCAGCTTTTTTTGATTGACGAAAATTCTAAAGTTATTGCAAAAGTTAATGAAGCACACGAGTTGTTGCCATATCTAGAAAAAATCTTTTAATAACAATAATTTTCTTAACAAGTTCGATGAATTTTTTGGTTTATTATTTTTCAAAGCCATTCTTTATCATACTATCAGCACTACCCTTTAAATTACTCTATTTAATTTCTGATTTTATTTATCCCTTCGTATATCATGTCGTTAGATATAGGAGAAAAATAGTAAGAAAAAACTTAGAACTAGTCGGAATTAATAGAAATTGGATTGAAAAAAAACAAATCGAAAAAAAATTTTATAAATATTTATGTGACCTTTTTGTTGAAATGATTAAAGTTAGAGGGATGTCAAAAAAGGATATGTTAAAAAGATTTAAAATAAAAAATACTGAATTAATCAAAAAATATCATGAGCAAGGAAAATCTGTATTTGTTATGGCTGGGCACTACTCAAATTTTGAATGGTTATTATCTATTGGTTATCATGTACCACATATTCCATATGGTATTTATGCTCCATTAGAAAATAAATATTTTGACAACTATGTGAAAAAAGTAAGAACGATGCATGGTTCATATCTCATCCCTAGAAAATCTTTTGCTGTTGATTTTTTAAAACTTCAACAAGATAAAACACTAAGTCTAATTGGATTTGCAAGTGACCAATCACCTCGAAAACACAGTAAAAATTATTACAGAAACTTTTTTGGAATTAATGTTCCAGTTTTTACTGGCGCTGAAAGACTTGGTAAAAAATTCAATATACCAATTTTAATGGCCAAAGTGAGAAGAATAAAAAGAGGGTTTTACGAAACTGAAATTTTAGAAATTGCTAAAAATCCCAATGATTTTGATGATTATAAAATCACTGATTTCTTTTACGATGAATTAGAGAAATTAATTCTAGAAGAACCAAGTTTTTATTTTTGGACTCATAATCGCTTCAAGCTCAGGAAGAGTAGTTCTTGATTAACTCTTTAATTTCTTTTATAATCTTCTCAACATGGATGATTTCTTTACCTTCGGCATAAAGCCTAATTATTGGTTCTGTATTTGATTTCCTAAGGTGAATCCATGAATCCTCAAAATCAACTTTTACACCATCTAACTCAGATATATTAAAATTTTTAAATTTTTTTGCAATTTTTTTGAAAATTAAATCAACCTTAATATCATTATTTAAATTGATTTTTGTTTTTCGCATTACATAATTAGTGTATTTATTTTTTAATGCGGAAATACTAAGTTTTTTTTCAGCGAGAAGACTAAGAAATAGTGCTATTCCAACTAAGGCATCCCTTCCATAATGCAATTTCGGGTAAATAACCCCTCCATTCCCTTCACCTCCAATTACAGCTTTTACAGCTTTCATTTTTTCAACAACATGAAATTCACCAACAGGACTTGAAAAATGATTAACTCCATATTGTTTTGCTAGATCTAATAATGCTCTCGACGAAGATAAGTTTGAAACTATACTTCCAGGCGATTTAGATAATACATAATCTGAACAAGCAACCAAAGTGTATTCTTCACCAAACAACTCACCCATCTCATCAACAAAAACCAATCTATCAACATCAGGGTCTACAGCTATACCAAAATTTGATTTATTTTTCTTGACAATATCACAAAGTTCAGTTAAGTTTTCTTTTAATGGTTCTGGGTTATGTGTGAAAATTCCATTTGGGGCACAATTAATTTTTTTTACATCAACATTTAACTTTTCTAATAAAATAGGAACAGCAATACCCCCTGTGGAATTAATACCATCAACAACCCCACTAAAATTACAATGTTTTATCGCAGAAACATTTATAATTGGTAGATTTAAAATATCAGTGATATGATTATCAATGGCATCATTAACCTTAAAAATTGAACCTAATTTTTCATGAGGGGAATACTCATACAACTTATTTTCTTTAATTTTTAATATTTCTTCATTGTCTTTCATACTAATCAATTCACCTTTTGAATTCAATAATTTCAATGCATTCCAATTTTCTGGATTATGACTAGCTGTTATAATTATTCCTCCTTGTGATTTTTTTCTTAAAATCTCCATTTCTAGAGACGGTGTTGTAGTTAATCCAATATCAAATACTTTTATTCCCATACCAATTAAAGTATTCATTACAATTTCCTGTATCATCGGACCTGATTTTCTAGCATCTCTACCAACTATTAATGAACAACAATAATCGTATTTAGATTGTATTAAAAATGCGAAAGATGATGTAAATAACACAACATCAATTGGAGTTAAATTTTTTCCTGGTTCACCTCCTATTGTTCCTCTAATTCCAGAAATTGATGATATTAATGTCATCTAAGAATTTTTTCAAATATACTAACTAATACACGACGTATTTGTAATAAAACAAAATGTTATTATAATATAATTGATATTAAAATTAAATTAAATTAGCAGGTTTTATGGAAGATAAAATCAAAGTTCAAGGTAGTAGGGTTCACAATTTAAAAAACATAGATGTTGATATTCCCAGAAATAAACTTGTTGTTATTACAGGACTCTCTGGAAGTGGTAAATCCTCACTAGCGTTTGATACAATTTACGCAGAGGGTCAAAGACGCTATATTGAGACTTTTTCAGCATATGCAAGACAATTTTTAGGAGGTTTAGAAAGGCCGGATGTAGATAAAATTAATGGATTATCTCCTGTAATAGCAATTGAACAAAAAACCTCTGGAAAAAATCCAAGATCTACTGTAGGTACTATAACTGAAATTTATGATTTTTTTAGATTACTTTTTGCCAGAGTTTCAGAAGCATACAGCTACAATACTGGAGAAAAAATGATAAAATACTCAAATGAAAATATGATTTTATCTGTGGTTGAAGAGTTTTTAGGAAAAAAAGTTGCTATTCTGGCACCAGTTGTACAGTCGAGAAAAGGACACTACAGAGAACTTTTTTCTTCAATAATGAAACAGGGTTTCTCAAAAGTAAGAGTAGACAGTGAATTTATCGACCTTAAATCAAATTATAAAGTAAATAGATACAAAACACATGATATAGAAATTGTAATTGACAGATTGGAAATTGATAATAAATCTATGGACTCAAAAAGACTTGCAGAGAGCATCAATACCGCATTATATCATGGTAATGGTATGATTTTGATTTATGATTATTCAAGTGAAAATATTAAGTACTACAGCAGAAATTTAATGTGTCCAAGCACAGGGATTTCATATGCTCTTCCAGAACCAAACTCATTTTCTTTTAATTCCCCAAAAGGAATGTGTAAAAAATGTAACGGATTAGGATACAATTACAAAGTAAACGAAAAAAAAATTATTCCAGACAAATCAATCTCAATAAATATGGGTGGAATTTTACCAATCGGAGTGAAAAAAAATAACTGGACTTTTAGACAAATTGAAGCTATTGGCGAAAGGTATGGATTTTCATTAGCAGATAAAATTTCAGATATTCCAGAAGTAGCTTTTAATACCATACTTTACGGAGGTAATGAGAGTTTTTCAGTTAAATCTAAAACGCTTGGATTAACCAGAACCTACAAGATTGAATATGAGGGTGTAATTCCATTTTTAGAATATCAATTCAAAACTGGAGATACAACAAGACTTAAAAGATGGGCTAAAAATTTTATGGATAAAGTTATTTGTACAAATTGTAATGGTTCCAGATTAAAAAAAGAGTCACTATTTTTTAAAATTGATAATAAAAATATTTCTGAAATCTCTCAGATGGATATAATCCAACTTGATAAATGGGTTAAATCTTTAAAAAATAAATTATCAAAAAAACAACTTTTAATCGCCAAAGAAGTTTTAAGTGAAATTGAAAAAAGACTTTCATTTCTAATAAAAGTAGGCTTGGACTATCTTTCTTTGAGTAGAGGCTCAAAAACATTATCAGGTGGTGAATCGCAAAGAATTAGACTTGCCACACAAATTGGCTCAAAACTTGTTGGAGTTTTATACATTCTTGATGAACCGAGCATTGGTCTACACCAAAGAGACAATAATAAATTGATAGAATCTTTAATTGAGTTAAAAAATATTGGTAATTCAATTATTGTTGTTGAACATGATAAGGACATCATGAAAAAATCTGATTATATTATTGATTTAGGACCAGGAGCTGGGAAAAAGGGGGGTAAAATTATTGCAGCATCAACTCCATCAAAAATGCTAAGAAAAAATACTCCAACAGCAGATTATCTTTCAGGTAGAAAGGTAATTGAAATACCAAAATTAAGAAGAAAAGGGAACGGAAAATTTTTATCAATTTTTGGGTGCAACGGCAATAACTTGAAAAATATTGATGTGTCATTTCCATTGGGTTCTATGATTGGAGTAACAGGTGTTTCAGGAAGCGGAAAATCAACACTTATCAATGATACATTATATCCAATTTTGAATCAGCACTTTTTTAAATCAATTAAAAAACCTTTAAAATTTAAATATATAAAAGGAATTGAAAATTTAGATAAAGTTATTGATATAAATCAATCACCAATAGGCAGAACACCAAGAAGTAACCCAGCAACTTATACAGGTGTTTTCGGAGAAATCAGAACTCTTTTTACAAAAACACCTGAAGCAATGATAAGAGGATACAAACCTGGTAGGTTTAGTTTTAATGTAAAAGGAGGTAGATGTGAAACTTGTCAAGGAGCTGGAGTAAAAACCATCGAAATGAACTTTCTTCCTGATGTTTATGTTGATTGTGATGTGTGTTTTGGAAAACGTTTTAATGAAGAAACCCTTCAAATCAAATACAGAAATAAATCAATTAATGAAATTTTAAATATGACCATCAGTGATGCCTGTAATTTTTTTAAACCGTATCCGAAAATATTTAGAAAGCTTAAGACCATAAAAGACGTTGGACTTGGCTATATTACCCTAGGTCAAAAATCAACTACTCTTTCTGGAGGTGAAGCGCAAAGGATTAAATTAGCTACAGAGCTATCAAAGAGAGATACAGGACAAACTCTGTATATACTTGATGAGCCGACTACGGGGCTACACTTTGATGACGTAAGAGTTTTGATGAATTTATTAAATAAACTAGTAGACCGAGGAAACACAATGATTATTGTCGAACATAACTTGGATGTTATAAAACAAATGGATTATATTGTAGATTTAGGTCCTGAAGGAGGTAAGAAAGGAGGACGTATATGTTGTGTTGGTACGCCTGAAAAAATATCTGAACAAAAAAATAATTATACTGGAAAATTTTTAAAAAATGAATTAAACATGTTAGTATGAAAAATTGGGTTGAAATGAAGTCGAGAGACTCATGGGAGTTGTTTAAAATAATGGGTGAATTTGTTAATGGTTTTGAAAGAATCGGAATGATTGAGCCTTGTGTATCAATATTTGGATCGGCAAGAACTGAACCATCGCACAAATATTATAAAGAAACTATCCTGCTGGCAAAGAAAATAGTTCAACAAGGATTTGGGATCATTACAGGTGGAGGACCTGGAATCATGGAGGCCGCAAACAAAGGAGCACAGCTAGGAAATGGCACTTCTGTAGGATTGAACATAGAACTTCCGTTTGAACAATATCCAAACCCATTTATTGATGACGATAAATTAATAAACTTTAAATACTTTTTTGTTAGGAAAGTTATGTTTGTGAAATATGCTCAAGCATTTGTTGTGATGCCTGGTGGATATGGCACACTCGATGAACTCTTTGAAGCACTTACCCTCACACAAACTGAAAAAATAAAAAAATTTCCAATAGTATTATATGACAGTAAGTACTGGTCAGGCTTGATGGATTGGATGAAAACAACTTTATTAAATAATAATAAAAATATTAGCCCCGAAGATTTAGATTTAATTAAAATTGTGGATAATGTAGATGATACTGTTGAACATATTATGCAATTTCACACCAAAAATACATTTAGCCCTAATTTTTAATGAAAAAAACTTACAATTTTTTTTTTCTATTGACATTTTTATTTTGCTATTCACAAAACAATCAAATAATTGATTTAAAATGGGATGGCAAAAATCCTTTTGAGATAAATCATGAGATTAACTGGGTAAATAAAAGTAATAAAAAGATAAAATCCATTTTTTTAATTGATTGGAATAATTCTTATTCATCCATGAAATCAAATCTTGGTTTAAAACTTGCTGAAGAATTTGACTATAGATTAATTAGATCGAATAAAAAGGATAGAGGTTTCACCAAAATAAAATCAGTTTTATTTAAAAATCAAAAATTGAAATGGAAAAGGCTTCATGACAACTCAGATATAATAAAAATTGATTTAATTAATGATTTAAACCCCGGTGAAAAAATTTTATTTTCTGTTATTTATGAAATAAAATTACCAAACTCAAGAGTGTTTAAATATGGGATAAATAAACACAAAGATGTATTTACATACAATTGGCATCTGAGCATTGCTAAAATTAACGGAAGTGGAGATTGGGAAATTAAAAATAACAATGGTTATGGACAAAAGCCAATAGATAAGAGTACAATAAATTATATAATAAATATTCCAAAATCCTACAATCTATTAATTCCAAAAAATGGTTTCGTAACTATGCAAAATAATATTCCACTAATAATTAGCAATAAATCAAAAATTAAATCATATAATATTGGTGAAAATGTGCTCATAACAGATATGAATGACAGCAATTTATCGTATCAGTATGTTGAAGAAATTTTGAAAAAAATAAACGAATACACAGGTCGATTTTTTCCAAAACAAAATGAAGAATTTATTTGGTCTATTGAAAAAGATTATGATAAAAAACCTATTCCAATTATTAAAAATATTCCAAAAATTTTAGGGGCCTTCTCTAATTATGAATTATTAGAACTTAAACTTTTAAAAACATCAATTGATAGAAAACTAATTCAAAAATTTGGATATCAAACCAATAACGAATGGATAATTGATGCCATTTCAGGTTTTTTATTTAATAATTATTTAAATGAAAAATATCCAAAAATTAAGTTAATGGGAAACTTAGATAGGTTATCAATTTTAAAAAATTATAATTTTATTAATGCTCCTTTTTATAGAAGTTTTGAGATAGCAGGAAATATTTCCGCAAATAATAACAGAGGGCAATCAATCTCAAGTAAAATTGATGTTTTAACCCGATACAACAGAGAAATTGCTAACCCCAGCAGAGGAACAATGTCACTTATTTATTTAAACGAATTTCTTGAGTACGATTTGTTGATAGATGTAATAAAAGAATTAAATAGTTCAACTTCAGTTTTAATTGATATTAGAAATAAAATAGTCGAGAAAACAAATAAACCAATTGATTGGTTTTTTGACAATTATATAAATCAAAACAATAATCCAGATCTAAAATTAGAAGTTAAAAAAATTGATAAAGAAAATTATACTATAAAAGTTAATGAATCTATTAAAAGCAATGATTTGCCTTTAGTAGGATTGCAAAATAAATTTGAACTTTATTTTCCACTTTTTACTGAGTATGAGGAAGGCGTCTATGAGAAAAAATGGATTAAGACCTCTAATTTACAAACAGAACTGAACCCTACAAATTCTAATATTAGATCTGTTATTATTGATAAAAATCATCTAATTCCTGAAAGACAATTAAGTAATAACAGTTATTCTTTTCAAAATAGGTTTTTAAAAAATAATTTGAAATTTCGTTTATTTCAAGATATTCCCAAAAGCGGAAGTTCAATTTTGCTTGCAAGTCCTGAACTTGGATATAATTTATATGATGGTTTTATAACCGGCATTAATTTAGGAAATAGCAGTTTACTTGCTGAAAAAATAAAATTTAAAATAAATCCTAGCTATGGAACACTCTCAAATAAATTAAATGGATTAGGATATTTAATTTATTCTAAATACAAAAATGATTCATCAAATTATATGACTAGATTAAGTGTCTTTGGCTCAAGTTTTCATTATGCGGATAATTCAAGATATATATCACTTAATCCATCTTTAAAATATTTTTTTAGATCAAATGGACTTAAGGACAATTTAAGATCATCACTTACTTTTAAACACACCTCGATTAGACTTCATAATAAATCTGAAAATTCTGACAGAAAAAGTTATGGTGTTACGTCCGTTTCATACCAAAAAAATAGTGGAAATGCACTAAAAAACATATTTATAAATAGTGAGGTTCAACTTGCGAGTAGATTCAAAAAAATTAAAGCTGAAACTGAATTAGTTAAGTACTTTCTTCCAAACAGAAGAGTTACATTAAGACTATTTGGTGGATATTTTTTTAGTAATAAAAATATTGATAGCTATTTTGATTTTGGTGTTTCAAGAGTTAATGATTATTTATTTCAATATGATTTGTATGGCAGGTCTGAGAGTGACGGTATTTACAGTCAGCAGTATATTAAAGCGGATGGAGCTATGAAAACTTCGAATTATTATGAGACAGCTGACAAATTGATGATAACATCGCTTGTTAGTACTACGATTTGGAAATGGATTGAAGGATATTTTGAGTTAGGATTCATAAAAAATAAAAAGTTTGTTCATGAATATCATTGGGGTTCTGGTATCTCACTAAATATAATTCCAGATTTTTTTGAGATTCATTTTCCAATCGCTGATAGTTCTGGTTCAATCTATAAAAACAACTTTTATTCCAAGAAAATTAGATTGCAATTATCATTAAGACCCTCAACAATTTTAAAATTATTTTCTAGAAGCTGGTTTTAAATTATTAATAAACAAGTTTTTTTAAATTTGCAGTGCTATGAAAACAGTTAACCTAGCTAATTCAGTTGGTACTTTTGATGATTTTAAAAATGATATTTTAAATGATTATTATATATGTTATTTAAGTCGCCAAATAAGTATTTTGGGTCGTAAGGAAGTGCTCTCAGGCAGAGGTAAATTTGGAATTTTTGGCGATGGTAAAGAGCTACCTCAAGTTGCAATGGCAAAAGTTTTTAAAAAAGGAGATTTTCGCTCTGGATATTATAGGGATATGACATTTGCAATGGCAATTGGATTAGTCAATACAGAAAACCTTTTTTCATACGTTTATGGAAATCCTGATCCCGTTCATGAACCAATGTCATCAGGAAGACAAATGATTGGACATTACAATTCTGATGTTTTAGATGATGTTGGAAATTTAATTCCACTCACAGAAAATAAAAATTCTTTTTCTGATGTATCTAGTACTGCCTCTCAAATGCCTAGATTACTTGGATTGGCTTATGCCTCAAAATTTTTTAAAAAGCACCCTGATGCAATTGATAAAAGGCTTTCAAATGATGGAAATGAAATTGCATGGGGTACAATTGGAAACGCCAGCACTAGTGAGGGTCTTTTTTTTGAAACCATTAATGCGGCAGGTGTAATGCAAGTGCCAATGGTTACTAGTGTTTGGGATGATGATTATGGTATTTCAGTTAATAACTCGTATCAAACTGTCAAGGAAAGCATTTCTGAAGCTTTAAAAGGAATGCAAAGGAATAACAAGGAAAATGGAATTGAAATTTTTGTTGTTAACGGTTGGGATTATCCGGCTCTGGTTGAAACATATACTAAAGCAAGTAAAATAGCTAGAGACGAACATGTGCCTGTATTAATTCACGTAACTGAACTAACTCAGCCACTGGGACATTCGACATCAGGATCTCATGAAAGATACAAATCTAATAAAAGGTTAGATTGGGAAAAAAATCAAGACTGTAACTTAAAATTCAGAGAGTGGATAATTGATAAAAATATTGCTACTAAGGAACAAATACAAAATATTGAAAAAAAAGCTAGCGATGATGCAAAAAAAGGTAGAGATTTAGCCTGGAACAATTATTTAAAACCCATAGAAAAACAAAAAAAGGAAGCCTATAATCTGATTAATGAGATATACGAACAAAATCCAAATGTAGAATTTCTTTCATCAAATTTAAAAGCATTAAGCAAAAATTTAATATACAGAAAAAGTATTTACGAAGAAGTTAGAAAAGTTTTATACAAAACCACATATCTAAAAAAAGATTCAGTAAAAAACTTGAAAAACTGGTGGTGTAAAATAAAAAAATCGACTCAAAAACTTTATAGCGATAAGCTTTACAACGAGTTTGAGTCTTCTTCATTGAATTTTGATGAAATTAAACCCGAATATGAACCGAATGTAAAAAAAGTGGATGGGAGAGTTGTTTTAAAAGAAAATTTTAGAGTTCTCCTTGATAAAAACAAAAAGCTTTTAATTTTTGGAGAAGATACTGGTAAAATTGGTGACGTTAATCAAGGACTAGAAGGTCTTCAAGAAATTTTTGGAGAAGATAGAGTTTCAGACAGAGGAATTAGAGAAGCTACTATTATTGGTGAGGGAATAGGTATGGCATTTAGAGGCTTAAGACCCATAGCAGAAATCCAATATTTGGATTATTTATTATATGGAATTCAATTATTAAGCGACGACTTAGCCACTTTACATTACCGAACCCGAGGAAAACAAATTGCACCATTAATTATTAGGACAAGAGGACATCGGTTGGAAGGTATATGGCACTCAGGTTCTCCTATGGGTGGAATTTTAGGACTTCTCAGAGGAATTTTTGTATTGGTTCCAAGAAATTTAACTCAAGCAGCAGGTATGTACAACACTTTATTGAAAGGCTTCGATCCTGCTCTTTTAATTGAACCTTTGAATGGTTATAGAAAAAAAGAAAAACTTCCCAAAAATTTAGGAGAATTCACTGTACCAATAGGTTTATGTGAAAAATTAATTGATGGAAATGATATCACTGTTGTGTCTTACGGCTCAACTGTCAATATTGTTTTGGAAGCAGCAGATGTTTTAAGACATTCAGGAATTAAAATTGAAGTAATTGACGTGCAAACATTAATCCCTTTTGATAGAAAAAAAATAATTTCTGCCAGTTTAAATAAAACCAACAGGCTCATGATTGTTGATGAGGACGTTCCTGGCGGTGGAAGTGGTTATATTTTATCTGAGTTAATAAAAAATCAAGACATTTATTCATTGCTTGATTGTAACCCTGTTCTACTTACAGCAAAAGATCACAGACCTGCATATGGCACTGATGGAGATTATTTTTCAAAACCATCAAAAGAAGATATTTACGAGGAGGCATACAAAATTATGCATGAATCAAATCCAAAAAAATATCCGGAAATTTAGATTATTTTAATAAGTAACTGCTTTAGAATTTCAAACTCAGTTAATGTTACAGAATTTATGCCTTTCAGAGCAAGATCACTTTGTCTAATTATTCTTAAAATTGGAGTAATTGATTTTATGGGATACCTTTTTGAGGCCTTTTCTAAATCTTTAACGAAGTAAGGGTGAATTCCCAACTCGTTTGAAACAAATTGTGAGTTTTTGGATGTTAAAGAATGATATTTTAAAATTTGTAAAAAAAAATCATACAAACTTGAAATTGTAAGTATTACAGGATTTTTTTTTGAATTCTTACCAAAATAACGAGCAATTTTAAATGCTTTTAATTTATTTCCATCTCCAATTGCATTTCTTAACTCAAAGTTGTTGAATTCTTTGCTAACCCCGATATATATTTCAATATCATCTGAGGTAATTGTTTTTGAGTCGCCAACCGCAAGTAAAAGTTTTTTTAGATTGCTATCAATTTTACTTAAATCCGAGCCTGTATTTTCAGACATTAGTGATGCTGCTTTGAAATCAATTTTTAAACCTTTATTATTAGCATTTGATTCAATCCATGAGGGTATCTGATTTTCATACAACTTTTTTCCATCAAAAAAAATTCCATTTTTTGAAAGACTTTTAAAAAATTTCTTTCTTTTATCAATTTTTTTATACTTAAAACATATAACTAAAATGGTCGTCTCTGAAGGATTATCAAAATAGTTTTCGAACTTATGAATTGTTTTTGATAGTTCCTGCGCCTCACGAACTAAAACAAGCCTCTTATTTGACATCATAGGGTATTGCTTGCAGGCAGATATGATTTCTTCAACAGAAGTATCCTTTCCGTAAAAAATATTTTGGTTAAAATCTCTGTCACTATCCGTAATTGATTTGATCTTAACTAAATTCGCAATACTATCAATGAAATAAGGCTCATCACCGGTGAGAAAATATATTGGCTTAAATTCCAGTTTTTTTAAGGAGATTAATATTTGATTATAAGAATCCAAGTAATTTTAACAAATTTGCACAAATGGAAAAATTAAATTATCCAATTTATAATTTTAGAACTAAAATAATCAATAATAAGAGATATATTTTTGACGAAGTAAGGAAAGATTTTTTTTTACTTACAGATGAAGAATGGGTTAGACAACATGTAATACATAGTTTTATTTGTAATGGTATAAGCAAAACAAGAATTGTAATAGAGAAGCAATTTAAATTAAACGGCAACATTAAAAAGAGATTTGACATTATGATCACTGGAAAAAAAGCTTCAATTATACTTCTTGTGGAATGCAAATCTCCAAAAGTAAAAATCAATCAAACTGTTTTTGATCAAATTGCAAGATACCAGTCTAAACTTAATTCAAAATATCTTTTAATAACTAATGGAAATGAATCTTTTTACTTTAAAAAAGACGACAATACAAAATCATACGATTTTATTAATGATTTTTCATTTAAAAATTTAAAGATTTGAAACTTGCTGTAGTTATATTAAATTATAATGGAATTAAACTGTTGAAAGAGTTTATTCCAAAAATTGTTAAATATTCGACAAACTCGAAATTATATCTCATTGATAATTGTTCGTCTGATAAATCAATTAATTATGTTGAAAAAAACTTTTCTCATATAACTATTATCAAACATGCTAAAAATCTTGGATATGCAAAAGCGTATAATGAAGGAATAGAAAAAATTAAAGAAGAAATATTGTGTCTTATAAATTCGGACGTTCTAGTCACAAAAAATTGGACTGAACCAGTTTTAAAATTGTTTAAAAAAAATGATTTTATATCAGTAATTCAACCAAAAATAAAAGATTATTATAAGAAAGATTATTTTGAATACGCAGGAGCTGCAGGTGGTTTTTTAGATATAAATGGTATTCCTTTTTGCAATGGTAGATTGGGTTTTAGCTGTGAAAAAGATTTAGGTCAATACAACGGTAATTATGAAATTACTTGGGCAAGTGGAGCCTGTTTTTTTGTGAGAAATAAGCTTTTTAAAGATTTAAATGGATTTGATGAATCATTTTTTATGCATTTTGAAGAAATTGATATTTGTCTCAGATTAAAAAAGAATGGTTATAAAATTTGGTACTCAGGCGATGTGGAGGTTTTTCATTTAGGAGGCAGTACACTGAACTATAATAATCCCAAAAAATTATTTTTTAATATTAGAAACTCACTTATCTGTTACACAAAAAACCTTCCAATACTAATATTATTATTTGTTTTTTTATGTAGGCTATTTATTGATTTAGGTTTGATTATATTCTTCTTTTTTAAATTAGAACCTCAACAGGTTAAAGCAATTATTAAAGCATATTTTTCATTCCTGAGAAATTTCATTTTCAATTATAAAAAAAGAGATGGAACTGTAAATCCACTAAAATTATTTAGTGTCATACTTAATACTAATCTTTTTAAAAATTTACACAAGAAATATTAAATTAACGCGTTTTTCTATTAATTTTAAATTTTCAAATCATAATTCAATGAAAAAGTATTTTTTAATTCTAATTTCAATTCCAATTTTATTTTCCTCGTGTATTTCACAAAAGAAATACACTGCTCTTGAAACTAAACAAAAAGAAACAAAAGACTTGCTTAATACAGCTACAGTTAAGTTAAATTCTATAATTGATGAAAAAGCAAAAGTAGATGCTACTGTAGAAGCCTTAAAAGATCAACTTTCTTTTTTAAAAGCAAATAACACAGAGCTAATCAATAATATGGGTAATCTTACTACCCTATCTCAGCAAGGAGCTGAAAATCTTGAACGTTCACTGGAATCGTTAAAAGAAAAAGATTTAAGAATTACAAAAATGCAAGATGCGGTGACAAGAAGAGATTCTGTTACATTAGCACTAGTTACTAGCTTGAAAGGGGCACTTGTTGACATTAATGATTCAGATATTGAAGTGAATGTAGAGAAAGGGGTAGTTTTTATCTCAATTTCGGATAAATTACTTTTTAGAAGTGGTAGTTACACTGTAACAGATCGCGCTAAGGAAGTTCTCGGAAAGGTAGCCAGAGTTATAAATGATAAAACTGAGATTGAATTTATGGTGGAGGGTCATACAGATAATGTTCCCGTTAAAAAAGATAGCGACGTACTCATTGATAACTGGGATTTAAGTGTAAAAAGAGCTACCGCCGTTGTGCGTGTATTACAAAACGATTTTTTAGTTGATCCTTCAAGAATGACTGCTGCAGGAAGAAGTTACTACGTTCCAATAGATGATAATGAAACTTGGACAGGAAGAGCTAAAAATAGAAGAACCAGAATTGTTGTTTTACCAAAGCTAGACCAATTTTTTGATTTACTTGAGCAGGGAATGGAAGCTGCGTCAAACTAACCTTAATCAGACAATACTTTCAGTTTTGCAAATCTTAATAGTAGGCTTTTTTCGCCAGAATGAAAAAAGTCTACCACAGCTTTTAAGTTACCATCAGTTCCATCAATTAATTTTACTTTCCCCTTACCGAACCTAGAGTGAGAAACAAGATCACCAACCTTTAGGCGAGTTAAATTTATTTCTGTTTTATTTGAAAAATCCTTGATTGATTTCATTTTTGATTTTGGTGGAACAATCTTTAAGTTTTTAGTAGAAGATTTTTTAATTTTTGGTTTGAAAAATCTAATAGGATTAGTATTATTATTATCAAAAATATTTGTGTCAATATATGAGGAGTTGAAGGAATTTGATTTAAGATCTACTCCCCTTTTAGAAATACATGATTCATCTAGCTCACCTAAAAATCTGCTAGCATCTGAATCTAGTATTTTACCCCACCGAAATCTGGAGAGGGCATATGAAATATTTAATCTCTCTTGAGCTCTAGTTATTGCAACATAAAACAGACGTCGCTCCTCTTCTAAATCTTCTCTTGAATTAATACTCATAGCTGATGGAAATAAATCCTCTTCCAGGCCAATTATATAAACATTTTTGAACTCTAGGCCTTTTGCTAAATGAACTGTCATTAAAGAAACTGACTTCTTATCTACAATTTCGTTATCAAAATCTGTAGCGAGTGTTACATCCTCCAGAAATTCAACTATTGAGGCTTTTGCATCAACAATTTCCATTTGACCATCAACAAAATCTCTTATTCCATTTAACAGTTCCTCAACATTTTCAATTCTTGAAATAGATTCTGATCCCATATCTTTTTTTAATTCATCAATAATTCCAATTTTTCTTGTCAAATCGAAAGCTAAATCATAAGCATTTAATTTTTTTGATTGAATCTTTAGCGATTCAATCATTGTATAAAAAGATATTAATTTTGATTTTATACCATTATTGATATTTATTGAAATACCATTAATTTTTTCAATTACATCATACAAAGAACAATCATGTGACTTAGTTGCTAGAATTAGTTTGTCAATAGTAGTTTGACCTATACCTCTTGTAGGATAATTAATAATTCTTTTAAGACTTTCTTCATCATTGCTGTTCACAATGAGTCTTAAATAAGCTAAAATATCTTTAATCTCCTTTCTTTGGTAAAAAGATACTCCCCCGTAAACTCTATATGGAATATTTCTTTTCCTTAAAGAATCTTCAATAGAACGAGATTGAGCATTTGTTCTATATAATACAGCAAAATCATCAAATGACAGCTGATATTGCATAGAAGTTTCAAATATATTTTCAGAAACAAATCTTCCTTCTTCTGTATCAGTTGGACAACGTTGAATAACTACTTTACCACCTTCAGGGTTGTTAGTCCAAAGTTTTTTTTCCAATTTATTTTGATTTCTATTTATTAAAGCATTTGCAGTGTTTACAATATTTTTTGTTGATCTGTAGTTTTGTTCCAGTCTATATGTTATGGAATTTGGATAATCCTTGCTAAAATTTAAAATATTTTGAATATTAGCTCCTCGAAACGCATAGATACTTTGTGAATCATCCCCAACAACACAAAGGTTTTGATATTTATCTGCAAGTGATTTTACTATTAAATATTGTGAATGATTTGTGTCTTGATACTCATCTACTAAAATATATTTAAATCTCTCTTGATATTTAAATAAAACTTCTGGAAATAAATTTAATAGCTCATTTGTCTTTAATAATAAGTCGTCAAAATCCATTGCTCCAGCTTTAAAGCATCTTTCAACATATTCTTTATAAATTTTTCCTAACTCAGGTCTTTTTGATTCCCTGTCATATTCTTGAAGTTCTTGATTATCAAAGTATGCTTTTACAGTAATTAAACTATTCTTATATGATGAAATCCTAGCTCTGATTTGTCTAAATTTATATATATCTTTTTCTAATTTAAATTCTTTAATTATTGATGAAATCAATTTTTCTGAATCTTGAATATCGTATATTGAAAATGAATTTGGATAACCTAAGTAATGTGCTTCCGATCTTAAAATTCTAGCAAAAACTGAGTGAAATGTTCCCATCCATAAATTCCTTGCCTCACTTTCTCCTACAATTTTAGCAATCCTATCTTTCATTTCTCTAGCAGCTTTATTTGTAAAAGTCAAGGCCAGAATCGAGAAAGAATCTACCCCTTCGCTCATTAAATGAGCAATTCTATAGGTTAAAACTCTAGTTTTTCCAGAACCTGCACCAGCAATTACCATCATAGGACCGTTCTTGTGAAGTGCTGGCTTTAATTGAGCTTCATTTAATAAATGACTAATATCATTAATCATGGTATTAAAATAGAAAACCTTAATGTTTTTTGAAGTTTAAATACAAATAGTTATTAACAGAAAATTTTATATTAGTATATATGTCTTTAAATAAATCAATAAGCTACATTAATGGGTTTGGTTTGAACAGAACTAAAGTTTTAGAAAAAGAACTAAAAATTTACACACTTAATGATTTGCTATATTTTTTCCCAAGAAGATATGTTGATAGAAGTAAATTTTACACTCCAAGTGAAATTGACTCAACCTCTGCTGAATTACAAATTATTGGAATTATTAAAGATTTAAAAATTATTTCTGGTAATAAAGGAAAGAGGCTGATTGCAAAATTATGTGATGAAAAAAGTTGCGTTGAGCTTGTATGGTTCAAAGGAATTAAATGGGCTGAATCTAAAATAAATATCAACCAAAAATATCTAGCATTTGGGAGGGTTAATAAGTTCGGAAATAATCTATCTATACCACATCCAGAAATTGAAATTTATAATTATAAAAAATTAAAACATAAAAAAGGTAATTTTCAACCAATATATCCCTCGACAGAAAAAGTAATAAAATCTGGGCTGACTCAAAAAAAAATAAGAGAATCAGTTTATAATTTATTAAAAGATTATGATAAGGAAATCAATGAAGTTTTTTCTTATGATATTTTAAAAAAATATAAACTAGTTGATAAAAAAAAGGCACTATTTAATATTCATTTTCCTAAAAATCAAAAAGATTTAAATAATGCAGAGTATCGATTAAAATTTGAAGAATTGTTTTTTTTACAATTACAATTAGTATTAAAAAAAAATAAAAGAAAAATAGATTTAAAAAGTTTTTCATTTCCAAAAGTTGGTAAAAATTTTAATGAGTTTTATGAAAAATACTTGCCTTTTAATTTAACAAATGCACAAAAGAAAGTAGTTAGAGAAATTAGAAAAGACTTGAAAAGTAATGCTCAAATGAATCGATTATTACAAGGAGATGTAGGTTCAGGCAAAACAATTGTCGCTTTTCTAACAATACTTATTTGTATTGATAATGACATGCAATCTGCGATGGTTGCACCAACAGAAATTCTTGCTCAACAACATTATAATAAAATTAAATCCATGTGTGACCCACTGAAAATTGAAATTGGAATTTTAACAGGATCAACAAAAAAGTCAGAGCGAACAAATATTTTAAATAAAATTGATAATGGCAGCTTAAAGATATTAATTGGGACACATGCACTTTTTGAGGAAAAAGTAAAATTTAAAAATCTTGGCTTAGCAATAATTGACGAGCAACATAGATTTGGTGTTGCTCAAAGATCAAAATTGTGGTTAAAAAATACAGTTCCGCCAAATGTATTAGTCATGACAGCTACTCCAATACCAAGAACATTAGCAATGACAGTTTATGGTGATTTAGATATTTCGGTTATTGACGAATTACCACCAGGAAGAAAGCCGATTAATACAGTTCACAGATATGAGTCAAAACGATTATCAGTTTTTAAATTTCTAAAAGAAGAAATATCCAAAGGACGACAAATCTACATTGTTTATCCTCTTATTTCAGAATCAAAAAAATTGGATTATAAAGATTTAATGGATGGATATGAAAGTATATGTAGAGAATTTCCCAATGAAAAATTTCAAATCAGCATTATGCATGGCAGAATGAATTCGGAAAATAAAGCTTTGGAAATGGAAAGATTTAAAAATGGAATAACACAAATAATGGTATCTACAACTGTAATTGAAGTGGGAGTCAATATTCCAAATGCAAGCGTTATGGTTATTGAAAGTGCAGAACGTTTTGGTTTATCACAGTTACACCAATTAAGAGGTAGAGTTGGAAGAGGAACATATAAAAGCTATTGTATTCTTATGACAAAATTAAAATTGAGTGAAGAAGCAAAAACTAGAATAACTTCTATGGTTAGAACTCAGGACGGTTTTGAACTTGCAGAAATTGATTTACATATGAGAGGTCCCGGAGATATTATGGGTACACAACAGAGCGGATTGTCTACATTTTTAATTGCAGATATAAAAAATGACAATGAAATATTTAAAATTTCTAGACACGCAGTAAACGAGCTAATTAAATATGATAAAAAGATTGAAAACAAAGCGAATATTAACATTTCCAACGCTTTAAAAAAAATTGAGAAAGGAAATAATATTTGGAAATACATCGGATAGTTATTCAAAATTCATAGTTGTATATTTATATTAAAATTAATAATGCTAATCTCATACAACTGGCTTAAAGAGTTTATTAACACCAAACTTAGTCCAAAAGAAATCAGTGAGGTTCTGACAAGTATTGGGTTGGAAGTTGAAGGTATAGACTCCTTTGAATCAATTAAAGGTTCTTTAAATGGCTTAGCTGTTGGAAAAATTCTTGATTGCTTTAAACACCCAAAATCAGAAAAATTAAAAATTACAAAAGTTGACATTGGAGATGATTTACCAATTCAAATTGTATGTGGAGCTCCAAATGTTAATAAAAATCAAACCGTGGTAGTAGCAACTGTTGGAACTACATTGTTTAACAATCACGGAGAATCCATAAAAATTAAAAAAAGTAAGTTTAGAGGTGAATTAAGCGAAGGTATGATTTGTGGTGCTGATGAAATTGGAATGGGTGAAAAAACAGATGGCATCATGTTGATTGATTCAAAGCACAAAGCTGGAACACAACTAAATAAAGTTTTTTCAATTTATAAAGACAAGATATTTAATATAGGTTTAACTCCAAATCGCTCTGACGCTATGAGTCACCTAGGAGTTGCACGAGATTTAAGAGCATTCTTACTTAAAACTAGCGACGTGCCTACTTTGATAACTCCGCCTGTGAGTTCATTTCATGTTGAAAATAACAAAGGAAATATTCAAATTGAAGTTGTTGACTCGAGTTCAGCGCCAAGATATTGTGGAGTAAGAATTAGTGGAGTAAAGGTAAAAGAGTCTCCCAAAAAGATTAAAGATAAATTGAAAGCTATTGGAGTAAAACCAATCAATAACATAGTTGATATTACAAATTACGTTTTGCATGAACTAGGCCAACCATTACATGCCTTTGATGTTGATCAAATAAAATCTAAAATTATTAAAGTTCAAAAATTAAAATCAAAGACAAAATTGATTACACTTGATGGTATTGAAAGAGAATTAGATGAAGAAGATTTAGTAATCTGCGATGGGAATAAACCAATATGCTTAGCAGGTGTCTTTGGTGGATTAAGTACTGGAGTTAATGAATATACTAAGGAAGTTTTTATTGAAAGTGCATATTTTGAACCAAAAACTATTAGAAAAACAGCAAAGAGACATGGACTTAACACAGATGCATCATTTAGGTATGAACGAAGCATTGATATTGAATTGGTAAAATATGCATTAAAAAGAGCTGCAATTTTAATTCAAGAAATTGCTGGAGGGTTTATATCATCTGATATTTACGATAATTATCCAAACAAAATTAAACCAACTCAGGTCGTTTTAAAATTTGAGTATATGGAAAAACTAATTGGGTTCAAGATTCCAAATGAAGATGTAAAAAAAATATTGCATGGATTAGATATTAAAATTTATCATGCAAGTGAGTTATCTTTTGGACTTGAAGTTCCATCATATAGATATGACGTTAGAAGACCGGCTGATATAGTTGAAGAAATACTTAGAATTTACGGATATAATAGTGTTCTAGTTGATAACAAAATAAAAATTTCCATTCCTAGTTTTGAAGAAAATTCAAAATTTCATACAAAAAAGAAAATTGCAAATCATTTAGTTTCTAAAGGATTTTATGAGGTATACAACAACTCAATTACATCAGAATTACAGAACAATAAAAATTCTATAAAAATTATTAATCCTTTGAGTAAAGAGACTTCTGAAATGAGAAATAATCTAATATTTGGTTTACTTAAAAACATTGAATTCAATATTAACAGACAAGAAACTAATCTCAATTTATTTGAATTTGGAAGTGGATATAAAAAGTCAAAAAAAAATTACAACCAAATAGAATACATGACTATAGCAACCACAGGTCTTCAACATATTCCACATTGGATATCAAATCCAATGAAATCTGATTTCTTCTTTATTAAAGGAATTGTAAGTTCAATTTTTGAAAGACTGGGACTAAAAATTCAATTCAAAATTTCTAAAAATCCTTTGTATTATGAGTTTATTGAAATTTTATCCAAAGAAAATATTATAGGGGAAATTGGAAAAATAAAATCTAATATTTATGAGAGTATAAATATTGAACAAGAAGTATATATTGCTTCAATGGAGCTTGATAAAGTTCAAAAGATTTTAAAAAACAAATTGAAAGTTGAAAGATTATCAAAATATCCAAGAGTTCAAAGAGATATTTCAATAATTATAAATGATGAGGTTAACTTTGAAGAAATAAAAAATACAACAAAACAATGTGCTCCAGTTTTAATTAGCTCAATTGAATTATTTGATGAATACAAAGGAAAAGGAATACCTAATGGTAAAAAATCATATGCACTCTCAATAAGTTTAATAGACAAATCAAAAACTTTAACTGAAAAAATTATTGAAAAAACTATTTCAAAAATCATTGAGAAACTAATCGAAAAATTTGGTGCAACACTTCGTGAGTAATATTTGTTTGACCAACGTTAAACAATTGATTGTTTGTAAGTTATGTATATATTTGTAACGCTAAAAAAAAAGAAAATGTTTACACCTACCAATTTGTATAATGAACTCAATAAAGTAAAAGAAATAACAATAAATCAAAACAACAATGTCCAGTTCAATATAAATCAACCAAAAAAATTAAATCCTAAAAATATTTATCACATTAATGACATAAAAAAAACTTGCATTGACTTTAGACTTAGATTTCTAGATGCAAAGTTATTTAAAGGAGTTTTTCCTAAAGAAGCATCAATTAAATTACAACAAATTGAAAAAGAACACGGGGTTTCATATGATAACTTAAAAATTATGGCTCCGTCAAAAATGTTTAAATTAGAAAACTATGATGATCCCCTTCTATTTGCTGATTTAGGAAATGGTTATTACTATTTCATACATAAATGGGGAAATGATCTCCATCCACTCAGAAAGTTTTTGGTTTGGCCTTACAAGAACTTGGTTAATATTTGTATCGCTACGATTGCATTAAGTATATTTATTTCTTCACTAATTCCAATTTCTCTTTTCACCCCAAATCCATCAATCGGTGATTCAATACTGGTTCATTTGTTTGTATTCAAATCAATTGGTGCTATTGTCATTTACTATGGTTTTGCCAGTGGTAAAAATTTTAATGAAGCCATATGGAGAAGCAAATATTTCAATCGTTAATGTCAATAAATAAATTAAGATTTGTTCATTTTTATACGGGAAATATTTTTGAAGTTCAAAAATTACGTGAAACTTTACTTGAAGCTAATATAAAAACCTTGGTGAAAGATGAGTCTGAATCTGCAAGGTTTGCAGGTTTTGGTTCTACAGTTTTGATTCAGCAACTCTTTATTCCAAGTGATAAAATTGAGGAAGCAAAAAGAATTGTTTAGACATACATTTCTTTTCTTAAATCCCTAATTTTAGAATCTGACATATATTCATCAAACTTCATTTGACGATCGATTGCTCCATTTGGCGTAATCTCAAGTATTCTATTCCCAATTGATTGAGCAAAAGCATGGTCATGGGTTGTAAAGAGGACATTTCCTTTAAAATTTATTAAGGAATTGTTAAGTGTTGTTATTGACTCCAAATCCAAATGATTTGTTGGTTCGTCAAGCATAATTACGTTTGCTTTTTCCATCATCATTTTAGATAACATGCATCGTACTTTTTCACCACCTGACAAAACATTACATGGCTTCAAAGCTTCCTCACCACTAAAAAGCATTTTCCCTAGAAAACCTCTCAAAAAAACTTCCTCACGTTCTTCTTCAGATTTGGAAAAATCACGTAACCAATCAACTAACGAAATATTTTTTTCAAAAAAATTTGCATTATCGACTGGTAAATAGCTATGGTTAGTAGTTATACCCCAATTGAATGTTCCAGAGCTAGCCTTTATATTATTATTTAAAATTTCATAAAAAATTGAAGTAGCTCTAGGGTTTTTACTAAAAACAACTAATTTATCTCCTTTTGTCATATTTAAATCGATATTCTTAAAAAGAACAATACCATTTTCTTCATATGACAATGATTCTATACTTAAAATCTGATTTCCAGCCTCTCTTTCTCTTTCAAAAATGATTGCGGGATACCTTCTGGATGATGGACGTATATCGTAAATATTTAATTTTTCAATCATTTTTTTTCTTGATGTTGCTTGTTTTGATTTAGCAACATTAGCACTGAATCGAGAAATAAATTCTTCAAGTTCTTTCTTTTTTTCTTCAGCTTTTTTATTTTGCTGAGCTTTCTGTTTTGCAGCAAGCTGACTGGACTCATACCAAAATGAATAATTACCTGAATAATTATTAATTTTTCCAAAATCTATATCTGATATGTGCGTACAAACAGCATCAAGAAAATGACGATCGTGTGAAACAACAATAACAGTATTTTCATAATTTGCTAAAAAATTTTCTAGCCACTTTATTGTGTCATAATCTAAATCGTTTGTAGGCTCATCCATGATAAGAATATCTGGATTACCAAATAGCGCTTGAGCCAATAAAATTCGAACTTTGCTCTTGGAATCTATTTCACTCATATTAGAATTATGAAGTTGTAAATCAATTCCTAAGTTTGAAAGTAAAGTAGCAGCATCACTTTCAGCATTCCACCCATTCATCTCCTCGAATTTAATTTGCAACTCACCTACTTTCTCACTGTCGGCTTCAGAAAAATCGGCTTTTCCATATAAACTATCCATTTCCTGCTTAATTAAAAATAAAGGTTTATTTCCTCTAACCACTGTCTCTAAAACCTCATAATCGTCATAAGCAAAATGATTTTGCTCTAAAACAGAAATTCTTTTACCAGGTTCAATAGTAATATTTCCAGAATTAGCTTCTAAATTTCCTATCAATACTTTAAGAAATGTAGACTTGCCAGCTCCATTTGCACCAATAATACCGTAACAATTTCCTTTATTGAAAGAAATATTAACGGAGTCAAAAAGTACTCTTTTACCAAACTGCACAGAAAGGTTTGATACACTAATCATAACTACTGATTACTTTTTTTGTGATCATCTAAAAACTTAGCCAAACCTATATCAGTTAATGGATGATTTGCCAAGTTTTTAATTGCACTTAAAGGAGCAGTCATTACCTCTGCTCCCATCTTTGCACATTCTATTATATGCATGGTGTGTCGAACCGAGGCAGCTAAAATTTGAGTCTGAAAACTATAATTATCAAAAATCCCTCTAATCTCTTCAATCAATTTTAAACCGCTTGTTGAGACATCATCCAATCTTCCCATAAATGGCGATACATAAGTTGCTCCAGCTTTAGCTGCTAAAAGAGCCTGACCACATGAAAAAATAAGTGTACAGTTAGTTTTTATTTTCTTTTTTGTTAAATGTTTTATTGCTTTAATTCCCTCCAAAATCATTGGAATTTTTATAACAATCTTGTCATCAATTTTACAAAGCTGCTCTGCCTCTTCAATCATACCATTAAAATTTGTTGAAATTACTTCCGCGGAGACATCACCATCAACAATATCACAGATTGATTTATAATGATTAAAGATATTTTTTTTTCCACTAATCCCCTCTTTAGCCATAAGAGAGGGGTTGGTGGTTACACCATCTAAAATACCTAAAGATTGTGCTTCTTTTATTTCATTTAAATTGGCAGTATCTATAAAAAATTTCATGTTTATTTATTTTAAATTATAATGAGATGCTAGAAGTTTTTCGTACCATTTTTGTGGTAATAAAAATTTTATAATTGATGATAGTTTTTCCAACATTGGACCAACCTTGTAATGTGGCCTAGGTTTTTTTTCTATAATTAATTTTTCAATTTTTTTTGAAACTTTTTCTGGCTCAACACCTTTTAAAATATGCTTATTCATCTCACTGACTGCATCTGTATATGAAGAGAAATACGGTGAGTTTTTAGAAACTTTGGCATATAATCTGTTTGATGCAATGGATGTTTTAATTGACCCCGGAGATAAAACTGTACAATGAATATTAGTATTTAGAAGCTCTAACCTTAAACTTTCGCTAAATCTATTAATTGCCGCTTTAGATGCAGAATAAATTGACCTAAAAGGAAGGCCATTATCACTAGCGATGGATGATATATTAATTATTTTTCCAGAGTTTTTTAATCTCATTATTTTTAAAACATGTTTAATAACATTAATTGGCCCATAAAAATTTGTTTTCATCAATTCATTTAGCATATCTAAATCAGTCTCCTCAGCAGGCGCAGCCATGCTTACACCTGCATTGTTGATTAATACATCAATAGATTTATATTTATCATATACAAGCTTTACAGCCTTGCTTATTGATTTCTCGTTTGTTAAATCCATATAAATTAATGGGAATTTATAATTTGAATACTTATCAGGATTTCTAGAAGTACCAATTACTGTATATCCATTTTCTAAAAGAAATTCAGCTGTAGAAAAACCAATTCCTGATGACGCGCCTGTAATAAATACTATTAAATTTTTCATTTTACAAAAAAAGGCAGGCGACCTACATCACACCGCTACAACCACCTACCCTTGCTACGTTTCCGTCCTGGGGGAGTTCAGTAGGAGCTGGTTGTGTAGAACCTGCCACAGCAAATATATGTGGTTTATAAGTTTTAATTTTAACATTATTAATATTTTTAATTAATTTTTTAGATGAAAAATATATTTTTTATTGTCCCTGCAGTTTTACTTGTTATTTTATCATGTTCAACAAAACAAAATATAAACTATGAAATTAGTTTTTCGAATTCAAATAAAAAATTAACCCCACATGACACGATAAGAATTTCTTTAAATACAAAAAAGGATATTGATTCTGCCATTTTTTTTATTGAAAAAAAAGAGATAAAAAAAAATTATTTCATAGCTAAAAGTACTGGTGAATTTAATGTGAAATCAAAATTATTTTCCGGAAAAAAAATATATGAAATTTCAAAAAAATTTAGAGTATACGCAAAAAACAAACCTTCAATTTATGAATACAAATTAATAAAAACATATCCCCATGACATAGAAGCTTACACGCAAGGGCTGGAGTTTATCAATGATACTCTATATGAGAGTACTGGACAGTATGGCACCTCATCATTGAGAAAAGTAGATTTTAAAACTGGAAAAGTATTAAAAAAACTACCTATTAATAAAAGCTATTTTACCGAAGGAATAACTCATTTTAAAGATAAAATTATTCAATTAACATGGAAAGAAAATATTGGATTTGTATACGATAGAAAAACCTTTAAATTATTGGATACTTTTGAATACAACAAAAGTCCGGAAGGATGGGGATTATGCAGTGATGGTAATTTTTTGTATAAAACCGATGGTAGTTACAAACTCTGGAAAATTGATCCACTGACGTTTGAAGAACTTGAAAGTAAGGATATTGTAACTCATAATAACTTTATTTCAAAAGTTAATGAGTTAGAGTATGCTAATGGATTAATTTATGCTAATACATACCAGTTCAGCAAAGATGTCGTTATAATAATAAACCCTACAACTGGAATTGTAGTTGGGGTTATAGATTTTTCAGGTTTAAAAGAAAAGGTTAAGAATCATAACAATATTGATGTTTTTAATGGAATTGCTTTCCATCCTAGTAGAAAAACTTTTTTTGTAACTGGAAAAAATTGGGATAAATTATTTGAAGTTGAAATATTTAAGAAAAATTAACAATTACCCATCAGCATACTTAATTTTATTTCTTTTATTAGGAATTTTTTTATTATTCAGTTGTTCAAATGAACTTTCTTTTAGACAAGTTAATTCAAATGAGTTGTCATTTAGTAAAGATACAATTTACTTAGATACAGTATTTACTAACATTGGTTCCTCAACTTATACATTAAAAGTTTACAACAAAACAAAAGATGACATTCAAATTCCTAATATTTATTTAGAAAACGGCGAATCTTCAAATTTTAGATTAAATGTTGATGGAATTTCTGGAAAAAATTTCAATAATGTAGAAATTTTAGCGCGTGATAGTATTTATGTATTTATTGAAACTACTGTAGACATTAAAATACTTTCTGGCAACGAAACTCAATTCCTCTATGAGGATAAAATTAAATTTTCTGATGTTGGTGAAGTAAACTTAATGACACTTGTACTTGATGCTATTTTTTTATATCCAAAAAAAAATAACCAAGGAATTAAAGAAACAATTCAAATTGGGACTAACGAAGAAGGAGATAATATTGAGATTGAAGGTTTTTATTTAAATGACGATCAACTAATATTTACGAATGAAAAACCCTATGTAATTTATGGATATATGGCCATTCCGTCCCATAAAAAAGCAATTTTTGAAGCTGGTTCAAGATTATATTTTCATGAAAATTCTGGGATTGTTGTAGCTAATAATGCATCAATATCTATTAATGGTGAATTAAGCAATAATCCCGAAAAAATGGAAGGAGAAGTTATATTTCAAGGAAACAGGCTTGAATCGGAATATGACGAAATTCCGGGTCAATGGGGAACAGTATGGCTGACATTTGGAAGTAAAAATCATATCATAAATAATTTAACAATTAAAAATGCTTCAATAGGAATATTAGTGGATGGAGGTGGAAATTCCGCAAATGAAAGTTTGATATTACGAAATACACAAATTCATAATAGTTCATATATTAATTTATGGGCTAAAAATGCTTTTATACGATCTGAAAATAGTGTTTTTGGAAATGCTGGACAGTATTCTTTTCTTGCTAATTTAGGTGGAAATTACTCATTTACCCATTGTACTTTTGCGAATTTTTGGGATTTCAGCTACAGAAGCGCACCCAGTGTTTTTATTGGTGACTTTATCTTGCTTAATGATAATTCAGTTTTTACAAAAGCACTAACAAAAGGCTATTTTGAAAACTGTATAATTGACGGTAACCAGCCTACAGAGTATTTTGTTGAAAAAAACGGTAATGAAGAATTTAACCTTAAGGTTATAAATTCTTCAATAAAATTCAATTTGTCTGAAAACTATAATGACGAAAATTCTTTTTTTGATTGGCAAAATGAAAATTTTTATTCCAACATATTTTTAAATAAGAAGTCCTCATTTATTAATATTGAAAATAATAATTTTGGAATTGATCAAAATAGTGAGGTTTTGAATAAGGGAAGCACAAATGGTGCTTATAATGTACCAAAAGATATAAATGGATTTTTTCGGAGCGAAACTATAGATTTGGGCGCATACCAACATGTGATAGTCGACATAGACTAAGGAACGAACAATGGCCTGTCCTTCATTAAATGATTCACTTTTTTCTTAACTGATAAAGTAACCTTTTCATTTGCTGCATTATTTATTACAATGTCGATTAACTCAACAATTTCGTCAATATCTGACTTATTGATTCCCCTGGTTGTGATTGCAGGAGTTCCAAATCTAATTCCAGAAGTAACAAATGGAGATTTTTCGTCAAAAGGCACCATATTTTTATTTGCAGTTATATCGGCTTTTACCAGAGCTTTCTCTGCATCTTTTCCAGATATTTTTTTGTTTCTCAAATCAACAAGCATCATATGATTATCTGTTCCATCTGATATTAAATTGTATCCTCTTTTAATCAACGATTTTGCCATTTCATCAGCATTTTCCTTGACTCTCAAAATATAATTTAAAAAGTCATCTGTTAGTGCTTCACCAAATGCAATTGCTTTGGCACCGATTACGTGTTCTAATGGTCCTCCTTGATTTCCAGGAAATATAGCTGCATCTAACAATGCTGACATCATCTTTAAATCTCCATTTTTTAATTTGAGATTAAAGGGGTTTTCAAAATCGTTACCCATAACGATAAGACCACCTCGAGGACCTCTTAATGTTTTATGAGTTGTTGTTGTTACAACATGACAATATGGAACTGGGTCATTTAATATCCCTTTCGCTATTAAACCAGATGGATGAGAAATATCAGCCAATAAAAAAGCACCAATATTATCAGCTATCTCTCTAAATTTTTTAAAATTCATATCTCTGGAATATGCAGAGGCTCCAGCAATAATCATGTTGGGTTTTTCTTTTTCAGCAATTTTTGAGATTGAATCATAATTAAGCAAACCTGTTTCTTTATCAACACCATAAAAAACAGCTTTGTAAAGTCTTCCAGAAAAATTCACAGGTGAACCGTGTGTTAAATGACCTCCGTGAGCTAAATCGAAACCCATTATTTTGTCTCCAGGCTTTAAAAAAGCATGATAAACGGCTGTATTCGCTTGCGAACCAGAGTGTGGTTGAACATTAGCATAACATGCTCCAAATAGAGATTTAGCTCTCTCTATGGCTATTGTTTCTATTTTATCAACAACTTCACAGCCACCATAATATCTTTTTCCTGGGTAACCCTCAGCATATTTGTTAGTCAAAACAGAACCCGTTGCTTCCATAACCTGGGAGCTTGTAAAATTTTCAGATGCTATTAATTCAATACCGTTTACTTGACGATTCTTTTCAGACTCAATTAAGTCAAAAATTTTTTCATCTCTTACAATATTCATAATAATTTTAAAAAAGTCAAAATTATGTATTTGTTCTTAAATGAAAGTTTTTTAAAAATTGTTTTATTAAAAAAAAATTAACATAAGAAAGAAGGTTATATTTTTGTAAAATGCAAAAGTTAATAGTTATTAAAAATAAAAAAGCAAACTTTGAGTATGAACTTATCGACTTCTACACAGCTGGTATTGTTCTATCAGGTACAGAAATAAAATCAATTAGACAAGGTAGGGCTTCTATTGTAGATAGTTTTTGTTCTTTTAACGATAAAAAAGAACTTTTTGTTATTAACATGCATGTGGAACAGTATAGCCAAGGTGGATATGTTAAACATAAAATTAAAGGAGACAGAAAACTTCTACTTGAAAAAAAAGAATTGATAAAACTGAAAAAACAATTACAAAATATTGGCTTAACAATAATTCCAATAAAACTTTATATAAATCAAAAAGGCTTAGCTAAACTAGACATTGCTTTAGCAAAGGGTAAAAAAAATTACGATAAACGTCAAAAGATAATGGAGAGAGAAAATAAAAGAGAAATTTCAAGGGTGAAAAAACAATCTTAAAATTTAGTTTTTATTTTTCAACATTGGAACAAATCTAAAATTTCCTTTAGATACCTTATCAAATTCATTTTCACTTTTTCTTTTAATTACAAACATTTTTTGAGTGTTGAGGCCAACAGGAATAACCATTAAACCACCAATTTTTAGCTGTGAAAGTAATTTTTTTGGTAATTCGGTAGAACCAGCAGTAACAATAATTCTATCAAAGGGAGACTGAGGTAAATAGCCCAGGTAACCATCTCCAAAAATTATTTTCTTTGGATTATAACCTAGCTTTGGTAAAATTTTTAAACATTTTCTATACAACTTATGTTGTCTTTCAATTGTAAAAACATTTGCTCCCATTTGACATAAAACTGCAGTTTGATAGCCAGAGCCGGTACCAATTTCAAGGATTTTCATCCCTTTTTTTAATTTAAGCTCCTGCGTTTGAAAAGCAACAGTGTATGGCTGTGAAATGGTTTGATTTTCACCAATAGGGAAAGCTTTGTCTTGATATGCATGGTTTTGAAAAGCACTGTCCATAAAAAGATGTCTTGGAATATTAGAAATTGCATCTAAAACATTGATATCTAAAATACCTTTGTTCTTCAAAATTCCAACTAATTTTTTTCTTTGACCCATATGTTTTGTAGATTCTCCAATCATTGTCGACTAAATTAATAATTAGTAAAATATTTGAGCAGCTATTCTTATTACATTTGTTTTGTGAAAAAATATATCAATATAGGCGTTGTTGGTGCTGGCCATCTCGGCAAGATACATTTAAAACTTCTAAACCAATCAAATTTATTTAAAGTGTTAGGGTTTTATGATACAAATTCTACTGTTCGAAGAGAAGTTTCGAGAGAATTGGGGTTGAAATCTTATAAATCCTTAAAGAATTTAATTGATGATGTAGATGCCATTGATATTGTTACTCCTACTGAAAATCATTTTGATATTGCAAAACAATCTATAAAAAAACTTAAACATGTATTTATTGAAAAACCAGTTACAAAATCAATTGAAGAAGCTAATGAACTATTAAGATTGTCAAAAATTAGTAATGTTAAAGTTCAAATTGGACATATAGAAAGATTTAACCCTGCGTATAAAGTCGCAAAAAAATACTTAAATGATATAAAATTCATTGAAACACATAGACTTGCACAGTTCAATCCAAGAGGGACAGACGTCCCAGTTGTTTTAGACTTAATGATACACGACATTGATACAACACTTGCATTAATTAAAAGTCCAGTAAAAAATATTTCTGCAAACGGAGTATCTATTATAAGTAAAACAGCTGATATTGCTAATGCAAGAATTGAATTCGAAAATGGATGTATAGTTAACCTAACTTCTAGCCGTATTTCAATGAAGTCAATGAGAAAAGCAAGATTTTTCCAAAAAGACTCATATGTATCAATTGATTATCTAAACAAAAAAGTTGAAGTAGTAAAAATTAAAGATGCGCCAAAAAAAAATGGACCATTTGATTTAATTTTAAAAAATGATTCAGGCGTAAAAAAAATTATAACTTTTGACAAACCAAAAGTTAATGAATTCAATGCCATACTTTTTGAACTTGAATCTTTTGCAGATTCAATTATTCATAGTAAACCAGTCGTTGTAACACTTAGTGATGGGAAACGAGCTTTGAATTTAGCTTTAAAAATTTCAGAGAAAATAAAAAATACATTAAAATGATTTCCAAAAATATCATCGATTTAAAAAAAAAGATTGGAAGTGGCGTTAAGATTATTGCTGTCTCAAAGAAAAAACCTAAATCAAGTATTTTAGAATGTTTTCACTCTGGTCAAATTGATTTCGGAGAAAACAGGGTTCAAGAGCTTTGTGAAAAAGCTAATAGTTTACCAGAAATAATTAATTGGCATATGATTGGGAAATTACAAAGAAATAAAGTAAAGTATATAGTTTCCTTTATCTATTTAATACATTCAGTTGATAGCTTTAAACTTCTAAATGAGATAGATAAACAATCTAAAAAAATCAATAGAATAATAAATGTACTTATTCAAGTTCACATAGCTAATGAAAAAACTAAATCTGGATTTTCATATGATGAAGCAGAAATATTATTGTCAAAAAAAAATAACTTGAAAAATATTAATATCATTGGTTTAATGGGAATGTCAACATTTACTAGTGACAAAAAAATTATTTCAAACGAATTTAAAAAACTAAATGAATTTTATAATAAATGGAAAAGTAAACATAACTTTTCAATACTATCGATGGGCATGAGTAATGATTATATGCTTGCAATTGAAAATGGTAGTAATATGATTAGAATTGGCAGTTTGATTTTTGGTAGTAGAATATAATTGAAAATGTATGCTATAATTGATATTGAAACAACTGGTGGAAAATTTAATGATGAAGGGATTACTGAAATTGCGATATACAAATTTGATGGAGAAAAAATAGTTGATCAACTCATAAGTTTAGTTAATCCAGAAAAAAAAATTCAACCATTTGTTGAGAAATTAACTGGGATAAATTCAAAAATGTTAATTAATGCACCTAAGTTTTTTGAAATTGCTAAAAGGATAATTGAAATTACTGAAGATTGCATCATAGTTGCTCATAATATCAACTTTGATTACAGAATTTTAAATATTGAATTTAGCAGGTTAGGTTTTAAATTTAACAAGGCAACATTATGTACTGTTGAGTTATCAAAATCTTTAATTCCTAAATTACCTTCGTACAAACTTGGCAAGCTTGTAAAATCATTAGGAATCCCAATAAAAAATAGACATCGTGCATTTGGAGATGCTAAGGCAACCGTTTTATTATTTAAATTATTGTTAGATAAAGACACTTCAAAAAAAATTATTTCTCAGAAAATTATTGACGTTAATGGAAACAAAGTAAAAACCAAGTTCATTGATGTGATTGACCAGGCCAAACCTAAAACAGGTGTATATTATCTTCATAATAACTTGGGAAGAGTTATTTACATTGGTAAGAGCTTAAACATGAGAAAAAGAGTTCGACAACATTTATTAGGAAATGACAAAAAGTCATTGAAACTTCAGCTAGAAACTAAGAGTGTTAGTTGTGAAGAAACTGGAAGTGAACTAATTGCTTTACTTAAAGAAATGAATGAAATTAAAAAACTGAGTCCAAAACATAATAAAAAGCATAAAAATCAAAATATAAAATTTGGAATAGAGCAAGGCATAAAATCGAATGGCTATTACTATCTAAGAATATCACATTATCATGACGAAGTAGATTATATCTACACATTTAAAAATATTAATAACGCAAGAAAATTTTTGTTTAATAAATCATTAGAATATAAACTATGTTTGAACTACATGGGCATAGAACCTGATAAAAACGAGTGTTCTAACCACGAATTAAATAAATGTTTAGGAGCATGTTTAAAAAAAGAAGACCAAGAGAGCTTTAATGAAAGAATGAATAATTTCATAAAAAAATCACAATACACCTCTCCAAACTTATTGTTAATTGATAAAGGAAGAAGAGATGATGAAAAAAGTATTATTCTAATTATAGATTTTAAATTATACGGATACGGATTTGCAGATTTAAATTATCAAATAAGAAATATCGAAACAATTAAAAATATAATAACCAAAGTAAATCATTCAAATTATGCTAATAATTTAGTTAAGCAGTTTATACGTAAAAATAGATTAGCTCAAATTATCAATTTAGATGACAAAACCTAAACTTATTGTGATTAATGGTCCAACAGCAATTGGAAAAACAAGATTTTCTATTGAATTAGCAAAATTATTAAAAACCCAAATAATTTCAAGTGACTCTAGACAGTTTTACAAGGAGATGAGCATAGGAACAGCAGTACCAACCAATGAAGAAAGAGATAACATAGAACATTATTTTATTCAACATAAAAGCATACATGAAAAATACTCGGCAGGTGATTTCGAAAATGAAGCAATTGATAAAATCAATAGTTTATTTAAAAAGAACAATACCCTCATATTAGTTGGAGGTTCAAACTTTTTTACATACTCAGTTATAAATGGCCTTGATGAGTTTCCCAAAATTACTGATGAAATAACAAATTTTTGGAAAAATTCATTTAAAAAATATGGAATAAGTCAATTACAGAAAGAACTTAAAAAATATGATTTTGAATATTATAAAAAAGTTGATTTAAATAATCATGTTAGACTAATTAGAGCACTCTCAGTTTGTCAAGCAGGAAATAAAAAATATTCTCAATACTTAGGTTCGAAAAATAAAAAAAGATTATTTGAAACAATTCAGATTGAGCTCATTTTACCAAGAGAATTATTATATAAAAAAATTAATGACAGAGTTGATGAAATGATAAAAAAAGGGTTAATAAATGAAGTTAAAAGTTTGATAAAATTTAAAAATTTAAATCCTTTGAAATCTGTAGGATATAAAGAAATTTTTGAATACTTAGAGGGTAAAATAAATTTAGATGAAAGTGTTGAATTGATAAAAAGAAACACAAGAAGACTTGCAAAAAAACAAATTACGTGGTTAAGGAATCACCCAAGTGACTATAAAGTTAATACATACACAACCATTGATAATTCATTTTTGAAAATTATTGGCATTGAAAAAGGAACTTAAGTTTTTTTGAATTCTTTTACCAATATTATCTGATTTAACTTTTATAAATTTTTCTCCCCACAATTTTTCATAGAGTTCTATGTATCTTTTTGAAACTGAGTCAAGAAATTTTGTACTGAGATTGGGTAATTTCTGATGTTTTTTACCTGAGAAATTATTTTTAATTAGCCATTGTCTGAAAAACTCTTTTGAGAGTTGTTTTTGTGGTAAATTCATTCTTTGTCTAAAATTATATTCATTTGAATAAAAAAATCTTGAAGAATCAGGGGTATGAACTTCATCAATTAAAAGTATATTTCCATCACTATCCTTACCAAATTCATATTTTGTATCAACTAAAACTAGTCCTTGTTTGGATGCTCTTTTAGCACCTAATTCAAAAAGTTTTAAAGTATAATTTTCTATTACTTTGTAGTCTTTATGAGAAATAATTTGCCTTTGAATTAATTCATCAGGTGAAATATCTTCGTCACGGAATCCTATATCAGCTTTTGTCGAGGGTGTAATGATTGGATTAGGAAATTTATCATTCTCTTTCATTCCATTTGGCATAATTGAACCACAAAGATTCCTTATTCCTTTTTTATATTGCCTAAATGAATGTCCTGAAAGATATCCTCTAATTACCATCTCAACTTTAATTGGAGTGCATTTTTTTCCAACTGTTACATTTGGATCTGGAGAATCAATATACCAATTAGGAATAATTTTTTTTGAGGATTTAAGCATTTGAGATGAAAGTTGATTTAAAACTTGACCTTTGTATGGAACTCCCTTAGGCATTATTGTATCAAATGCAGAAATTCTATCGGTTGCAACTACCACAATAATGTTATTTTCAAGATGGTACACATCTCTAACCTTTCCCTGATATTTTTGTATTTGTCCTGGAAATTTTAAATCTGAACTTATGAAAGTACTCATAATCTAATTATTGTGTTCAGTTTGTGTGTAAGCTTCAATTACTTTTTTTACAAGATTGTGTCTAATTACGTCTTTGTGATCAAGAAAAATCATATCAATTCCTTTAACATTACTCAAAACTAAGATTGCTTCCTTCAAACCAGAAATTATTCTTCTTGGTAAATCAATTTGTCCAGGATCTCCATTGATAAGAAATTTTGCATTTTTACCCATTCTTGTTAAAAACATTTTCATTTGATTATGAGTGGTATTTTGTGCTTCGTCAAGAATCACAAATGCATCATCTAAAGTTCTTCCTCTCATGAACGCCATTGGGGCAATCTGTATTATACCCCTATCAATGTAATTATCCAATTTCTCTTTTTTAATCATGTCTCTTAATGAGTCATATAAAGGTTGCATGTAAGGATCTAGTTTATCTTTTAAATCGCCAGGTAAAAAACCTAAATTTTCACCAGCTTCAACCGCGGGTCTTGTCAAAATAATTTTTTTTACTTTTTTGGACTTCAGTGCATTAACAGCCATTGCAACCCCAGTATAAGTTTTTCCAGTTCCTGCTGGACCAATAGCAAATACCATATCATTTTTTTGAATTGAATCAAAAATTTTAATTTGGTTGAGTGTTCTAGCTTTTATAATTTTTCCTCCAACTCCATGTAAAATCACTTTGTGGTCGTCAGGGTCTAAACCAAAATTATCATTATTGTCGTTGTTAAATATTTGTTTAACGATATCTTCATCCATTGAATTAAACTTTCCGTAATAAGTTAACAAAGTGTCAAATTTTTTTTCAAAATCTTTTAGTAAATTATTTTCTCCTAATGCTATTACCTTATTACCCCTAACGACAATTTTAATTTTTGGAAAATATTTTTTTATTAAAGATATGTTTCGATTATTTTTTCCACCATAGAAATCTGATGGATTTTCTTGCATAAGTTCAATAACAACTTCCCTCAAAATGTATTAGATTTTGTAGATTTTAAAAAACACTTAATTTAATAACTTTATACTAAATTACACTTTTTGTATTGTTTAATTTTATGATAAGTCAATAGTTTTTATGCCATTTATTTCGCTTACTACAGATTACGGGCTTAACAGCGGATACGCTGCTCAAATAAAAAATGAGTTAAATAAAAGTCTTAACCGACCTGTAATTATTGATATTTCTCATTTAATTGAACCATTTAATTTACTTCAAGCTGCTTACATTGTACGAACAACCTATAAAAATTTTCCTGAAAATAGCATTCATTTTATTGGAGTTGATTTCAATCAAAATCCTGAACAAGATATTATTGCTACACATGTTAATAACCATTATTTTGTTTGTGCGGATAATGGTTTTTTATCATTATTAGAACCTAAATTTGCTTCCAATAAGATTGTTAAATTAAATTTGACTCATCAATCAAATATATTAAATGGTGTTCAAGCTATTGCACATATTTATCGTGGGGGAAATCTTAATTTAATAGGATCCAAAAAAGAAAATTTAAAGCAATTAAAGCCTCACAGAGCTCAATTTAGTGAAGATAATACATTAATTAATGGACATGTAATTCATATTGATAGATATGGAAATATTATTACTAATATCACTAAGGATTTTTTTCTTGAATGTTGCAGAAACCGAACATTTACCATTTATGCTAGAAATCACACTTTTAATGAAGTTTATCAAAATTATCATGATGCAATAAAATTTAATATGAAAAAAGAGCTTAGAGAAGAAGATGGAAAAAAATTGGCTCTTTTTAATGACGGGGGATTTTTGGAGATAGCTATATACAAAGGGAATCCTAATTTTGGAGGTGGAGCTAGTAGTTTGTTTGGAATACATTTTTTAGACCCAATAAGAGTTAAATTTAATAATTAACAAAAAGTGTTAATAAGTTTGTTTCTAGATGGTATCGTGAAATAATATATTTGTTTTATGAAATTTATTGTTTCCAGTAAAAGTCTCCTTAGTCAGTTACAAATTATAGCAGGAGTTATTAATAACAACAACACTCTTCCAATATTAGATCACTTCTTATTTGAGTTAAATTCAAACAAATTAACTATTACAGCTACAGATTTAGAAACTACAATTTCAAGTTCTATAAGTGTGGATTCAAATTTAACTGGAAAAATTGCAATTCCTGCCAAATTATTATTGGATACGGTTAAGACTTTTCCCGAACAGCCGTTGACGTTTTCAAAAAACGAAAATCACACAATTGAAATTAGTTCAACGCAAGGCAAATATGCATTAGCTTTTGCAAACGCTGACGAATTTCCAGAAAGAACAACAATCAAAGACTCAGTAAATCTTAAAATTAATGGTGATTCTCTTGCAAAGGCTATTGAAAAAACAATTTTTGCAAGTGGTAATGATGATTTAAGACCCGTGATGAGTGGTGTTTTTATTCAATTATCCTCAACTGGATTAACGTTTGTAGCAACAGATGCTCATAAGTTAGTCAAATATGAAAGATCAGATATTAAAACTGATAAAACTTCTGAACTTATAATTCCTAAAAAACCTCTTAACCTACTAAAATCAGTTTTATTAGGAAAAGAATCAGACGTTGCAATTAATCATAATATTAGTAATATAGAATTTAAATTTGATAACTACATACTGACATGTAGATTGATTGATGGAAAATATCCAAATTACGAAGCAGTAATTCCAGAAGAAAACCCAAATATTTTAACAATAGAACGAATATCATTTTTAAATTCACTAAAAAGAGTTGGTATTTTTTCAAATAAAACAACCCACCAGGTTAGATTAAAAATAGCTGGTACAGAAATTCAGGTTTCAGCGGAGGATATCGATTTTAGCAATAAAGCTGATGAAAGGTTAACCTGTTCTTACAATGGAATAGATATACAAATTGGTTTCAATGCGCGTTTTTTGGTCGAAATGATTAGTAATCTTGAATCAGAGGAAATTCGGTTTGAATTATCTTCTCCCAACAAGGCTGGTCTTATATTTCCAAATGATGGACTTAATGATGGAGAATCAATAACGATGTTAGTTATGCCAGTAATGCTTAATAACTAAAGCATATAATCAGTGCTGATAAAGTTAGATTTATTAGAATCTAACAAATCTCTTAATATTTTTTTATTATCAATATTGTCCTTTGTTGCAACAAACGTTCTAATTGAAAATGATCTTAGGGCGTCTCTAACACTCAATGTACTAACTGCTGAATTTTTTCTTCCAGTGAATGGATATACATCAGGACCACGTTGACATGAACTGTTTAAATTTACCCTACAAACTAAATTTGCAAGGGTATCTATCAATGAACCCAGCTTTTCAATATTTTTTCCAAATAAACTTACTTGTTGTCCATACATTGAAGATGCCATATCATCTAATGGGGTATTAATATTATTAAAAGTGATGATTGGAATTACAGGACCAAATTGCTCTTCTCTGTAAACACGCATATCTTTTGTCACAGGATATAACACAGCAGGAAAAATAAAATTATCATAAACTTTTCCACCCTTACCGTTTAGAATTTTTGCACCTTTTGCAACAGCATCGTCGATTAACTCTTTGATGTAATTTGGTTTATTTGGTTCAGGTAGAGGAGTCAATAATTTATTTTCCCAAGGCATGCCAAGTTCTAAAGAATCAACACCTGAAATAAATTTTTCAAAAAACTTTTCTTTTATGTCATCATGAACATATAAAATTTTAAGAGCGGTACAGCGTTGGCCATTGTATGAAAGCGTGCCCGAAATACACTCATCAACAGTTTTATCTAAATCTGCATCAGGTAAAATAATTGCTGGGTTTTTTGCTTCTAACCCTAAAACTAATCTTAATCTACTCTTTTTTTGGATGTAAATCTTGCAGAGATAATGCCGAAGAACTATGTCCAATTAATGCTAATACATCAATTTTTCCTGTTTTCATTATTGGGGAAGCCAACTTTCTTCCTCTTCCAAATAAAATATTTACAACTCCAGGGGGAAAACTTTCCTTAAATGCTTGCAATAATGGAGCTATTAAAAGAACACCATGTTTTGCGGGCTTAAATATTGTAGAATTTCCCATAATAATTGCTGGAATTAATAGTGCAAAAGTTTCATTCAATGGATAATTATAAGGTCCTAAACACAATACAATTCCAATTGGACCTCTCCTGATATGAGCATATACCCCATCATGATTGTGAAATTTAGCGCTGTCTCTATCAATATTTTTATATTCATTAATGGTATCTTCAATGTATTTTACAGTACGATCGAATTCTTTCTCACTATCGGATAGATTCTTGCCAATTTCCCACATGAGTAGTTTTACCACTTCATCTCTCTGAATTTTCATTAAAGTCACAAATCGCTGCATACATTTAATTCTGTCAGCAACTTTCATTGTTGGCCAAACACCTTTACCTTGATCAAACGCTTTTGTAGCTGCCTCTAATGCTTTGATCGCTTTAGATTCATCCATGTCAGGAATAGAACCTAAAAGAGTTGGTGAAATTTCGCCGTTATTATTGACAGTTCTAATAGATGAATAAACCTTAGAAACAGGTCCGTCCCATATTGATAAATCTCCATTAATTAAATAACTATTGTGATGAAATTGTTTCTGAATTTGAAATTGTTCGGGTATTTGCATATCGAGTAAAATTAAATCAAAAATTGAAATAAATCCGGCTTGTCATTTATATAGTCTCCAAAAAAACCTTTTTTTTTCATCCTATGGATTAATGGCTCAAAATCTTTAACAGATTTTATTTGAATTCCTACAACAGCAGGCCCTCGAGACCTCGAGCTTTTTTTTGAATACTCAAAAAAAGTAATATCATCAGTTGGACCGAGGATATCTCGTACAAATTCTTTTAATGCACCAGCGCGTTGTGGGAATCTAATAACAAAATAGTGTTTTAAATTATTAAATAACAAAGCACGTTCCTTAATCTCAGACATTCTAGTAATATCATTATTTCCACCACAAATTAAACATACAACATTTTTATCTTTTATTGAATTTGACATCTTATTCAAACCAGTAACTGACATTGCCCCTGCGGGTTCAACAATTATGGCGTCATTATTATACATTGTTAAAATGTTTTGACATATTTCTCCTTCATCAACAATTACTATATCATCAAGGAATTTTGAACAATAATCAAATGAAATTTTACCAATGGTTTTAACCGCAGCACCGTCGACAAAATTATCAATTCTGTCTAGTGTAATTCTTTTATTTTGTTTCATTGACTCAAACATACTTGGTGCACCTTTGGGTTCAATACCTATAATTCTTGTTTTTGGAGATTTTTGTTTGAATACATTTATCATTCCAGAAATTAAACCACCTCCACCAATTGGGACTAACAAGTAGTCGATTGGGAATAATGACTGATTTAAAATTTCTAATGCCATTGTACCTTGACCAATTATTACATCTTCATCATCAAATGGATGGATAAATGTTTTTTTATGTTTCTTTGAATAAACTAAAGAAGCTTCATAACTATCATCATAAATATCGCCAACAATCTTAATTGTGATATTTTTTCCACCAAACATTGAAACCTGAGAAACTTTTTGACTAGGTGTTGGAGAAGGCATAAATATAGTTCCGTGAATGTTGTGATAATTGCACGCATAAGCAACACCTTGCGCGTGGTTACCTGCACTTGAACAAACTATACCATTTTTTCTTTCATCTTCGGTCAATAAAGAAATTCTATTAAACGCTCCACGAATTTTAAAAGACCTAACCTCTTGGAGGTCATCTCTTTTTACCCAAATATTAGAACTGAAAAATTCGCTTAGTCTATCATGTTTATGAAATGGTGTAGCAGACACTGCTTTTCCAATCCTTAAGGAGGATTTTTCAAATTTACTTAATGGAATTAATCTTCTCAACTATTTATTCTTTTCATATTAATCATAGATTCCCTTAATTTTTTTCCAATCTTTTCAATAGGGTGGCTTCTGATTTTTTTATTTACGTCAATTAGTGTTTTATTATCTAAATTTTCACTCAAAAAATTGTCGCCAATAACAGAAGAATCCAACTTTTTCATGAACGATTTTAATAAAGGTTTACATGCATGGTCAAATAAATAACAACCATATTCAGCAGTATCGGAAATAACTCTATTCATTTCAAAAAGTTTCTTTCTTGCTATCGTATTTGCTATTAATGGTGTTTCATGTAAGGATTCATAATAAGCTGATGCATCCTTGATTCCAGCAGATACCATTGTTTCATATGCAAGCTCTACCCCTGCTTTTACAAATGAAACCATTAAAACACCATTATCGAAATAAGTTTGTTCATTTATCTCGAGCTCAGTTGGGCTTGTATTTTCAAATAAAGTTTTTGATGTTTCAGCTCGCCATAACAATAAATTCTTGTCTTTGTTGTTCCAATCAGTCATCATATTTTTTGAAAACTCACCCGACATTATATCATCCATGTGTTTGTGAAAAAGTGGTGTCATAATTTGCTTTAACTCTTCTGATAACTCATAAGCTTTAATTTTGGCAGAGTTGTTCAATCTGTCCATCATATTTGTAATACCTCCATGCTTTAATGCTTCTGTAATTGTTTCCCAACCATATTGAATTAACTTCGAAGCATAACGGGGTTCAATTTTATTTTCAATCATCTTTTCAAAACACAATATCGAACCTGTTTGAAGTACTCCACATAAAATTGTTTGTTCACCCATCAAGTCAGATTTAACCTCAGCAATAAATGAAGATTCTAAAACACCAGCCCTATGTCCTCCTGTAGCCACGCAATAGGCTTTTGCTAGTTCAAATCCTATTTCATGCAAATCATTTTCTTCATGAACAGCAATTAAAGTCGGAACACCAAATCCTCTCAAATACTCTTCCCTAACTTCAGAGCCTGGGCTTTTTGGAGCTACCATAATAACAGTTATATCTTTTCTTATTTTAATACCTTCCTCTACAATATTAAAACCATGAGAATATGATAAAGTTGAATTCTTTTTCATCAAAGGTACAATCGCACCGACGACGCTTGTATGGTTCTTATCAGGTGTCAAATTGATAACTAAATCTGCAGAGGGTATCATTTCCTCAAAAGTACCGACATCAAATTTATTAGATGAAGCATTCACATAAGATTGTCTTTTTTCAGATATTGCACCTTTTCTTAAAGCATATTTAATTAAAAGACCTGAATCACGCATATTTAAACCTTGGTTTAATCCTTGAGCACCACATCCAACAATAACAATGTTTTTTCCTTTAAGTGCATTAATGCCGTTCTTAAATTCTGAAGGATTCATAAATCTACACTTACCAAGTTGATTTAGCTTTTCTCTAAGTGATAACGTGTTAAAATAATTACTCATTTGGATACTTTTTAAGTTGTTTTAATAATTCTTTGATTTTCATTGGAGCCTTAGAAACTGATATTCTGCCTGATCTAACGAATTGCAACAAACCATAAGGAGCTAAATCTTTATAAAGTTGCTCAGTTTCATGCCTAAAACCTGTTTTTTCTATCACAAAAAATTCAGTATTTACAGTAACAATTTTAGCATGGCTATTTTTTATTATGTTTTGAATATGTCTTTCTTCAAACAAAGATTTAGAAGCTACTTTATACAAAGCTGATTCCTGAAAAATTGTTTCTTCGTCTGTGTGAAAAAAAGCTTTGATAACCTCTATTTGCTTTTCAATTTGATTAACAACTTTTTTTACAACTTCTTTTGATAAATTCACTACAATTACAAATCTTGAAACATTTTTTATTTCAGAAGCAGATGAAGTTATACTAATAATATTAATATGTCTTTTTTGAAAAATCGCAGATATTCTATTTAAAAGACCCACACTATTTTCAGTGTATATTGATATAGTGTAATTTTTTTTCATTTCTACGATAATCTTATGTCTGAAACGGAAGCACCAGAAGGAATCATTGGGAAAACATTATCTTCCTTTTCAACACAAACTTCCAGAAAAAATGGTTTTTCCGATTTTATCATTTCTTCAATTGATTTACTTAGTTCTTTTCTTTTACTAACCCTTTTAGAATCAATATAATATCCTTCAGCAATTTTAACAAAATCAGGGTTTATGAGCTCTGTTGAGGCATATCTCTTATCAAAAAAAAGCTGTTGCCATTGCCTAACCATACCTAAAAACTCATTGTTCAAAACCACAACTTTAACTGCCGCTTGAGTTTGAAAAATTGTGCCAAGCTCTTGAATAGTCATTTGAATACCACCATCTCCAATTACTGCAACGACTTCACGTTTTGGGTCAGCCATTTTTGCACCAAGAGCAGCAGGTAATGCAAAACCCATTGTTCCTAAACCTCCAGATGTAATATTACTTTTTGATAAATTAAAATCTGCATATCTGCAGGCAACCATTTGGTGTTGACCAACATCTGTAACAATAATAGCATTTCCTTTCGTAGCAATATTAATTTCCTTAATAACCTCGCCCATTGTTAATCCTTCTTTTTTCGGATATAAATCATTCTTTATAACATTCTCGAACTCAATTTTATCATGCTCCTTGAAAGTTTCGTACCAATTTGTATAATTTTTAAAATCTACCAATTTTTCTAATAGTGGAAGACTTTGTTTAACATCTCCCAATATGGGAACATTTGCTATTATATTTTTATTTACCTCGGCAGGATCTATTTCTAAATGAATTATTTGAGCTTTTTTTGCATATGTTTTTAAATCTCCAGTTACTCTGTCATCAAATCTCATTCCTATGGCAATTAATACATCACACTCATTAGTAAGCATGTTTGGCCCATAATTACCATGCATTCCAACCATTCCAACGTTTTGAGGGTGGCTAGTAGGTATAGCAGAAACACCTAAAATTGTCCATGCAGCAGGAATATTTGTCTTTTCAATAAATGACTTAAATTCCAATTCAGCGTTACCTAAAATAACACCCTGGCCCCAAACAATCAATGGTTTTTTTGATTTATTTATAATAAAAGCTGCATCTTCAACTGATTTTAAATTGATTTGTGGAATAGGTTTATAACTTCTTATTCCCTTACATTTAGAATATTTAAAATCAAATTTATCAAATTGAGCATCTTTTGTAATATCAATTAAAACTGGTCCTGGCCTACCAGCCTTGGCAATATAAAATGCCTTGGATATTATTTCTGGAATTTCCTTGGCATTGGTTATTTGATAATTCCATTTAGTAACTGGTGTAGAAATACCAATTATATCTGTTTCTTGAAAAGCATCAGAACCCAAAAGATGGGAGGGAACTTGTCCAGTAATGCAAATTAGTGGGGTTGAATCAATCATTGCATCAGCTATTCCAGTTATCAAATTTGTGGCGCCCGGACCAGAAGTTGCTACACATACACCAACTTTTCCACTAACTCTTGCAAATCCCTGTGCAGCATGAGTCGCACCTTGTTCATGTCTAACAAGTACATGTTGAAGTTTGTCTTGAAACTTATAAAGTTCGTCATAAAAAGGCATTATAGCACCTCCTGGATATCCATAAATTAAATCGACGCATTCTTCAATTAAACAATGTATTAAGGCCTCGGCTCCGGAAATATTTTTTTTTATTGTCATAAATACTACAAATCAGTGACACAGCCTTCGGAGGCTGATGAAACACTATTTAAATATTTGTTTAAAATACCACTTTTAACTTTTGAAACAGGTTTAATCCATTTTTTTCTTCTAATAAATAATTCACTGTCAGAAACATTAAGATTAATTTCATTTAATTTTGCATCTATTGTTATTAAATCACCATCTTTAATAAGAGCTATTAATCCACCAATTTGAGCCTCAGGACTAACATGTCCAACAACAAATCCGTGTGTACCCCCAGAAAATCGGCCATCTGTAATAAGTGCTACTTCTTTACCAAGTCCTGCCCCAATTATTGCAGAAGTAGGCTTTAACATTTCAGGCATTCCAGGACCACCTTTTGGACCCTCATATCTAATAACAACAACATCCCCTTTTTTTACAAAGCCATTTTTAATTCCTTCATTTGCTTCAAATTCACTATTAAAAACCTTGGCCGGGCCTTCAAAAAATAAACCCTCTTTACCTGTTATTTTAGCGACAGAACCTTGTGCTGCAATATTACCATGTAGAATTCTAATATGTCCAGAACGCTTAATCGGATCGGTTAAACTTCTAATGATTTTTTGATTAGGTGATAAAGAAGGAAGATTTTTTACATTTTCTTCTAATGTCTTTCCTGTAACAGTTAAACAATCGCCATTTATAACCCCATTTTCAATCAATAACTTGACAACAGCTGGTACACCACCAACATTGTGAAGATCTTCCATTAAGAACTTTCCACTTGGTTTTAAATCTGCTAAAAATGGAGTTGAATCAGAAATCTTTTGAAAATCATTAATTTGCAAATCAATTTCAGCTGCTTTCGCAATAGCAAGTAAATGCAAAACAGCGTTTGTTGAACCGCCGAGAACATTGATTAATTTAATAGCATTGTTTAGAGACTCTTTTGTTACAATGTCTCTAGGTTTTATGTCTTTTTGAATTAAATTCTTCATGTATAGACCAATTTCGTTGCATTCATTTATTTTTTTGGGATCTGTTGCAGGATTAGAAGAATTGTAAGGTAAAGACAAACCCATGACCTCGATTGCTGAGGCCATGGTATTTGCAGTATACATACCTCCACAAGCCCCAGGTCCAGGACATGCATTTTTGATAACTTGTTTGAATTGATTTTCGCTGATTTTTCCAGAAACTTTCTCTCCCCACGCCTCAAATGCTGAAACAACATCTAGTTTTTTCCCATTTAGACATCCTGGAGCTATGGTTCCACCATAAACCATGATACTTGGTCTATTTAAACGCAACATTGCCATAACAGAACCAGGCATGTTTTTGTCACATCCCACAACTGCAATCATTGCATCATATGACATAGCTGAAACAACAGTTTCCATTGAATCAGCAATTAAATCTCGTGAGGGAAGAGAATACCTCATGCCTGATGTTCCCATTGAAATACCATCACTTACTCCAATGGTATTAAAAATCAACGCTACAAGTTCTGATTTTAAAACGCTATTTTTAATATTAATTGCAAGTTCGTTAAGATGCATGTTACAAGGATTACCTTCGTAACCAGTGCTAGCAATACCAACAAAAGGCTTTTTAAAATCATCTTCGTCGAGACCTATTGCATGTAACATTGCCTGAGCCGCTGGCTGACTTGTATCCTGAGTAACATTTTTTGAAAACTTGTTAAATTCCATAACTGATAAAAATATTGAAAACGGCGGGTATAAACTAATTTTTAAAAAACAAAACTACATAAACTATTAAAACAATATTTTTACAGAAATTTTATTAGTGGAAGATTTAAAAAAAGTAATTAATAATCAAAGAAAATTTTTTGATAATGGCCAAACAATAAATGTTGGTAAAAGAATACAACATCTAAAATTGTTTAAAAAAGTTCTAAAAAAGAACAAGGATAACATTTTTTATGCACTGAAAAGCGATCTTGGAAAACCAAATTCTGAAATATGGCTAGCAGAAATTAATGTTCTAGAGGATGAATTAAATAATTTTATTAATAATCTGAAGAGATGGTCTAAAATTAAAAAAGTTAAAAGTAAATGGTATAATTTTCCAAGTAAAGATTTTATTCTTCCTGAACCTTATGGTTGTACATTGCACATAGCACCATGGAATTATCCATTTCAATTAGCATTAACACCCTTAGTTGGAGCTGTTGGAGCTGGAAATACAGTTCTATTAAAACCTTCTGAACATGCATCTAAAACTGGGTTACTAATAAAAAAAATAATTGAGGAAGTCTTTGATAAGGATTGGGTATACGTAGCCGTGGGTGGACCAGAACTAGGAAAAAAATTATTGACTTTAAAATGGGATTATATTTTTTTTACAGGTGGTGTGGAAGTTGGGAAAAATGTTGCACAGGCTGCAGCAAAAAATTTAACTCCAATTACATTAGAACTCGGTGGAAAAAATCCATGTATAGTTGATGAAACTGCTAATATTTCTGTTAGTGCCAGAAGAATTGTATGGGGAAAATTTATGAATTGTGGTCAAATATGTATGGCACCAGATTATTTGTTATTAAATAATAAAATTTATGACAAATTTATTGAGCAATTAAAAATTGAAATTATTAAAATGTTTGGAAAAAATCCTATTAAATCTAATGATTATGGGAGAATAATTCATAAGAACCACTTGGATAAAATGAAAAAATTAATTGAAGGTCAAAATGTAATTTATGGCGGTAAATTCAACGATTCCGAATTATATTTTGAACCTACAATTATATTAATTAATTCAAAGAAAAATTTGATAATGGAAAGTGAAATATTCGGTCCAATTTTACCAATTATAAAATATACGGAAGACAGCGAAATCAAGCAAATTATAAAAAGTTTTAATAAACCCTTATCATTTTATGTTTTTTCAAATAGAAAAAAGTGGGCACAAAAGATAATGCAAACCTTCAGTTTTGGAGGCGGAATGATTAATGATGTAATTGTTTACTTTACAAACGAAAGACTTCCTTTTGGAGGTGTTGGTAATAGCGGGATAGGTCGATATCATGGCAAATTCTCATTTGAAACATTTTCTCATTTTAAGCCTATCGTAAAGAGATATACACTAATCGATCCAAGCTTTCGATATCCACCATATGGAAAAGCTCTTACAATTTTTAAGAAACTTTTATCATTTAGGTTTTTTTAATTTATTATATGTCTTTATTAATTATTAAACCTTGAGTTTTTTAATCCATCCTCTAACCATGCTTTATATTCAATTGCATTAGTATATTGAATTGGAGGATTCAAAATTTTCAAGTCCGGATCAATTAAAACATAATAAGGCTGGGAAACAGATTTAAAATTTAATGCTTGAAATGTTGACCATTTTTGTCCAATATTGCTTATGAGTCTTGATGAACCATCATTAAATTTCACATCAAACTTCTCATTGTCATTTAATAGAGTCTTGTCATCAACATACAATGAAATCAAAACTATTTCTTCATTTAAAATTTTAAATATTTCTGGTCTCGTCCAAACATTCTCTTCAATTTTACGACAATTAACGCATGCCCAACCAGTAAAATCAATTAAAATGGGCTTTTTCAAATCTTTTGCAAAATCTAATCCAGTTTGAAAATCTTTAAAACAATTTAATCCCAAAGGACAATTTGAATCAGACTTTTTAATTGAATAAAATGTTGGTGGAGGAAACCCGCTGAGTATTTTTAAAGGAGATCTCTTGGTAGAAAAAATACCCTGAGTTAAATAAATAACAAAAACTATTACAAGTGCTCCAAAAAATTTTTGAAAAATTGATGTTTTGAAAGACTTAGACTGCAAAAAGCCTAAACCACCAAATAAAAATATCGCCCAAAATATAAAAATTGTAATCCAAATTAAAAGAAATATCTCTCTAGGTAATAACCCCCAACCTTGTACCATATCAGCATTTGAAAGAAATTTCAAAGCTAAAGCAAGCTCTATAAAGCCGAGTGAAACTTTTATTTTTTGCATCCAACCACCAGATTTTGGAATTTTATTAACAATATTTGGAAAAAATGATAACAATCCAAAAGGTAAAGCCAATGCAGTGCCGAAGCCAACCATACCAATTGACAACTGAACTGCTCCAGCTTCGGCAGTTAATGAACCAACTAATAATGAACCTAGAATTGGACCAGTACATGAAAATGAAACAATAGCAAGTGTCAATGCCATAAAAAATATTCCGAAAATGCTAGTTTTTTCTGAAATCGAATCGCTAGCACTAGCCCATCTAGTCGGTAGAGTTAAATCAAATAATCCAAAAAATGAGAGAGCAAAAACACAGAAAACGACAAAGAACAATAAGTTTAAAAAAACATTAGTAGCTATTGAATTTAAAATTTCTGGTCTTAACTGATCTAAGAAAAAAAATGGTGTGCTCAAAACAAAATATATGCTGATAATTGAAACCGTATAAATCAAGGACCTTCTTACAGCATTTACTTTATTAGAGCTACTTTTTGAAAAATATGAAACAGTCAAAGGAATTAACGGAAAAATACATGGAGTTAGCAACGCCAAAAATCCACCCAATAAACCAAGTAAGAAAATTTCAAAAAGATTTCCTTTTTGTTTTTGCAGTGTTTCATCTATGAAAAAAGTATTTTTAAAATCCAATTTTAATGGATTTTGTGCTATGGAAATATCTGTAAGGTCTCTACTTGATGCATTTATAATTCTTCCGTCTGTGGGAATAGATAAAACCTCTTCTCGGAAAATACATAATTTATCATCACATGCTTGATATTCGATAATTAAATCAATTTGTTTTGAATTATTTTTTACTTTTTGAATAAATGTAGCTTCTTTCTCATAATATGATAGTTCCATTAGAAAAATTGGATCATACCCTGACTTTGGCAAAGAGGTTTGCAGCTTTTCAATCTTACTTGAGTTTTTCCATTTCAGGACAGTTGGAAGAGGACCACCTTCGGGTAAATCAGTTGAATATAGTTTCCAATTATCAATTATGGATGCATTGATTACTACGTCATAAGTTGAATTGTCTGTTTGCCTTGCTTGAGCACTCCACTGAACTTGATTTTGAGAAAAAATCGTTTGGAAGCTAAACAAAGAAATTAAAAAAAACTTCGACAATAGACTTAGATTCATATTCAATTTTCTGACAAAATTAACATATCTTTTGCTCTGTATAATGTATATTTTTTTATTTCGCACTTTTTTCCACGCTTGGTGTTTAAAATTTTTTCAACTTCTTTAAAATCAAAACCATATGGATTAAACAAGCAATGAATCCAAAATTTTAGAGGTTTTAGCTTATTGAATGAAGATTCTGGAATTTCAATAATATTGTCTTTATAAGTCCAACTACTTTTTATTTGTAAACATACATTTTCAACAGCCGTGTTAGCTCCTTTTATATTTTGAATTGAGTTTAAAATATTAGATTCTATATCACTTTTAATCTCTAATAAATTAGGTAAGAGTGAATTTCTTATTCTATTTCTTAGATAGTTATCGGATTCATTTGATTTATCTTCTCTCCATTTTATATTATTTAGTTTGGCGTAATCAATCAATGATTTTTTGTTAAAAGTTAACAATGGCCTAATGAGATAATTTTTTTTTTCCTCCATCGCAGATAGCCCCGAAATTCCACTACCCCTTGCAAGCATTAAAAAAAAAGTTTCTATCTGGTCATTGGCATGATGTGCAGTAATTATAAAATCGAAATTATATTTTAATCTTAGATTATTGAACCATGAATATCTGACATTTCTTGCCTTTTCCTGAATACCAGCGTCCTCATTGAGCAGTGAATTTCTTTTGACAAAAATCCTCAAATTAAAATTTTTGGAAAATTTTCTAACAATTTCTTCATCATATTCACTTGAAATGCCTCTTAATTCGTAATTAACGTGTGCGATTGAAATATTATACTTGAGCTTAACCAAAAGATGTGCTAGGACTATGCTATCAACACCTCCACTAACAGCTACTAATAATTTTTGATTTGTTGGTTTTTCGATAAGTGACTCTATCCTTATTTTAAATTCTTTTATCATTTATTGAATATATTAAATACCGAAAACCTTTTTAATAGTTTGTGCTTTTAACTCACACTCATCAAACTCATTTTCTAAATTTGATTTAGCAGTTATAGCGCTTCCAACATGAAATGATAGATATTTTGATTTAAAATCATAAATTATGCTTCTAATAACTACATTGAAATCAAAATCACCATTTGGATTAAAATAACCAACTGCTCCACTATAAATTCCTCTTTGTGATGCTTCATATTTATTTATTATTTCCATTGCTCTTTGCTTTGGAGCGCCGGTCATACTGCCCATTGGAAAACATGCGTCTATAATATCAAGGTTGGTAATATCTCTTTTACATTTTGCTTTAATTGTTGAAATCATTTGATAAACATGATTGAATGGATATACTCCACATTGCTCATCAACAACCACAGAACCTTTTTCTGCTACCCTTGAAATGTCATTTCTAACTAAATCGGTAATCATAACATTCTCTGAAAATTCTTTGGGATTTTTTTTCAATATTTTGGCCTCTTGCATATCAAAAGTTTTCATTGATTTTCTTTCCATTGTTCCCTTCATAGGTTGAGAAATCAAATCATTATTAATTTTTTTCAAAAATCTCTCAGGCGAAGTACAAATCAAATTAATTCCATCTATATTAAAATATGCTGAAAAAGGGGATTTAGTTAATTTATTTAGTTTATAAAATAAATTTGCAGAATTCAAATTTACATCCTCGGCATAATATTCAAAGCAATAATTGACTTCATAAATATCACCTCTTAGAATATGATTCTTTATTTTTGAAGCATTATTCAAGTACTCACTTTTTGTAATTCTTGAATTAATTCCATTCGAAATTTTTAAATCTTTAAACACATTTTTTTGATTCAAAATTGAATTAAAGTCATCCTCAGAATTATCATCTGAAAAATATAATGCTATTAATTTATTGCTTTTTAAAAGCCAAATTTTTTGTGGTATGAAAAAACATAAATCATGACAATTTAAAGGAAGTTTTTTGGTCTGTTGAATATGATTCCATTTACTTTTTTTCTCATATGAAAAATAACCAAACAACCAATCTTTATTTATTTTTAAATTTAATTTATCACTTGAGCAAACGAATTTTTCATTCGAAGCTAAACCAACAGCTAAAATTGCATCATACTCCATTTCTTGATGTGGGTAGTGATTTGAGTCCAACCAAACAAAAGGTTCAAATAAACTACCCCAAAAAAATAGATTTTTTTTAATTTTCTCTACAGAATTTATCTCATAAACCCTTTTATTTCTATAACTCAATTTATTTAAGGATTAAATTATGTTAAACCTAATTATATGTGCAAAGCACGGTTGCCTGTAGCTGCTAATGCTGCCTCTTTAAAAGCTTCGGCATATGTTGGGTGAGCATGGCTAATTCTTGAAATATCCTCCGCAGATGCTCTAAATTCCATTGCTGTTACTGCTTCTGTTATTAAATCTGCTGCTCTTGCGCCAATTATGTGTACTCCCAAAATTTCATCTGTATGCGAGTCTGCTAACACCTTAACAAACCCATCAATATCCATACTGGCTCTAGATCTTCCAAGTGCTTTCATCGGAAACTGACCAACCTTAAAGCTAATTTTTTGCTCTTTTAGGTCCTGTTCGGTTTTACCCACAGAAGCTACTTCAGGCCAAGTATAGATTACATTAGGTATTAAATTATAATTTATATGTGGTTTTTGTCCAGCTAAAATTTCGGCCACCATAGTACCCTCTTCCTCAGCTTTGTGTGCAAGCATTGCTCCTCTTACAACATCACCAATTGCATAAATATTATCAGATGATGTTTGAAGATTATTATTAACTACAACTTGTCCTAAGGAATTAGTTTGTATTTTAACTGCATCAAGGTTTAAACCCTCTGTATTTGGAGTACGTCCAACCGAAACCAAACAATAATCCCCATCGAAATTTACAACATCACCATTTTTATCTTTAGCAAAAACCTCAACTTTGTTTCCTTTAATTTTAACGTCCTTAACATTGTGAGAAAGTTTGAATTTTATACCTTGTTTTTTTAATATTTTCATCAATTCTTTCGAAATTGAATTATCAAAAACCGAACATATTTTATCTTCATATTCAATAACTGTCACTTCAGAACCAAGTCTGTTATAAACTTGGCCTAGTTCAAGTCCTATAACCCCACCGCCAATTACAATTAATTTTTTTGGAATTTCTGAAAGCTCAAGTGCTTCAGTTGAAGTAATAATTCTTTTTTTATCAATTTCTATAAAAGGAAGACTTTTTGTCTTAGAACCTGAAGCAATAATAATTTTATCTGCACTTATAGTAGTTTCAGAATCACCAACAACTTTGATAGTATTAGCATCTATAAATGATCCTAGTCCATAAAAAACTTCAATTTTATTTTTTTTCATCAAGTAATCAATTCCTTTAACCGTAGTTGAAACCACATCATTTTTTCTGCTAATCATTTGAGGAAAATTTATTTTTAATTCTCCAGAAAAATCTATGCCATGCGTTTGAAAATCATTTTTAGCAGTTTCATAATGATGTGATGAGTCCAATAAAGATTTGGAAGGAATACAACCAATATTTAAACAAGTGCCCCCCAAGGATTTATTTTTTTCGACTAAAGCAGTTTTCATTCCTAGCTGAGAGCATCGTATGGCTGCAACGTAGCCACCTGGTCCAGATCCTATGACGCAAACATCAAAGTTTTTCATTTTATTAAAATTTTTTCAAATTTACAATGAAGAAATTTAATTTATACGATTTTATTATCAAAAACAAAATTTAATATTCAAAACAAAATTGTAATATTACATGTAGTATGAAATCAGGAAAAAATATTCCTTTAAAATTAGCATTATTGCCATTAATATTTCTGGTTGTTCTTCTAACAATTAATGTTTATGTTTTTGGTAATGATGCACTGGGAGGTTCCAATCAATTTATATTACTTATTGGAGGTGTTTTTGCAGCAATAATTGGATTCTCCTTAAAGGTTTCATATAAGGAAATGGTTTCATCAGTTGGTGAAAATTTAAAATCAGTAACTGGAGCAATATTAATTCTTCTTTTTGTTGGTGCCTTAGCTGGAACCTGGTTACTAAGTGGAATTATTCCAGCAATGATTTATTATGGAATTCAAATTCTTCATCCTTCATATTTTTTTGTTGCTTGTATTATTATTTCGGCATTAATTTCTATTACAACTGGAAGCAGCTGGACAACTTCAGCAACAGTGGGTATCGCACTTATAGGAATTGGGAAAACAATGGGTTTAGATTCTGGGATGATTGCAGGTGCAGTTATCTCTGGTGCCTATTTTGGTGATAAAATGTCTCCGCTGAGTGATACTACAAATCTTGCAGCCGCAATGTCAGGAAGTAATTTATTAAGTCATATTAAATACATGACAATAACTACATTTCCTTCAATAGTAATTACAATTTTATTTTTTGGAATTGTTGGATTCTTTCAATCATATGCAGCGATTACTCAAACAGATATATTGTTGAATTCAATTTCTGAAAAGTTTAATGTAACACCATTATTATTTATTGTACCTGTAGTTGTTATTTTTATGATTGCTAAAAAAACTCCTCCCCTTGTTGCTCTAATAGCTGGGACATTACTTGGAGGTCTTTTTGCATTTATTTTTCAAAATGAACTTTTATTTACTTTAAATAATTATGAAATTTTATCGTGGAAAAGTTCTTATCGAATATTGTTAGATAATATAACATCATCCACAGTAATTGAAACCAGTAACCCAATTTTAAATGAATTATTTATATCAGGTGGCATGAAAGGAATGCTCGATACAATTTGGCTAATAATATGTGCAATGGTTTTTGGTGGTATAATGGATTCAATCGGTGCATTAAAATCTATAAGCAATTCTCTTTTGGTTTGGGCAAAAAATACATTTCAATTGTTTTTAAGCACAGTGGCTTCTTGCTTAACTATAAATATTACTGCCTCGGATCAATATTTATCATTAGTAGTACCGGGAAAAATGTTTGAGAAAGCATATAAAAAAAGAGGGCTTGCACCTGAAAACCTAAGTCGTACTCTTGAAGACTCTGGTACAGTAACTTCAGTCCTTATTCCTTGGAATACATGTGGGGCCTACCAATCTGGTGTATTGGGAGTTCCAGTGGTAGAATATTTTGTTTTTGCAATTTTCAATTGGATAAGCCCTTTTACAACACTATTTGTTGCGTTTATTTCTTATAAAATCAAAAAAATAGTTTGAACTCTTTCAGTTATTTAAAATTGAAATAAATTAATAAATTTTATACCAATTTAATGTCTATTAGTTAAATTTGGGGACAAAAATTTTTTGAAAATGAAAGAAAGTAAATGTCCTTTTCACGGATCTACCACACAACCAAATTTAGGAACACAAAACAAAGACTGGTGGCCTAACAACTTAAATATTGACATTTTACGTCAACATGATATAAAAAGTAATCCTTTAAATGAACTCAACTACAGAGAAAAAGTAAAAAAACTTAACATTAAATCGGTAGTCAATGATATAAAGTTAATTTTAAAAGATAGTAAAGATTGGTGGCCAGCTGACTATGGACATTACGGACCTTTTTTTATTAGAATGACTTGGCATGTTGCTGGTACTTACAGGACTGGTGATGGACGCGGTGGCGCTGCCACAGGAGCTCAAAGGTTCGCCCCATTGAATTCATGGCCTGATAATGGAAATTTGGATAAAGCCAGAAGATTGTTATGGCCCGTCAAAGAAAAATATGGAAACTCTTTAAGTTGGGCAGATTTGTTTGTTTTAGCAGGTAATGTTGCAATAGAAGATATGGGTGGACCAAATCATGGAACAGCTTTAGGTAGAGAAGATATTTGGCATCCAGAAAAAGAAATTTATTGGGGTTCAGAAGATGAATGGCTCGGTGATAACAGATATGGTGAAACGCGTCAAGACTTAGATAATCCACTTGCTGCCGTACAAATGGGTTTAATTTATGTGAATCCACAAGGACCAAATGCTAATCCAGACCCTGCTTTATCAGCACAAGATGTTAGAGAAACATTCAAAAGAATGGCAATGAACGACGAAGAGACAGTTGCCTTAACAGCGGGTGGTCATACATTTGGTAAAGCTCATGGAGCAGCAGACCAAGATGTTTATGTAGGTTCTGAGCCTGAAGGTGCGGGAATTGAAAGTCAGGGCTTTGGTTGGAAAAATTCATTCAAATCAGGAGTCGGTGTTCACGCAATTACTAGTGGAATTGAAGGCCCATGGACTACAAATCCAATTAAATGGGATATGGATTATTTAAGATTACTGTTTAAATATGATTGGGAATGCATGAAAGGTCCCGGAGGAGCTTGGCAATGGCACCCTATTAACTGTGAAGAATCTGATATGGTTCCTCAAGTTGATGGCAGTAATAAAAAAGTTTTGCCAATGATGACAACAGCTGACATGTCATTGAAAGTCGACCCGATTTACAACAAAATTTGTAAAAAATTTATTTCTGACCCTGAATATTTTGGTGAGGCATTTGCGAAAGCTTGGTTTAAATTGTTGCATAGGGATATGGGGCCAAAATCAAATTATGTTGCAGGTGACTATAAAGATGTTGATTACATATGGCAAGACCCCATCAAAAAAGGAGAAACTCTTACAGATGAGGAAGAATTATTGGTTCGTAAAAAAATTAATGAAAGTGGGTTAGATAATGTTCATTTGATTGAAACTGCATGGGCTTCAGCATCAACTTTTAGAAACTCTGATAATAGAGGTGGTGCAAATGGTTCAAGGATTAGATTATTTCCTCAAAAGGAATGGGAAGTTAATAAACCTAAACAATTATCTGAAGTTTTAAATACTTATGAAAAAATTTCATCAGAAACTAAAGCAAGTGTGGCAGATATCATTATTATAGGTGGAGCAGTCGGAATTGAAAATCTTTCTGGTGTAAATGTTGATGTTAAGACAGGTAGAGGTGACGCCACACAAGAAAATACAGATATCAGTTCATTTAACTTACTTAGACCTAAGGCCTGTGGGTTTAGAAATTATATTGAAAAAGAATTTAGTGTTAATTCAGAGGAACTATTGCTAGACAAAGCACAACTATTGGGTCTTACACCTACTGAAATGACTGTACTTATTGGAGGACTAAGATCTTTGGGAATTTCTCACACGGGTGAAGGAATTTGGTCTGAAAAAAAATTGGATAACTCTTGGTTCAAAACACTGCTCTCAATGGAATACTCATGGGAAAAAAATGGATTTAATTCATTTGTAGGAATTAAAAAGCAAAACGAAGTTAAATCGATGTCTGCTTCAAGAATTGATTTAATTTTAGGTTCAAACTCTGAACTAAGAGCCATCTGTGAGGTTTATGCGCAAAACGATAATAATAATAAATTCAAGAAAGATTTTGTCAGTGCATGGAATAAAGTCATGAATGCCGATAGGTTTGATTTAAGATAGCATCTATATTTTTTTAAAATAAATACCCGATAAATTTTATCGGGTATTTTTATTGTATTTTTGAGTTGCTACTATTATGCTTAAATCTTTTAAAATCCCAATATTATCAAGAAAGCATCAAGTTGTTTGGGGTTCTTTTTGTGTAATTATTTCAATTATACTTCTTTTTTCATTCATTTCATTTTTTAGTTCATGGCAATATGACCAAAGCAACCTTGAAGGCATATATGTTAATGAAGGTGAAATTAAAAATATTATGCAAAAATTTGGTTCAATGGTGAGTGATTTGTTTATATACAGAGGTGTTGGATTTAGTGCATTTTTAATTGTATTTATGTTTATGCTGACAGGTATTTATTATTTTTTCGATATTAAAAAAAATTCAATATGGAGAAAATGGTTTTGGACTATTATTTTCAGTATTTGGTTTTCTGTTTTTTTCGCAATTATTTTACCAAATTATCCTATTTCTAGTGGTGTTATTGGTTATGAATTATTTGAAATTCTTAATTTATACATTGGAGTTTATGGAATAGGTGGATTATTAATTTTTGTGTTGATATGTTTTTTTGTTTTTCAGTTGGATTGGGTACCTGAAAAATTAAAAAATTTAAGCCCTATTTCTAAAAAAAATCAAAACGGAAAAATAGATGGAATTAGCGAAGAAAATGATATTACAAATAATGAAGTATTATTAGAACCAAACTTAAATATTGAAAAAAAGAAAGTAAAAGAATCTAAAATCCAAAACACTGAAAAGGATGAAAAAAATAGCAACTTACAACTTTCTGTTGTTGACTCACACGATGATGAATTATTAAAAAAATCTAAAAAATTAGTTGATGATTTTGGAGAAATTGACCCAACATTAGAATTAAAAAACTTCAAATCCCCTACCGAATCATTATTAATTAAGTATCAGCACGAAAGTATTACAATAAACGAAAGTGAATTAGAAGAAAATAAAGATAAAATAATTGATACGCTAAAAAATTACCAAATTGGAATTGCCGATATAAAAGCAACGATTGGACCCACAGTTACTCTTTATGAAATTGTTCCTGCCGCAGGTGTTAGAATATCAAAAATTAAAAATCTAGAGGATGATATTGCCCTGTCATTATCAGCTTTAGGAATTAGAATAATTGCACCTATTCCCGGGAAAGGTACTGTAGGAATTGAAGTTCCAAATAAAAAATCAACTATAGTTTCGATGAAATCAGTAATTCTATCAAAAAAATTTCAGGAAGCAGAAATGGAATTGCCTTTAGCACTAGGAAAGACTATAAGCAATGAAACCTATGTTGTTGATTTATCAAAAATGCCACATCTATTGATGGCTGGCGCCACAGGACAAGGTAAATCTGTAGGATTAAATGTTATAATAACGTCTCTATTATATAAAAAACATCCTGCTGAAATTAAATTTATCTTAGTTGATCCAAAAAAAGTTGAACTTACATTATTTAATAAAATTGAGAGGCATTATCTCGCTAAACTTCCAAACGTAAGTGAAGCTATAATTACTGATAATAAGCAGGTAATAAATACTTTAAATTCACTCTGTATTGAAATGGATAAAAGGTATGATTTGTTAAAAATTGCAATGTGCAGAAACATTAAAGAATATAACTCAAAATTTAAAGAAAGAAAATTAAACCCTGAAAACGGACATACTTTTCTTCCATATCTAGTTTTAGTTATTGATGAATTTGCAGATTTAATTATGACCACTGGAAAAGAAGTTGAAACACCAATAGCAAGGCTTGCACAGTTAGCAAGAGCAGTTGGTATTCACCTTATAATTGCAACTCAACGCCCCTCTGTCAATGTAATTACAGGGCTAATCAAAGCAAATTTTCCCGCCAGAATTGCATTTAGAGTAATGTCAAAAGTTGACTCTAGAACAATACTTGATAACAGCGGCGCGGATCAGCTTATTGGAAGGGGGGACATGTTATTTAACCAAGGCAATGCGCTGATTAGATTACAATGCGCTTTTGTAGATACTCCAGAAATTGAAAAGATAACAGATTTCATAGGCTCACAAAGAGCATATCCTAATGCCCACGAATTACCCGAATATACTGCTGATGAAAAGACAACAAATAAAGAAAATATCATTAGCGAAAGAGATTCCATGTTTAAAGAAGCAGCAGAAGTAGTTGTTAATGCTCAACAAGGCTCAGCTTCATTATTACAGAGGAAGCTTAAATTAGGGTATAACAGGGCTGGAAGAATTATCGACCAACTTGAGGCAGCTGGAATTGTTGGTCCATTTGAAGGAAGCAAAGCCAGAGAGGTCATGTTTAGAGATATAATTTCATTGCACGAGTTTCTTGAAAATGAAAGTTAAATTTCTATTAATATTATTTTTTAATATTTCATACTTATATGCTCAAGAAAACATTTTAACAGCTAAAGATGCCATAATTAAAGTTCAAAAAAAAATTTCAACATATACAAATATTAAGTTAAGCTTTGATTATACAATCGCAGGCGATAATGATTTTTCAAATAATGATTTTGAAGGTATTTTGTATATAGAGAGGAAAAAATATTTTCTTCAGATTAAAAATTTCATCAAACAAATAAATGATGGGAATTTAAAATATACTATAAACGACGAGTCAAAGGAAGTAATGGTTGATTCAACTGATGAAAATTTAGTTAATATATTTGAACCCCAAAAATTACTATCTACTCTGATCAAAGATTATAAAATCAGTTGGGATATTAACCAAAAAATTTTTGATGGTAGAAATATTAGATATATAAATTTAAAGCCTAAAAATTCAGGTTCTGTAAGTGGATATTATTTAATAGGCATAGATTTTGATTATAATATTTATAAAATAATTAAGGTTGATAATGAAAATTTAAAATCTACATTAAAAATAAATGCATTAGATTATAATTTAAAATTGAATAAAAATTTATTTAAATTTTCAGAAAAAGATTATACAGATTATTATATTGATTCGTTTTGATTGGGATTACAACTATTGATAAATATATTTTAAAAAGCTATTTAGGCACATTAGCCAGTTTCTTTTTTATTCTCATGTTTATTTTCATAATACAAACTGTTTGGGTTTTTATTGACGAATTTGCTGGAAAGGGACTAAATATTCTAGTCCTTTTTAAATTTTTAATTTTCTATTCCCCCAAATTGATTCCTTTAGTTCTTCCATTAACTATCTTACTTTCTTCAATTATGACTTTTGGTGGTTTTGCAGAGAAACAAGAATTAAGTGCACTTAAATCAGCAGGTATTTCATTATCAAGAGCAATGCGCCCACTTATTGTTGTGAATTTTTTTGCTGCTTTTTTAGTTTTTTACATTACAAACACAGTTATTCCTTTGGCAGAATATAAAACATTTAATCTCCGAAAAAATCTTTCAAAAGTTCAACCTGCGTTAGCAATCACGGAAGGAATGTTTAATGATATTGGGGAAATTAATATTAAGGTTGAAAAAAAATATGGAGAAAATGACAGGTTTTTGGAGGATATTATTATTCATGAAAATTCTGCTGACCAGGTTAATAGAGTTGTAATTAAGTCAAAAAAAGGAGAATTAAAAAATAATGACTTTCAAGATGGAATACAATTAATTCTGTTTGATGGATATAGATACGAGGAAGTATACTCCAAGAAAAAAACAAATAAAAGTTATCCTCATAATAGGGTTTATTTTGAGAAATACACTAAGAATATAGATTTAAGCTCATTTAATAATGTTGACTTAAATGAAGCCCGATATACAAATACTTTTAAAATGCAAAATGTTAATGAATTAAATTATAGCATCGATTCGTTAACTACAAAGTATCTAAACGAGATTAAAGGTTACAGTAATACCGTTTATTTAAGAACTGGAGCAAAATCAATTAGTAATTTTAAAAACAAAAACAAATCAGTAGTTTTCGTTGGGGGTTATGATTATTTGAAGAATTTTAGTCAAAGACAAAAAGAAATGATATTAGTAACTGCAAGAAATAATATAAACATGCAACTCAAAAATTTTTCAAATCAAAAAAATGTTTTTTTTATTAGAGAAAAAGTTATTAATCTGCATAGGATATGGCGAGATGATAAATTTGTTACCGCGTTTTCAGCATTTATTTTTTTTATAATTGGTGCTCCGATTGGTGCGCTAATAAAAAAGGGAGGCTTGGGGTTACCAACTGTAACAGCACTCATTATTTTTTTGACATATCATTTTACAGGAACTTTTTTAAAAAATAGTGCGGAAGATGGAAGTCTTAATCCGTTGATTGGAGCATGGACAATGACGATTTTAATTACGATTTTAGCTATACTTATATTTGTCAAAGCTAATAATGATAAGCCTTTAATAAATATTAGTAATTTAAGATTGAGAGGTTTCTTTAAAAAATAGATCATGGACACAATTGAATCAGCAGTTGAAGATATAAAAAATGGTAAAATAATTATCGTTGTTGATGATGAGAACAGAGAAAATGAAGGTGATTTTGTAGCAGCTGCAGAAATGGTCACACCTGATATGATAAATTTCATGGCTAAACATGGAAGAGGGTTGATTTGCACACCAATTACTGAAAAAAGGTGTGAAAAACTAAATCTTTATCCTATGACTAATCAAAATACAGATCCTAAAAGAACAGCTTTTACTGTTTCAGTAGATTTGAAAGGTAATGGTGTAACTTCGGGGATTTCGGTCGATGATAGATCAAAAACAATTCGTGCACTTATCGACTCAAATTCAAAAGCTGAAGATTTTCAAAAACCAGGACATATTTTTCCACTAGCCGCTAAAGAAGGGGGTGTTTTGAGAAGGACTGGACATACTGAAGCAGCAATAGATTTTGCTCGATTAGCTGGATTTAGTGCTGCAGGTGTTATCGTTGAAATAATGAACTCAGATGGTACAATGGCTAGGCTCTCTGAGCTTAGAAAAGTGGCTGCCAAGTTTGACTTAAAATTAGTTTCTATTGAAGATTTAGTTAGATATAGAATGAAACACGATAGCTTAATTGAGCTAAGGGAAGATTTTGAAATCAAAACCAACTATGGTAAATTTAGGCTTCGAGCATATCACCAAAAAACAAACAACCAAGTTCATATTGCATTGACTTTAGGAGAATGGAATAAAAATGAAACTGTATTAACAAGGGTTCATGCTCATGAAATTGAAAATGAACTATTTGGAATACTAAAAGACGAAAAAATTAATTCACTTGATTCTGTTTTCAAAAAAATAAAAAAAGAAGGAAAGGGCGCTATTATTTTAATAAATCAACATCAACCGCCTGATAAGTTAATTAGTTTAATTAAAGGTCTAAAAATTCAAAAATCCAATACCCAAAAATTTGACAGAAAAGATTTTGGTATTGGAGCACAAATGATTTATGCTCTAGGAATAAATAAAATTAAATTGCTATCAAATAGTGAAAAAATTAAAAGAGTTGGTATGCCTGGATATGGTTTAGAGATTGTTGATTATGAAAAATTTTAAAAAAACCAGAGTTTAGCAGCCATAACAAAGACCATTACTAGCATTACCACTTTTATTATACCTTCCCCTTTCTTAACACTGTATCTTGATGTAATAAAAGCTCCAAATGCACTCCCAATAGAAAGAGCAATTCCATATTCCCAGTCCACCATTCCACTTATTAAGAAAGTTAAAAAAGCAGCAATGGTATAAATTAACGCAATTGTTACTTTAGCAGCATTCACTCTGATAAGGCTCATCTTATTAAAATAACTCATAAAAAACATCATAATGTATCCAATACCAGCATTAATAAAACCACCATAGATTCCAATAAAGAAAAAAGCTACTGCAGAAATTATTAAAGATTTCCCTGTTGTTTTTTCAAAAGTTTTTAAATAACTATATTTTTTTTTAAAGACAATAAAAAGAACAACAACTATCATAACAATTGCTAAAATTCTGTTAAACAAAAAATCATCAATATCGATTGCAATTTTAGCTCCAAGTATAGCTCCAAACATTGCTGCAACACCCATATAAATACTAAAAGGAAAAGTATTTACTTTTTTTGTTCTAAATCCGAGAGTAGCAGAACTTGTATAAAACAATATTGCAATCCTATTTGTTCCATTTGCAACCTGTGGAGGTAAACCTAAAAAGATAAGTAAAGGCAGGGTTATTAGCGAACCACCGCCTGCAAGAGTGTTAATTATTCCAACAATAAAACCTACAACTAACAGTAAACCTAAATCAAATGGAAAATCTAACACACCATAAATTTAATTAATCTTGTTACAAAAAATCCAATTAAAATTTAAAGTAAAAAGAGATTATATTTGCATGCACTGGAGAAATGGCAGAGTGGTCGAATGCGGCGGTCTTGAAAACCGTTGAGGGTTAAACCTCCGGGGGTTCGAATCCCTCTTTCTCCGCAACTGAGTCTAAAACTCAAATTTTACATTTATTTAAAGTAAGCATTTGAATGAAAAAGATTTTTTTTCTTCTACTATTTACCCAGTATTTTTTATGCAGCCAAGACTCAAACAATACAGACATTTCTGTTTATGATGAATCTATACTCAATATCATTGATTTATATTCAAAAATTGAAATTTTAGACAGTTCTTTTTTAGTTGCAGAAGGGCCACTTTGGTATCCAAAAAAAAATCAGCTAATATTCTCCGACGTTAGACAAAACAAAATTTTTACATGGGATGAAAATTCTGGAACTGTTGAATATATTAATCCCAGTGGTTCAACTGGTTATGCCCCATCTTTTAAAAAAGGAGGAATCGGGGCTAATGGGTTGGCATTTGATAGCAAAGGAAATTTAATTCTTTGTCAACACGGGGATAGAAGATTAGCCTTATTATCAAATAATAAAACTAATAACCCTAAGTTTAAAACAATAATTGATAATTACAAAGGTAAAAGATTTAATAGCCCAAACGATTTAGTTATCAATAGTGAGGGTGATATTTTTTTTACCGATCCACCCTATGGTTTTTACTACAACAAGAAAAGTTTTGATAATAAATACAGAGAGATTGAGTTTAATGGCGTATATAAAATAAATAGCAAAAAGGAAATTTTTTTGATAACAGATAAAATGACATTACCGAATGGAATAGCTCTCTCTCTTGACGAAAAATTCTTATATGTAAATAATTCTGGTCGTGATGATCCAAAAATTATGCGATTTGATGTTGAAAATTTTGAAGGCGAAGTTTTTTTTAATGGAACAAAACTTAGTAAAAAATATAAAGGAGGTTTTGATGGACTAAAAGTTCACTCTAGTGGTAATATTTTTACAAGTGGACCGAATGGTATCCTTATAATTTCTCCTAATGGAAAACTATTAGCTACGATAAATTTTGGTAAAGGAGTTACTAATTGCAGCTTTGATAAAAATGAAAATTATCTTTACATAACTGGTTTTAATGACATATCAAGAATAAAATTAAAATAAGTTTTTAATATGAAAAGAAGAGATTTTATAAAATTAAGTACGCTAGCCACTGCTTCTGGAATTATTACTCCATACTTTTTTAATTCAAATTCTGAATCAAAAACAATCAAAATTGCCATGTGTGGCTTAGGTAATTATGCTGAAAAATGGATGGCACCAGCAATTGAACAATCAAAATATGCAAAATTAACAGCAATAATCACTGGATCTCCCAATAAAATTGAAAAATGGCAAAACAGATATAACATAAAATCGAAAAATATCTTTAATTACAATAACATGGATTCTATTGCTGAAAATTCAGATATCGATTGTGTATATGTTTGTACCCCAACTGGAAACCATGCTGAATATTCAATAAGAAGCTTTGAAGCAGGAAAACATGTAATCTGCGAAAAACCTATGGCTCCCTCTGTAAAAGATTGCGATGATATGATTAATGCGGCAAAAAAAGCAAAGAAAATACTACAAATTGGATACAGATTATATTGGGATCCATATAACATTAATCTAATAGATATAATGAAAAATAATAAATATGGTAATTGGATAAACATGAGTGGTGGCTTCTCCTATAGAAATCGTTTTCAAAAAGATAATTGGAGACTCAAAAAGGCTATGAACATTGGTGGAGCAGTCTATGATATTGGTGTTTATGTAGTTCAATCTGCTTTTTACACAACTAACTTACATCCACTAAGCGTAAAAGCAAAAAGCTGGACAGAAAGAGAAGATATTTTTAAAGAATTTCCTGAGTATTGGGAATGGGAGATGGAATGGCCTAATGGAAATACATCTAAACACAGTTCAAATTATGGTAGATATGAAAATTATATTAAACTTCAAACTAGAAAAGGTGAAATTGGATTGAATCCCGCATATAGTTACAGAGGCTTGAAAGGATATACGCCTTCTGGTCCAATGGATATTAAACCAGTGTTTCAACAAAAACTTCAGATAGATGGTCAATGCTTAGCAATTTTAAAAAAACAACCAAACATAACTTCTGGTGAGATGGGAAGAAGAGATATTAGAGTTTTAAACGCAATTATGGAATCTGCTAAAGTGAATCAGAAAATATATTTTAAAGATTTTCCCATATAATGAAATTATTACCTAATAATTTTGTCAATTTGATAATTTTTTTTAGAAAATAGTTTTTTATTATATATATGTATTAAATTAAGATTAATTACTAACAACACAATTATGAAAAATTTTAAAATAATACTTATTTCAACAGCTTTCTTATTAATATTTATGTCATGTGAAACATCAACCAAAACAGTTGGTTACAATACTTATGAGTGGGCTAAAGATTACAAATTTTCTTTAGGCTCTGATGAAAGCATTGATATTGCGATGACATTCGATAAAGCGTGGAATAATCGTGATTTCGAAACTATGACGGAGTTAGCTTCTGATTCTATTAAGTTTTTCTTTTTTGGTGGAATTGAGAGAGATCTAGATTTTGTAAAAAATGCAGCTACTACTCAAGATTCAATTAGAGAAGCTAATGGTTCTTCTGTTGAATCTGAAATAAAACATGTGTACTCTCTTATTTTAAATCCAGACAGTGGATGGGAGCATGTTAGGTCTCACATTGTATACACCTCCAAAGACTCTGTAGGAAATATTAATAAGTGGAGACAATTCGAAAGATTTGGAGTAAAGGATGGAAAAGTTCAAAGATTTGCTGGATCATACCAAGATATTCCAGAGGAAACAGCTGAGGAATAATAAGTAATTAACTTTTAACAAAAAAAGCGGCTTTTTGCCGCTTTTTTTTTATTTTTTGAGGATTTTAAGATTCTTTGTCAAATTTGACTTTGTTTTAATTTTAAAATAATACAATCCCTTTTCAAGTTCGGAAATATCTAAGGAGTAGGAAGTTAAATTTTCACTTTCATATTTTTTAACTTTTTGACCTAATTGATTGATAACCTCTATTTCATCAATTTCATTTAAATCAATTCCATCTACTGAAATAATTCCTTCAGTAGGATTTGGATACAACTCAAGATTTTTAATTAAAAGCTCATCAATACTTAATGGATCATTATTCACAGTTGTAAAACTTTGAATATCTGTAAGTGTCTCACCTGCAGAATTAATGGAACCAATCCTCCAATAGTAAGTTGTGTTTGCTTGCCAACCAGAGATAATTGTTGTACCCCAATTAATGTAATTTCCGGCATTTGCTCCTGTTACAGATAAATCTAGATTATCAGCAGAGGTACCTCCGTACCAATTAAAACTTGTCGCTGAGTCTCCTGTGTTTGCAGCTTGCCAATCAAATAAAATTTGTTTTGCACCAGTTGTAGAGACATTAATAGGCACATCTGTGGCGCCGTCAACAGGATTTAAATTTTCTGCTGCATTTGGGACATTTTGAGTAATAAATGAAATACTAATATCGTCAACTGCGTAAAAATAACTCCAATTACCGATATATAATATTTTTAAATACGCGGTTGAAGAACTTCCAACTGCATCAGTGATGTTTAGTGAATAGCTCCCATAACTTGTGTTAGCAATAGTAGCTACGGTTGTATAATTTGCTCCATCTTGGGAAATTTGTAATTGCACAGATTGTCCCGTAAGTGCATATATAAAGTGTTTCATATTTAAAACAACATTTGCTCCAGCAGGCTTTGAGGAACAATCAAAAGCAGGAGATATCAATGCTGCTTGCTCTGGAGTATTATTATCCCCATATGCATCACTATCAAAAATTGCATAGTTTCCGGTGAATCCAGCTATTGTGGTGTCATACATGTAACCATTTCCTGCAGCAAACGGAACTGGTGCATCGGCTCCGGATTTTACAATCCATATTTCTGAGGAATTTCCAGTAGTAGTATTTTCTTGAACTGTAGTCCAACCAGAAGGTAAAGTACCATTGGTTGGGTTACCAGTCTCAAAATCTTCAGAAAGTACTGTTTGTGAATAAAAATTGGTGCAAATAAATAAAGCCAAAAGTGGGGTGTAGAATTTTGCCATAAGCCGATAATTTATTGACAATTAAGTTAAACTTTAAAATTTAAAAATTAAAATATTATCATTCGATTTAATGAATTATCAAAATTTAGTTTTATTAGTTATTAAATTCTAATCTTCCTGGTGTGTACGGTGCTTTATTCTCTTTAAGGGTATCCTCAAGTTTTTCCAACATTACTTTCAAATCCTCTATCATTGATTTAATTGGCATGAATTCTTCCTTTGCAATTTCAAAACTATTCTGATGAGTTATTGTAGGATCTGCGGTAGAATTTCTTTGATAATATCCAATCAAACCAATCCTTGTCGATGGAGTTGGCAAAGATTGAATATCTAGTTTTCCTTTTACACTATCACCAAAAAACAACATCTCAATTTCCTTAATACTCTTGTTTATAGAATTGTAATTATTTAACAAGAAATCAGCGGACTTTTCAGTTTTTTTAATTGCATTTAAAATGTAAGGCATTTTATTTTTCATCTCAGATAACTTGTTTGAATACTCACCTATCTCACCCTGTAAAACAGCAACTTTTCTTTGAAAATTCACTTTTTCTTCACGATTTTTTGCTGGCATTACAGTGTTATCCAAAGCAAGAACATTGAAATATACTTCTGGAACTAATTCTGAAATGGAACCCTTATCTAATAATGACATCTTAACAGAATACTTTCCAGGATTTACCAAAGTGCCTCTAGAAACTTGAGATGAACTTCTTCCAACTGGAGTATTGACTTCATATCTTAAATTCCATTCAAACCTTGAAACTCCTTTTGACAATGGCCTGTATATTTTTTTTACAACCAATCCATTTTTATCTTTTATTGTGAAAACGAGTTGAGGCATAATCTCATTATTTTCTTCATATAGCTCATAGTAAGAAGGATAAAAAACATCCTTTTTTTCTTTTATGAGCTTGGATTCTCTCTTTTTACGTTTTGTCTTCAAACTTTCTGAGGAACTATCATAGCTATATGAAATGAGAGCTACGGGATCTAAATTTTTAGAGAGAAAGAAATTATCACCCTGGAATGATTTTCCGGATCTTCCAAGTGGTGATGCTTTTTCCCACATCAATGCATCTCGAATTGGAAAAATTTTAGGTGCTTGTTTTTGTTTGTTATCAACATTTCTTAAAAGTGAATAATCGTCCAATACGTAAAAACCTCTACCAAATGTTCCAAGTACAAGATCATTTTCTCTACTTTGAATTGCAATATCTCGAACAGAAATAGTTGGTAATCCATTTGATAATTTTTTCCATCTTTGTCCAAAATCAGGTGAGAAAAAAGCTCCGAATTCTGTTCCACAAAAAATTAAGCCTTCCTTTTCATGATCCTCCTCAAGAGAATAGACACTTCCTCTTTCAGGAAGATTGTTACTTATAGATTCCCAACTTTTACCTTTGTCTTTAGACATAAAAATATAAGGTTTAAAGTCTCCGTATTTGTGGTGGTTGAATGCCACATAGATTACATTGACATCGTGTTTAGAAAGATAAACGGAATTTACATAAGACCGTTTAGGCGCACCAGAAATATTGTCAATTTTTTTCCAGTTATCTCCCCCATCATCAGTTATTTGAATTAAACCATCATCTGTTCCAATGGCTATCAGATTAGCATCCAAAGGGGATTCAGAAAGTGCAACAATTGTTCCATATGGGGATGTTGAACCATTTTTTTCTACTGCATCAATGCTGAGCACTCTATCATAAACTTTTAACTCATTTCTATTTAGTTGTCGAGTTAAATCTTCGCTAATCACCTCCCAGCTATTTCCATAATCATCAGATTTAAAAACCTTATTAGCAGCAAAATAAAGTCTACCAGGAACGTGATTGCTAACGGAAAGAGGTGCATCCCAGTTCCATTTATATGATAATTCACCCTTACGTGCAATCGGCTTTATTCCAACTTCTTCTCCACTTAACTTATCATAGCGAACTAAAAAACCGTATTGAGACTGTGAGTAAACAATATTTGGATTTATTGGGTCAACTTGTGTCTCAAAACCGTCTCCTCCATGAGTAACAAACCAGTCCTGATTAGAAATTCCATGCGAATTGTTTACTCTTGATGGACCTCCTAAAGTGTAATTATCTTGTGTTCCCCCATATACATTATAAAACGGTAAAGAATTATCAACCGAAACTTTATAAAATTGAGTAACTGGAAGATTTTTTTTGTAATCCCATTTAGCTCCTTTATCATATGTTTCATAAATACCGCCGTCACAACCTACAATCCAATGAGAATTATTTTTGGGATTTATCCACATTGCATGATTGTCAACGTGTTTATATTTTTCATCTACATATTTAAAAGTTTTCCCTCCATCGTTTGTAACTCCCATGTAAGTGTCCATTACATAAACTACATCCACATCGACTGGGTCAGCAAAAATTTCTTGATAATAATTTCCACTCGTTACTTTGCTACTTTGTTTTTGCCAGGATTCGCCTCTGTTTGTGGATTTATAGAAACCCCCTTTTCTCTCAGAAGCCTCAACAATTGCATAGATAACCTCAGGATTTGCATCAGAAATATCCATACCTATTCTACCTATTTCAACTCCTGGTAGTCCTTTGTTTATTTTTCTCCAAGTATTACCTCCGTCTACAGATTTATGAATACCCGAGCCAGGTCCACCACCAACATATGTATAAACGTGTCTTCTTCTTTGATGACTTGTAGCATATAAAACATCAGGATTTCTTGGGTCCAAATGAATCTCATTAAATCCAGTGTGCTCATCTATAAACAAAATTTTATTCCAAGATTTTCCACCATCTGTTGTTTTGTAAATTCCTCTATCACCACCTTTGTTCCAAAGCGGACCATAAGCAGAAACATAAACTATATCAGAATTTTCAGGGTGAATTAAAATATTTCCAATGTGTTCAGAACTTTTTAAACCCATATTTTTCCATGAAGCGCCACCATCGACAGACTTATAAACCCCATCACCATAAGCAACAGATCTCTGGTTGTTATTTTCACCAGTTCCGACCCAAACTACATTGGGATTTTTAGGATCTATTGAAACACACCCTATTGAATAAGAGCCCTGCTTGTCAAAAATTGGTTTGTAGTCTACGCCCCAATTTGTTGTTTTCCATACTCCACCAGAAGCAACAGCTACATAATACTCGAAAGGTTTGTTAGGATTTATTGCTAAGTCCGATATCCTACCTGAAGTAAGAGCTGGACCAATACTTCTCCATTTTAATGCACTAATTGAAAGTTTATCCAGAGGATTTTTATCTTCATTCTTTTTTTTCTGTGAAAAAGAAGTTGAAACGATAGTAAATGCTGCTATTATTAAAGTTAGCTTTTTCATTTATTTTCTAATTTTTTGATTTTTTCATATCCATTTTATGCATTTTTTTTGCATTTGGGTCTCTATATTGACAACAAAGCGGTAAAGAATTGTAAACATCATTATCAACTGGAAATTCACTGGCCTCGTGTCCTACAGCAGAAATATTAATCGCAATTGTTCTAATATTTGTTTTATTAGAGTTAATAATTGCAGACAGCTTCTGAGTTTCTGGGCTCCATTGAGCATATTTTACGCCTTTGGTTTTTAAAGCAGCTTTTTCAATTCTAGCTTTGCACATACCACAAACTCCTTTTACATCGATTTCTATTGTTTCGTTCTGTGAGAAAACAGGATAAGACAAAAGAAGTCCAAAAAATATAATCAGTTTTTTCATAATTTAAATTTAAAGATTTAATCTTAAGCCTGCATATATCATTCTACCGAAAACTGGAGCATATATTTGACTAGCATCAAAATCATAATTGAATGGATTTTCTGCACCCAAAATAGCATTTTTTTGTTTAAAGTCAGTAATATTTTCCACACCAAGATATGCAGAAAATTTTTCTGAAAATTGTCTAGTTATTTGACTATTAATTAACATAAAGTCTTGTATATAACGAGATTCCTCAGCAAAATCTTTAACTAATCTTTGTGAACCTTTGTTATGTAAGGTAAAGTCTCCTCTCCATTGTTTTTCATTATCAATTTTTGAAGAATAACCGACAAAAACAAACCAACCATTTTTCGGCTGCAATGGTACTTTTTTTAATCCAGATTTATATTGTGTTTGAACATCAAAAATTTTATAACTGAATCTTAAATCAATATTCTTAAAACTAGAATTTGCAGAAAAATAAATATTTTCAGAAAAACTGTTTCCTTTGAGATTATAAAAACTAATTTCACCTGGATTTTCCCAATCAACAACTACCCTATTACTAAATTCTGTTCTGTAAAAGTCAACTCCTAAATCGATTAATTGATTAGACAAATAAACCTTTTGAACCAAACTAAGACCATAATTCCATGCTTTTTCGGGCTTCATACCATACAAAGGAGAACTTATCGACTCTATAATTAAGCTTCTTTGACTCATTAAAAACTTTTGATTCTCTATGAAAATGGATGAAATTCTTCTTCCTTCACCAGCTGATAACCTTAAAATAGTATTGTTATCAAAAAAGGCGTGTCGTAGATGAACTCTTGGAGTAAAAAATGTTCCAATTATATTGTGAAAATCAACTCTTCCCCCAACAATAAAATTAAAATTTGAAAAACTGTTATAAGAATATTCAAAAAATAAACCAAGGTTTTTTTCATCTCTTTTTATGCTGTAGTCTAGAATTTGTTCATCATAACTATCATACATGTATTGTAAACCGGCTTTGAATTTATTTAATGTATTACCAATAATAGATTGATATACAACATGGTTAAAATAAGATGTATAATTTATTTTGTACTCATTTTGTCCAAAATAACTGTCTTGAGAATGGTAATTTATTGAGGACTGAAAACCAAAACTCCTGTATGGGATCTTTGGATTTACATAGCCTGTTTTGATTGAAAAATCAAACTTTTCAGTATCAATTTCACCACCCCATATATTTTCTGAAAATTTATGATCGTTGGGATTAAAATTTAATTGACCTATGTCTTTTTTATCAGTTAAAAATCTAAAACTGGCAAATCCTACAATTCCTTTTTCAGAATTTAAATATTGCCATCTATTCAAAAGATTGATTTGTTTTGCAATTGGGAAATCTAAAAAACCGTCTTTATTTTTATCGTTTTTCTGAGATCTATTATTTGCATGAAGAAATAAACTTGATGAAATATTATCATTAACTTTTTTACTTCCCTGCAAATTAATTTCATTTCTACCGTTTAAAGATCTAAACAAATTAAAAAATAAGCTAGTAGCAGTTTGTGGTTTTATTAATTCGGTATTGATTTGACCTGAAATACTTTCATATCCATTGGTGACTGTTCCAGAACCCTTTGAAATTTGAATACTTTCGACCCATGTTCCTGGAACAAATGAGAGACCAAAATTTTGGTTACTTCCTCTAAATGCTGGTATATTTTCCATAGTAAATAGTATGTATGGGCTTTTCAATCCTAACAATTCGATTTGCTTATTTCCAGTTAATCCGTCCGAGTAATTCACGTCGATCGCTGGGTTAGTTTCAAAACTTTCAGATAAATTACAGCAAGCGGCTTTTAACAGTTCATCGCTGCTTACAGTAGTTGTGTTTGAAGCACTGAATATAGATTTCTCAATCGACTGTCTTTTTTTGGAGACAGTAACTTCATTTAAAAACTGCGGAATTATAGAATCTTGTTCCATTTTAATCTTATTGTCCTGAGAAAAAGAGTTTGAAACAAAAAATATAATTAAAACGAATAATTTATTTTTCAAATCTAAAAAATTGACCATGCAAATATATTACATGATTAAATATATTTTACTTAAAGTTTATATTTGTAAAAAATTGCTTGCAACTAGATATGGTTGACGTATTGAATCTTGATAAAATAAATCTTAGGTTCAGGTATTCAAAACCTGAAGATATAATAAATTATACCCTTTCATACACGGAACCGACAGTTTTAACTACAAACTTTGGTCCCTATGAAATTGCTTTAGTGTATTTAATTAATTCGCTTAATTCTAGTATACCAATAATATGGATTGATACTGGTTTTAATACTAATGAAACTTATGATTATGTAAAAAAAACAATTTATAGACATCAACTTAAAATTTTAAAATACGAGCCCAATGAAAATTCAAAATTTAAAAAAATCAATGCCAATCAAATTCCCAATTTAAACACAAAAGAACATGAGTTATTTACCCATGATGTTAAGATTGAACCCTTTAACAGAGCAATGAAAGAGACAAAAGCTAAAATATGGATTACTAATATTAGAAAAGGTCAGACCAAACACAGAGATAATCTCGATATTTTTAGTTATTCAAAAAATAGAATTTTAAAAGTTAGCCCTTTCTTTTACTGGTCAGATGAAAAACTTAATGAGTTTATAAGAAAAAATGAGTTGATAAATAATGTTAAATATTTTGACCCAACAAAAGTTTTAAAAAATAGGGAATGTGGTATACACAATTAATCTTTTAATGATATGATAAAAACTGACATAATTATTATTGGTGCAGGACCAGTTGGTCTATTCACAGTTTTTGAGGCAGGACTTATGAAACTCAAATGTCATGTAATCGATTCTATTGCGCAACCTGGTGGTCAACTTACCGAAATTTACCCAAAAAAACCAATTTATGATATTCCTGGTTATCCATCAGTCCTAGCAGGTGATTTAATTGATAAATTAGTTGAACAAGCGTCACCTTTTAAGCCTGGATTTACTCTTGGCGAAAGAGCTGAAAAAATAGAAAAAATTAAAGATGGGTTTTTAATTACTACAAATAATGGCACAACTCATAATGCACCTGTTGTTATTATAGCTGGTGGACTTGGAAGTTTTGAACCTAGAAAACCAAAAATTGATAATATTGAGAATTTTGAGAATAAAGGAATTCATTACATAATCAAAGATCCTTCAAAGTACAAAGCAAAAAATATTATCATTTCTGGAGGAGGAGATTCTGCATTTGACTGGTCATTATTTTTTGCAGAAAAAGATATTTTTGTAGACCTAATTCACAGAAGTGACCGTTTCAGAGCACACAAAGATTCCGTAAAAAAAGCTTTTGAATTTGAAAAAGATGGAAAAATGAAAATCCATACTTTTTCGGAAGTTATAGATGTTAATGGAAACAAAAAATTAGAAACTGTTTTAATTAAATCAAACAATAAAGTAAAAGAAATTAAAACTGAATTTTGGTTTCCACTTTTTGGACTTTCTCCAAAACTTGGACCAATTTCAAATTGGGGTTTAAAAATTGAAAAAAATGCTATCATGGTAAATACTTATGATTATAGTACAAATATTAAAGGAATTTTCGCAATAGGCGATGTAAATACATATCCAGGCAAATTAAAATTGATTTTATGCGGATTCCATGAAGCAGCGTTAGCAATACAGTCAGCATATAAAATTATTAACCCTGACAAAAGATATAATATGAAATATACAACAGTTCAAGGTATACAAGGTTTTTAAAAATATGAGTGAAAAAATAAAATTAAAAATAACTGACCGACAAGGCCAAAAGCATGATGTAGATGTTGAAATAGATTCCAATACAAACCTAATGGAATTTTGCAGAGACAACAGCTTTGGAGTTGAAGGTTTTTGTGGTGGAATGGGAAGCTGTGCATCATGTCACATTCACATCGAGTCTAGTGAACACTACGGCAATCCAGATGACGACGAGCTAGCAATGCTTGATGATATTTCAAACTCAAAAACCAACTCAAGACTTGGATGTCAGATTGAAATCAACAAAGATATTGACGGTATTAAATTTGAAATAGCTCAAGAACCTTAGTAAAATATAATTTGTTTTTACTTTAGAATTATTGTTCTTTCAGATGGATTAAATTTTGTATCGACTAGATTCCCTTCTGCATTGATTAGTTCAAGCTTAATTTTAACTTCTCCTTTCTCCAAACCCTCAATGTAATATGGAACCCAACGATCAAGTGTGGTGTAATGTACAATTAAACCATTCTGAGTTATAGTCAGCCTAACTTTGTTTCCATCAGGCGACAACTCTGTGTTAACTAAATAAAAATCAAGTAACAACTTTTCCGTATCTAAGCCTTCATATGTGCCTTTTGGGCGACTGTAAAAAAGAAATTCTTGGTTTAAGTCTATATTTTCACCCCCACCAATTTGTTGAATTACATATGCATTTGGATTTTTAACAGATTCATGATATGATCTGGAAAGAAAAGCCAATAGTATGTTAGAATCTCCTTCAATTTTTTTTGTGAAACTAGATTCATAATGTGCAGAATATGGACCATTGTTAAGAATAAAATGAATGTGCTGTCCTTTTTCAGAATTAGCTAAATTATATTTAAAGTTTTTGCTAGTCTGTGAACCAAGTTCATAATTGTCAATATTAAAATCAAAGAAGAAATCGCTTCCTTCAGATTTAATTTTATTTATCGTTAAAGATGAATTTGGAAATTCTTCAGAGCCCTCAACTTCATACAGAAAAATTTTACTTTGAACGCATGAACAAAAAAATAAAGCTGAAACAGAAATCAATATATATTTTTTCATAAACCAATTTTAAATTTTAAAATTATAAATAATTCATTGCTTTTGCCCTATTGAAACAGCTATTTTATCTAAAATTTCGTCATCAGAAGCATTTAAATCCAATTTTAATGGTTTTTTAATTTCCATTGATTGTCTGACTCCTCTTTTTTTTATAAAAATTCCCTTCCTATCAAAAGATCTTCTAAATCCATCAATTTGAATCGGTACAATTATCGGTTTATAGGTCTTAATGATGTTAAGATTACCTTTTCTAATTGGAGCATATGGTTTTGTTGTACCTTGAGGGAAGGTAATAACCCATCCATCATTTAATGCTATGCCAATATTCTCAAAATCTTTTGTATTTATATCTCGATTAATTGATTTTCCTTTTTCTCTCCAAGTTCTTTTAATTGGTACTGAGCCTGCATATGCTAAAATTCTTGGTAAAAGCCCTGACTTCATAGTTTCTTTAGCTGCTATAAAATAAATGTTGGATTTAGGATTGATTAAATAACTCAAATAATTTAAATTATCAACTCTGCCGGCTAAACTAGCCAAAAATACATGCAACATTGCTGTCACATCTGCAAAATAGGTTTGATGATTAGAAATAAATAAAACGTTTTTATGCGGTAAATCTCTTATTACTTCTGATCCTTTAATTACAAGATTATTAAATCCATTAAACCTCTTTCGAGTGAGAAATCCAAAAAAAATAATGAGTGCTTTTTTCAGAATCAAATAGTGCCCAAATGGATTCTTCTTTAACAAATAACAAAATTTACGCAAACTTAATAAAGGATTTAATCCAAAAAAATTATTTTTTATGATAGGGAAGACAATTCAATGTCTTTAACCCACATAATTAAAAGCATATAATCATATTTGGAAAGACTGTTTTTAGCTTTGTTGAGTTCTTTTTTAAATAATAGTGGATATTTTTTAACTTTTAATAGAACAGTCTTAAAATATTTAATATTGGGTTTATTGATCATATTAACTCTAAATATATAAAACGTAAAAAAAGAAATATGTTGTAAATATGTTAATATTAAAGAGCCTAGTTCAAATAAAAGTCTTAACAAACTTTTATTGTAGCTCAGCAAGGTACCTTTCTGCATCAAGAGCGGCCATACATCCAGTTCCTGCGGCAGTAACAGCCTGTCTGTATTCCTTGTCTTGAACATCTCCCGAAGCAAAAACTCCGTGAATATTCGTTTTGGTTGATTTTCCATTGGTAATTAAATATCCGTCGCTGTCCATGTCCAATTGACCAGAAAAAATATCTGTATTAGGTTTGTGCCCAATAGCAATAAAAAGACCAGAAATCTTAATTTCTTCTTTTTTTCCGCTAATATTATTTACTATTCTTAGTCCTTCAACCACCTGCTCACCTAAAACTTCATCAATTTCAGTATTAAATCTTAAATCAATATTTTTTGATGCTCTTACCCTATGCTGCATAGCTTTAGATGCTCGCATGTAATCCTTTCTTACAAGCATGGTTACCTTCGAACATATTTTTGATAGATATGTTGCTTCTTCAGCGGCCGTATCTCCACCTCCAACAATTGCTACTTCTTGACCTTTATAAAAAAACCCATCGCAAACAGCACACGCAGAGACTCCACCACCCCTTAACCTTTGTTCACTAGGAATTCCAAGATATTTAGCAGAAGCACCTGTTGAAATTATCACTGTTTTGGCATGAATTTCTTTTTTATCATCAATAGTAACAAAATGAAAACCACCCTTTTTAGATGAAAATTTAACGGATGTAGCCATTCCAATTCTTACATCTGTACCAAACCTTTCCGCTTGCTGCTGAAGTTCAACCATCATTTTTGGACCTTGAATTCCATCTGGATAACCAGGAAAATTATCAACATCAGTAGTAGTAGTAAGTTGACCTCCAGGCTCTAAGCCTGTGTATAGTACAGGTTTTAAATCAGCTCTTGCTGCATAAATTGCAGCGGTGTATCCGGCAGGACCAGAACCAATTATTAAATTTTTAACTTTTTCAATTTCTAAGCTCATATAAATTTCAAATTTACACTATAATGTATTTTAAGTTAAATACTATTATAAAAGTTATAACCAATTATTTTTTAAAAATATAGCTTTTAGTGCTTTGTATAAACAATTATATTTGCAATCTTTTTCGGGGTGTAGCGTAGCCCGGTTATCGCGCCGCGTTTGGGACGCGGAGGTCGCAGGTTCGAATCCTGCCACCCCGACAAAACATCTAATTTATCTCGGGATGTGGCGCAGCCTGGTAGCGCACACGCATGGGGTGCGTGGGGTCGCAGGTTCAAATCCTGTCATCCCGACAAAAAAAACTAAATTTATTCAATATTTTTATTTGTGATTATTGGATTTTGTGGTGGTACGGGTTCAGGTAAAAGTGTTTTGGTTAAATACGCTTATGATAAATTAGGGCCAAATAATTCATCAATAATTTCACTTGATCAATATTACAAGGATTTTTCTAACTTAAAATTCGAAGAGAGGTGTAATATAAATTTTGATCACCCAAGCTCGATTGATTTTGAGTTAATTACAAATCAATTAAGTGAACTTAAAAATGGAAATCCAGTACACATTCCAATTTACAGCTACAAAAGACATAAAAGACTAAAAAAAACTGAAATTAGTTACCCAAAAAAATTTATTCTAGTTGATGGAATTTTAATATTTTCTAACAAAAAACTTTTAGAATTAATCGATAAAAAAATTTACATCGAATGCAAAAAAGAAAAAAGGGTAAAAAGAAGAATTAAAAGAGATATTAAATATCGCGGAAGAACAGAAAAAGAAGTAATTGATAGGTTTGAAAAAAATATACACGAAATGCACGAAAAATATGTAAAACCGCATATAAAAAAAGTTGATATTATTATTAATAATGATGAAAATTTAAAGCATGCTAAATCTGAAATTGATTTAATAGTTGAAAATTTAATAAACTAATGAAAAGAAAAAAAAATAAAATACTTATATATTTTAGAAACATATATGTTATAATTGGATTAATTTTCTTTATTTGGATGGTTTTTTTGGATACAAATTCATTGGTAAAATTTATAGGACTTAAAAAAAAATTAGACCGTCTTGAAAATGAAAAAACCAAATTAGAAATTGAAATTTTAAGAGACAAAGAGTTAATTAAAAAATTAAATGATTCCATTGAAATTGAAAAATATGGAAGAGAAAAATATTTTTTAAAGAAAGAGAACGAAGATGTATATATCATAAATTATGGTGATAGCTTAAATTAAATCTTATAAATTTAATATTGATAAAAAATAAAGAATAACTTCTCGAGATGTATGTTACAATAAATTCATTTATGTCTTATTTTTAGTTAAAGTTTAAATGTGGGTAAAATAATTTCTGTAGCAAATCAAAAAGGTGGAGTTGGTAAAACAACCACTACAGTAAACCTTGCTGCAAGCCTTGGAGTTCTTGAAAAAAAAAGTTTTATTAATAGATGCAGATCCTCAAGCCAATGCAACTTCATCACTTGGTTTGAATAATGAAGATTTTGACATTAACATATACCAAGTATTTGAACATATTGGTGATATAAAAAAATCAATAATTAAAACCGATAGCCCAAACTTATTTATAATTCCATCTCACATCGATTTGGTTGCAGTTGAAATTGAGCTGGTTGATAAACCAAATCGAGAAATGATGTTAAAAAATGCTTTAAATAAAATCTCTGATGAATTTGATTATATTTTGATCGATTGCCCTCCATCCCTAGGTTTAATAACCTTAAATGCACTTACTGCTTCAAATTCAATAATTATACCCATACAATGCGAATATTTTGCTTTAGAAGGGCTTGGGAAATTACTCAACACAATAAAAAGTATTCAAAAAATTCACAATAATTTATTGGAAATTGAAGGAATGTTATTAACTATGTATGATTCAAGATTGAGATTATCTAAACAAGTTGTAGAAGAAGTAAAAAAACATTTTTATAACATGGTATTTAATACAATTATTTCAAGAAATGTTAGACTTGGAGAGGCTCCTTCTTATGGGGAAACGATTATTAATTATGATGCTTCTTCCAAGGGAGCAAATAACTATTTGAAATTCGCAGAAGAATTGATACTTAAAAATAGCTGATATGGCAAAAGCAAACAAACGTCAAGCAATAGGAAGAGGTTTATCTGCTCTATTAAAAAATAATGAAAATCAGCCAGAAAACAGACGCGGAGGTAATGTTCTAGAAATCCCCATTCATGAGATTGATTTTAATCCAAATCAACCTAGAAAAAAGTTCAATGTTGAGCTTATTTCTGAATTAGCGGTTTCAATAAAAAAATTAGGCTTAATACAGCCAATAACAGTTAGAAAAATTAATTCAAATAAATATCAAATTATCGCTGGTGAAAGAAGATTTAAAGCTGCCAAAACCATCGGATTAAATCATATACCGTGTTACATCAAATCTGCTGACGACAAACAATCAGTTGAAATGGCTCTTGTTGAAAACATTCAGCGTTCTGACCTTGACCCTATTGAAATTGCTATGTGTTGTGATAAAATAATTAACGAGTCTAAATTAACACAGGACGAATTAAGTGTCAGGATTGGAAAAAAAAGAACAACAATAACTAATTATTTAAGACTTTTAAAATTAAATCCAATAATTCAATCTGGAATTAGAGATGGTTTTATCTCTATGGGTCACGGTAGGGCTCTGCTTTCAATTTCAAATTCTGAAATTCAAATGGAGTTTTATAAAAAAATAATTTCAAAAAATTTGTCGGTTAGACAAACTGAAAAAATTATTAAGGAAAAAAATAAATTGACAACTTTGAAATTCGAAGATTTCACAAAAAAACATATTTCTTTTTTGTCAAAATATTTTGAAACAAAAGTTGTTACTAATTTAAATAGTAAAGGAGATGGTAAAATCATAATTTCATTTAAAAATGAGGAGGGTTTTAATTCTATTTTGAAAAAAATTAAATGAATTTGAAAATTATTTTTTATACATTCCTATTAGGTTTAAATTTTACTATTTCACAAGAGATAAAATCTGAAAATATTATTCCAATTATTGATGAAGACCCCTTACGTCCTTCAAAAGCTGCTTTTTATTCAGCTGTAATACCTGGTTTGGGGCAAATTTTTAATAAAAGATATTGGAAAGTTCCATTAGTGTATGGTGCAATTGGAGCATCTATATATGCTTATGACTTTAATGAAAAAAACTATAAAAGGTATAGAAATGCTTATAAAAGAAGAATTTCTGGATTTCAAGATGATGAATTTCAATCCATAATTTCAGATAATAACCGACTAATTGATGGACAAAACTTTTACAAGAGAAATAGAGATAGGTCTATGTTGTTTATTGTTGGATTTTATTTTTTAAATATTTTGGATGCAAATATTGATGCACATTTGAAACAATACAATGTTAATAGTGATCTAAGTATCAGACCTTTTATAGAAAATGATAGTCAAAATTTATTTATTCAAAGTGGAATTAGCTTAACTTTGAGTTTATAATGAAAATCGCATTAGTTGGATATGGGAAAATGGGTAAGGCAATTGAAAAAGTTGCTATCGACAGAGGTCACACAATCAAAACAATTATCGATAAAAATAATAGCTCTGAAAAACTTGGTAGTGTCGATGTTACCATCAATTTTTGTACTCCGAAAACTGCAGTAAATAATATTACAAATTCATTCAATCAAAACATTCCAGTTGTTAGCGGCACAACCGGATGGATTAATGAAATAGATTATGTCAAAAAGGTATGTTTAGAGAATAATACTGCTTTTTTATACTCGTCTAATTTCAGTTTAGGAGTTAACATTTTTTACAGTGTCAATAAAAAGTTGGCTAATATTATTAATAAATACAATCAATATGATTTGAAATTAAGCGAAATTCATCACGAAAAAAAAATTGATAAACCCAGTGGAACTGCAATACAATTAGCAAATGATATTATTGAAAATAGCAAATACATTAACTGGACTTCCAATAAAAAAATTATAAAAAATCATATTCCAATTAAATCTATTAGGTCAGGAAATATTACAGGCACACACACGGTTAATTATTCTTCAAAGATTGATTCTATTAGACTTGAACATATTGCGCATAACAGGCATGGATTTGCTCTCGGTGCAGTTATTGCTGCTGAGTGGATAATTGGAAAAACTGGAATTTTTACTTTAGATGATGTTCTTGATTTAAATTGATTACACAATGACTCTGGCTCAATTGTTTATTTTTTTTATTTTATGTCAAATTTTAATATTTCTAAAACTTTGGAAATTATACCGAATAGCCGGTTATTCCTCATACAGTGCACTAATACCTATATATAATTCAATAGTTTTAATGCGTATCATAAGACGTCCAACGTGGTGGGTGGTTTTATTATACATACCAATTGTAAACCTACTAATGTTGCCAGTTGTGTGGATAGAGACGTCAAGAAGCTTTGGACGTAATTCAATCAGTGATTCTGTTTATACCTTATTGAGCTTAGGTTTGTTTGGATTCTACATTAATTACTTCATTAATGTAGAATATAAAAAAGACAGAGATTTAAAGGCAAAAACCAAATTTGGAGAATTTATTGGATCAACAATTTACGCAATTATTATAGCTACGATTGTTCATGCTTATTTTTTACAACCATTTATAATTCCAACCGGTTCACTTGAAAAAAGTTTACTTGTTGGTGATTTTCTACTAGTTAGTAAGTTTCATTATGGTGCAAGACTTCCTCAAACAGCTATTTCAATGCCAATGATGCACGATACAATTCCATTAATTAAATCTAGGTCTTATTTAAAAAAACCACAACTTCCATATTTGAGGCTACCAAAATTGCAAAAAATTAAAAGAAATGATATTGTGGTTTTTAACTGGCCTGCAGATACTGTTAGACAATTTTTTAAAAAAGAAAAGAGAGTTGACAAACCAATTGATAAAAAATCAAACTATGTAAAAAGATGTGTTGGATTACCAGGTGATACCTTATCAATAGTGGATGGAATAATTTATATTAATGGTACAAAATCTGAGATGCCTTATAGAGCTAATCCATTATTTCCATACTTAGCTTACAGCTCACAAGGAATTTCTTCAAGGAAATTAATTCAAAATGGTATTGATGATTTTAATTTTAGAAAATATGTCATCAAAAATATTAATCAACAAATTTTTGATGAACTCAAATCACAAATAAACGTGATTGATAATGATTTAAAGAATTTCGTTGTGCTTACAGGACCAAAAGGATTACCAATTAAAACTGTGAAAAAGTATAGAATTCAAGCATCTGAAATTTTAGAGAGTAAAAAAAAATTATTTCTAACCGAAAAAGAAGCTGAAAATTTGATTAAAACTATGCCATTAGATAGTCTAGTGCAGTTAATCAAAATAAAAACTTTTAATGAAGATTTTTTTCCTAATAATTTAAAATATAATTGGAATGAAGACCAATTTGGACCAATAACAATTCCAAAAGCAGGAGATAGTGTGGAAATTAATAAAGTCTCGTTCCCCCTTTATAAAAAAATAATTCAAGATTATGAAAAAAACGATGTAAAGGTTTTAAAAAACAGAATTCTTATTAATAATCAGGAAATTAAGACCTACGCTTTTAAACAGGACTACTTCTGGATGATGGGAGATAATAGACATAACTCTGAGGACAGCCGCTCATGGGGATTCGTTCCTGAAGATCACATAATTGGTAAACCAGTTTTTATATGGATGAGTATAGATGGATTCATGGATGGAATTTCTAATTGGAAACCAAGATGGAATAGAATTTTTTCAACTGTAGGAGGTGAAGGGGAAAGAAAATCATATTTTGGTTACTTTGTAGGATTATTAATTATATGGCAAGTATTAGTTTTTATTCGCAAAAGAGGAAAAACTAATTAATGTCAAAAATACTAGTACCTCTTCCATATACAGGCTCAATTGAGTTATGGTCTCACATTATCAAATCAAAAACAATTTGTATTGAAGCCCATGATAATTATCAAAAACAAACTCAAAGAAATAGGCTTTATATTCATGGGGCAAATGGAAAGCTTATGCTGTCAATTCCTGTTAAGCACAAAGGAGAAATTGGTCACCAAAAGTACAGAAATGTTGAAATAGATAATAGTAGCAACTGGAAATTAAATCATCTAAAATCAATACAAATTGCATATAGATCATCTCCATATTTTGAATTTTATGAAGAAATTTTTTTTGAGATTTTTTCATCAAATTATAGTTATTTATTTGATTTCAATAAAACAATTTTCAATAAAATTTTAGAGTTATTGGATATCACAACTAATATATCTTTTTCCAAAGTTTACCAACCTAGTCCCTTATTTGATGATTTGAGAAAATTATGTGAAATAAAAAAAAATCAAAATAAATTTGAATTAAATTACAATCAAGTTTTCATTCAAAAAAATGGTTTCATAAACAACCTTTCAGTTATAGATCTCTTATTTAATGTTGGACCAACCTGTAAATCAATTTTAAAAAAAATAAAATTATAAAACAGGCCATAAGCCGGATTCTGTCGTGCCTTATCATTAATCTTAGCAAAACATTACTGTTTTGCTTTATCCGCCTACCCTCCAACTTGGGCGCGCTACCCTCAGTGCTGGTATACATGGCGTTTCACCTCATAGAGTTTACATGATTTCACTACAGCCTAACTGTACATACTTTCTGTTGCACTAGTCCTAACTCTAAAGAGTCGACGGGAGTTACCCGCTATGATGCGCTATGGTGTCCGGACTTTCCTCTCTAAATAATTAGAGCGATAAGGTGGCCTGCTAAACAAAAATACATTTTTTCTAAAAAATTATTTAATTAAAAAAAACGAGTTTACGTATCTTTACTTTATGAGTGATTTTGTTGTATCTGCATTAAAATATAGACCAAAAAAATTTTCAGATGTTATTGGTCAAGAAGCTGTTACAAAAACATTAGTGAATGCCATTGCAACAAATAAAATTCCAAATGCAATGATATTTTGTGGGCCAAGAGGTGTAGGTAAGACAACTTGTGCAAGAATTTTTGCAAATGAAATAAATAGACATCAAAATAATGATTTGGCATTTAATGTTTTTGAGCTTGATGCTGCATCTAATAATTCAGTTTCTGATATAAGAAATTTAATTGAACAAGTTAGAATTCCTCCTCAAACAGGTAAGTTCAAAGTTTTTATTATTGATGAAGTTCATATGTTAAGTCAAACTGCTTTCAATGCTTTTTTAAAAACACTTGAGGAACCCCCAAAACATGCAGTCTTTATTCTTGCAACGACAGAGAAAGAAAAAATAATACCAACAATTTTATCAAGATGTCAAATTTTCGATTTTAAGAGAATTAAACCTATTGAGGTTAAATCATTTTTAATTAACATCGCTGAGAAAGAAAAAATAAAATTTGATGAAGGTGCGATAGATATAATTTCCCAAAAATCTGATGGAGCAATGCGTGATGGTTTGTCAATATTTGATAGGATGGTGACATTTACTAATTCTAATTTAAATTCAAAAGATGTTTCGCTAAATCTTAATTTGCTTGATAAATCAACTTACATTGAAATATGTGAAAAATTATTTATAGGAGATTTTAGTAAACCTATAATTACGTTTAACGATTTGATTAGCAGTGGATTTGATGGTTTTCAATTTATTGACGGATTATGTAGACACATAAGAGATTTAATTATGTGTCATGATATAAGTACTGCTGATTTACTAGATTTAGACAGCAAAACAAAGGAAAAAATCATTTTACAATCAAAAAATAAATCAAAAGAAATTTTATTATTTGCATTAGATATTTCGAATGAATATTCACTTAAATATAAAACTAGTATTAATCCAAACTTGCAAGTCGAATTATGTTTAATGCAAATCGCATCAATTAATGAAGAAAAAAAAAAAAATTACATAAAGCCTATTGACCTGACAGAAAACCAAAAAAAAACAGATATAATCAATGATGCGGAAGTAAATACTAAGGAAAAAGATGAGATAAATAATAAAAAACCCCTCAAAATAAATATTTCTACTAGTGGAGTTTCAGAATTATCAATTTCAAGTATTAAATATAAATCAAAAAATAAAAATATAGAGAAAAATGTTACTGAAGTTAAACCTTCAAATAATTTAATTAAGGAAGAAGAACTTGTATCAAAATGGATGATATTTTTGGAAGAAATTATTAGAAAAGGTGAAAAAAATTTAGCAGCATTGTTACAACTAGATACTCCCAGACTTAAAAATAAAATTGAAGTTCATTTTAATGTACCAAATCAAACCAACAAAATTGAGCTTGAAAAAAATAGTGTTTCTTTAGTGAGATATTTAAAAAAAGAATTAAAAAATGATTACTTGAAACTAATTGTAAATTTAGTTGAAGTTGATAAAAAAAAATTTATATATACTAGTGAAGAAAAATATAATAATCTGAAAATGAAAAACCCAGAAATTGAAAAATATAAAAAAAATTTTTTCTTAGAATACTAATTGATTCCTTTCTTTTTATTTCTTAAATACAGCAGCTTTATAGTGCCATCTGCTAAACCTATTTTTGGAACATAAATTTTATTAGAACCACTCAACTTCATAGCCAATAAGTAAACATTTACAGCTTGAACTATAACATCAGCCCTGTCTGGGTTCATTTGATGATTAATTATCAGCTCTTCAAAAGATTGCTTTTTTAATTTTTCGTATTGTTTACATAGAAAAATGTATGAAAGTGGTTTTCCTATTTTTTTACCAGATATTTTAAAGATTTTATTGATTGTTCCTCCTGAACCAATTAGTGATATTCCACTGTATTTTTTTGTTTTTTTTACAATCCATTTTTCAAAAAAATTCCACTCATTGCTTGATACCATTTTTTTTAAAATTCTGACAGTACCAATCTTAAAAGACTTTGAATCAATAATTTTTTTTCCATTTATCAAAGTCAGTTCTGTGCTACCTCCGCCTACGTCAACATGTAAATAGTTTTTTTTAGGATTGAAAAAATTTTCTAAATCAGTCAATGCAATTAATTCAGCTTCTCTTTTACCATCAATTAATTCAATTTTAATATTAGTTTCATTGAATATTCTCTCAACAACTTGTTTACCATTTTTAGCCTCACGTAAAGCAGAAGTAGCACAAGCTATGTAATCATCAACTTCATTAATTTCCATTATATATTTAAACGATTTTATTGCTTTGACAATTCTTAAAATATTTTTTTTACTAATGGAACCAGAGCCAAATGTGTCTTCACCTAATCTTATTGGCACTCTTACTAAAGAATTTTTTGAAAAAAAAGGCTTAGTAAATTTATCTTTTTCAATTACATTACTAATTAAAAGCCTTATGGCATTAGATCCTATGTCGATAGCGGCAAGCTTATATATAGTCAATTTATATTACTTTATCTTGATAATATTTATATATAGCATACTGGGATCTTATGTCTTTTACCCCATATTTTCTGTACTTATTATTAATTTCATGATTAACATTTCTAGATTTTATATTATCATGCCAACTAATTTCAAATGTATCTATGATTTCTTGTTGAAGTTGTTTATCATATATTGGACATGAAACTTCAACTCGGTTATCAAGATTTCTAGTCATCCAATCTGAAGAAGATATGAATATTTCTCTTTGTCCACAATTTTCAAATATCACTAATCTGGGATGCTCTAAAAATCTATCAATAACACTAATAACTTGAATATTGTCACTAAAACCCTTTACACCGGGAACTAAACAACATACTCCACGAATTATCATTCTGATTTGAACTCCATTTTGACTAGCTTTATACAATGCTTCTACAATCTTGATATTTGTCAAATTATTAATTTTGACTCTTATCAGGGCGTTTTTTCCATTTTTTGCATTTTCAATTTCACGATTAATTCGATTTATAATTCCTGTAGAAGTACTGTATGGAGATATTAAAATTAATTTATGATTAGGATACTTATAATTCATTTCTAAAAAAGTAAATACTCTTAATACTTCTTTTAGAATCTGCTGATTTGAGGTGAACAATGTAAAATCGGTGTAAAGTCTAGCGGTAGACTCATTAAAGTTTCCAGTGCTTATGAACCCATACCTTTTTAATTTATTACTAACCTTTTTTTGAATTACACATATTTTAGAGTGAACTTTTAAATTAGGAATTCCAAAAATAAGTCGGATTCCTTCCTTTTTAAAAACCTCTGCGTATCTTATGTTAGCTTCCTCGTCAAATCTCGCTTGCAATTCTATTTGAACTGTTACTCTTTTTCCATTTCTTGCAGCTTGCATAAGTAAATTTGCTACTTGTGATACCTCTGAAAGTCTATATATTGTAATAAATACTGTTTTTACATCTTTATCAACTGAAACTTCTCTCAAAAAATTAATTAAGTAATCAAATTTGTGGTAAGGTGTATATTGTAAATAATCTCTCTTATCAATCTGCTCAATTAAACTTTCATAAAGGTTAAAATTGTTAATTTTTAGAGGCTTAAGATTATCATACAATAAGTCATTTCTGTCTAAACTAGGAAATTTGATATAATCTTTTCTATTTTGATATTTACCTCCTGCGATAATACTATCTCTAGAACCAATGTTAAATTTTTCTAATAACATTTCTAAAGTATCATCATCAATATCTTTATCATAATCAAACCTAACTGGGTCTCCGTCATCTCTATCTTTTACACTTGCGGCTATTTTGTCTACGTAACTTTTGTTTATATCGTCATCAAAATCAAGCTCGGCATCTCGTGTAAATTTTATCATATGTATTTTTATTTCTTTTGGACTAAAATTCATAAAAATTTTATATGATTGATGCCTTATCAAATCATCTAACATTATTAAATTAATTTTGTCTTCTTGTGATGGTAAAACTATTATCCTATCTAAATGGCTTGGAATTTCGATTAATCCATGAGTGATTTTATTTTCATCATCAATAATTTTTGAGACTAAAAAAACATTATTAGTGGTCTTACTTAATATTTGGGTGTTCTCATTAACTATAATTACTTGTAAAAAAGGATAAATTTTCTTTTCAAAGTAATCCTCAATAAATGGTTTTTGGTTTGTTTCAATATTAAGTTCATCACAAAAAAATATATTTTCATGTTGTAATTCCTTAATTATTTTTTCAAAAGTTTCAAAACTTTCTTGTTGGAGTTTAATTGTTTTTTCAGTAATCTCATTTAATAATTTTTCAGCTTTTTTAGATTCTTCAATCTCATCATGTATTTGTGCAATTCTCTTAACTGTTGCATACCTTACTTTGAAAAACTCGTCTAAATTATTTGAAAAAATTCCAATAAATCTTATTCTTTCAATTAAGGGAACATTTTTATCTTGTGCCTCCTGTAATACTCTTTGATTAAAATCAAGCCAGCTAATCTCTCTATTTACAAAAGGTATTGCCATTAAATTAGTTTTGGAAAAAAATGTTCTGTACTTGCATCACTAATAGATGACCATAAAGATACCTTAAAATGAAAAATCACTATACCTGCTGTAGGAATATTATCAACGTATTTGTTAGAAAAAGTATTAAAAATATTTGTACATGCTGAGTTATGCCCAAATGTCATTACAATTGATATTTTATTATCTAAATTTTTAACGAAATTTAAAACATTATCTCCTTGAAAATCATACAACGAGGGTTCTTCGCTATACAAATATTTTGGGTGATTTATACCATTTAAAACAATTTCAGCTGTGTCTTTGGCTCTTAGAGCTGGACTTGAAAAAGCATAATCTAGTATTATTTGTTTTTGTTTTAAAAGTGAAGAAATTTTTTTTGAATCATTCTCACCTCTTTTGCTTAGTGGTCTATTTATGTCTGGTAAATTATATTCCCATGAGGATTTTCCATGTCTCATCATTATCCACGTCTTCATGGCGCGAGCTTAACATATTCCCAATTTGATTGAACTTTAAAAAATTTTACTCTGTCATGCAAACGGTTCGGTCTACCCTGCCAAAACTCATAAGAGTGTGGAGTTATCTTTATTCCACCCCAGTTAGTTGGCCGAGGAATTTTAACTCCCTTATACTTATTTTCAATTTTCTTTAGTCTTTCTATTAAAAAAATTTTTGAGGGAATCTCTCTACTTTGTGGAGAAACATGTGCCCCCAACTGACTTCCCCTAGGACGACTTTTAAAATATTCATCTGATATTTTTTTTGAAGACCTTATTGCCTTTCCATTAATAATTATTTGTCTCTCCAAGTTGGGCCAATAAAATGACATACACACATTAGGGTTTTCAAATATAGATTGAGCCTTCACACTCTCGTAATTGGTGAAAAAAATAAATGACTCATTAACTATTTTTTTTAATAATACTACTCTAGACCTTAAATCACCAATTGAATTAATTGTACTTAAAGTAAATGCATTTACCTCGTCTACTCCTTCATGATTTGATACTTCGTCAAACCAAATTTTAAATAAATCAATTGGATGGGATGGTAATTTTTCAAAATCTATAGAGAGTTTGTCATAGGATTTCCTGAGTTCAGATAATTTTTTTTTCATTTTATAAAAATAATAAAGAACTGATTAAATTATTTCTGCTCCATCATATGATAAAACAATATTTGGAAAAATCGTTATAGCTTCATCATAAAAAGCCTTTTTATTTTTATATCTAGAAGAATAATGACCTAAAACTAACTTTTTAACTTCTGATTTCTTAGCAATTTTTGCTGCATCTAATGCAGTACTGTGCAATGTTTTTTTTGCAATTTCTGAGTGAGTTTTTAAAAATGTTGATTCATGATATAGAATATCAACCCCTTTTATAATATTAACAATTTCCTCAAAATAAATTGTATCAGTGCAATATGCATATTTTTTGATTTTTGGAGGATTAAATGTTAGTTCAGAATTATGAATTTTATTTCCATTTTCAGTAATTATGTCCTTTCCGTTTTTTAAATCTAAATAGCAATACTTATTTATTTTTAATACATTAATTTTTTTGATATTCAAAATTCTATGACCAATTTTCTCCTCAAATAAAAAACCATTAGTATAAATTCTGTGTTTTAATGGAATTGTTGAAACTTTAACTTTTGAATCATTAAAAATAATTTCAGATTTGTTCAAATTAAGTTCACGAAAATGAATCTTATAAGTAGTCCATGAGTTACCCGCTTTAAGAATTTCAGTGATAATCTTCTTTATACCCAATGGCCCATATATATGAACTACTGATTTTCTTCCTAAAAGATTAAATGTTGATAAAAGCCCCGGTAAACCAAAAAAATGATCACCATGTAAATGTGAAATAAAAATATGCTTTATACTGGAAAAAGATACGTTTGATTTTCTAATTTGAACTTGAGTACCCTCTCCGCAGTCAATCAAAAATTTATGATTTTTTATAAATAAAATTTGAGATGTTGGGTTTTTATCGATTTGTGGAGTTGATGAATGACAACCTAAAATTTTAATTTTCATTTAACTATTGATTTCTCTCTCGATTTCCTCTAATACAATAACATCAATGGCTTCTTGAACTGTGGGAACTATTGAAAATAAATTTTTTTTATTTGTTTTTAAATGTTTTGATACTACAACCAATGATTTTTTAAATTTATAAACATAATCATTCATTATTTTTTGACATTTCTGATTTAAGCTTGTTTCGAGCTCAAATTGTACAATAATGTTGAGGTCAAGGTTTTCTAATTTAATTTTATTTACAGAAGTAAATTTAATTAACTTCCAATTAGTATTCATAGCTTTGAAGCAAGTAAATACATTATTGCCATTCTTACAGCAACACCATTTTCAACTTGATCTAATATCACAGAGTAATTGGATTCAACAACCTCACTTGATAGCTCGACTCCCCTGTTAATTGGTCCAGGATGCATTATTGTAATATCCTTACCTAAATCATTAAGAATTTTTTTTGTAATTCCAAAATATTTTGAATATTCTCTGTTTGAAGGAAAGTAACTGGATTTCATTCTTTCAAATTGAACCCTTAAAACATTAGCTACATCACACCACAGTAGAGCTTTTTTAAGATTAGTTTCTACTGCGACACCAAGAGATTTGATATATTTTGGTATTAGTGTTGTGGGGCCACATACACACACCTCAGCACCTAATTTTTTTAAAGCATATATATTAGACAATGCGACTCTTGAATGTAAAATATCACCAATTATTACAATTTTTTTTCCAGAAATATTACCAAATTTTTGTTGAATTGTGTAAGCATCCAATATAGCCTGAGTTGGGTGCTCATTAGAGCCATCTCCAGCATTTATAATTATTGATTTTACTTTTTTTGAAATCATACTCGCAACTCCCTCGCTAGGATGTCTTACAACAATCATGTCAACTTTCATCGATATAATATTGTTAATCGTATCAATAAGAGATTCACCTTTTTTGATTGAAGAAACTGATGATGAAAAATTTATTACATCTGCTGATAATCTTTTTTGGGCTAATTCAAATGACAACTTTGTTCTTGTACTGTTTTCAAAAAAGAGATTAGCAATGGTAATATCTCGAAGGGTAGGTACTTTTTTAATTGGACGATTTAGAACTTCCAAAAATCTATCTGTGGTCTCAAAAATCAGATTTAAATCTGAAGCTTTTAAATCTTTTATGCCTATCAAATTTCTAACACTTAGTTCACTCATTAGTTTCATTAATTATGTAAACACTATTTTTATTATCGTCAGCGCTTAAATTGACAAAAACTTTTTCATTTTGTATGGCATCTACCTGCCTACCGGAAAAATCAGGCTGTATTGGTAAATGTCTAGCAAAGCGTCTATCGATTAACACTAATAATTGAATTTTCGAGGGTCTGCCATAATAATCTAGTGCTGATAAAGCAGATCTAACACTTCTTCCAGTATATAACACATCATCAATGAGTATTATTTTTTTTCCTTCAATATCATTTTCCATGTTATTAAAATTTGGATTTAAAACCTTGTCACGTCGAAAATCATCCCTGTGAAAAGTAATATCTAAAAAATTTATTTTTAAATTTTCAATTTTGTGTTGCTCTTCTAAAATTTTTTTTATTGATTTAGATAAAACTAAACCTCTAGGCTGTAACCCAACAATTACTGAGTCTTTAAAGTCACCATGAGCTTCTTTTAATTGACATGCTAATCTATTAAGAATGATTTTGAGATTTTTCGAACTAAGAAGAAGTTTTTTGTTCATCAAAATTTTTACAAAAATATAAAAATTTGAAGTTTAGTTTGATAATATTATTTAACAGGCTGAAAAATAATAAGTAAATTGAAAACAAAACTGTTAAAATGAAAATTTTCAAGACATTAATTATTTTTTTTCTAATATTTTTTGCTGTAAACTGCAATAAACAAAGTTCTGAGAAAGCAATACTAGTAATTCATGGCGGTGCAGGTTGGATTTCAAAAGGAACAATTTCAGAAGAATTGGAAAATGAATATAAATTAAAACTCAGAGAGTCACTCATAGCTGGTAGAAAAATACTAAATAATAAAGGCTCATCACTTGATGCTGTACAAGTATCAATAAGAATTTTAGAAGATTCACATCTTTTTAATGCAGGCAAGGGCTCAGTTTTTACTCATGACGAAAAAATTGAAATGGATAGTTCAATAATGGATGGATACACAGGTGACGCAGGATCTGTCTCAGGAATTAGAACCATCAAAAACCCAATAGATTTGGCGAGAGAAATCCTCGATAACTCAGTTCATGTTTTTCTAAGCGGTAAAGGTGCCGAAGATTTTGCAATAGAAAGAGGGTTAGTTCAAGTTGACGAAAGTTATTTTTTTACAAAAAAAAATTATGACAAATTAATACAAGTCAAAATGGAAAATCAAGATATTAAAAAAGAAAAAATTGGAACTGTTGGCGCTGTAGCTATTGATTTTCAAAATAATATTTCGGCTGGAACATCAACTGGAGGAATGACAAATAAGCGTTACGGCAGAGTTGGAGATGTTCCAGTTATCGGTGCTGGTACTTATGCTGAAAATGGTGTTTGTGGTATTTCAGCCACTGGGCACGGGGAATTTTTTATTAGAAATGTTGTTGCCTATGATATAGCTGCAAGAATTAAATACAAAAATGAAAATATTCAAAAAGCTTCAAGAGAAGTAATAAAAAATTTGAAGTCAATTGGTGGCTTGGGAGGTGTTATTGGATTAGACCAAAACAAAAATGTTGTAATGCCTTTCAATACTAAGGGCATGTTTAGGGGATACATTTCAGAAAAGGGTGAACCAGTCGTAATGATTTACGGAGACCAGAACTAACTAATAACAATTTCTTTAGAAATTTCCTCGTAAACACCTGAAGTTAATTTCTCTCTAATTTTAGAAAATGCGTTCAATGTTTCGTTTACATCATCGATTGTATGAGATGCTGTTGGAATTAATCTAAGCAATATTAGGCCCTTGGGGATAACAGGATAAACCACAATAGAACAAAATATTCCAAAATTTTCACGAAGGTCTTTTACCAACACCATAGCTTCAGGTATACTTCCTTTTAAATATACTGGTGTTACACAACTCTGCGTAGAACCAATATCAAAACCTCTCTCTTTTAAACCATTTTGCAAGGCGTTTACATTATTCCATAAATTTTGCTTAAGTTCTGGCATAGTTTTAATCATTTCCAATCTTTTAATTGCTCCTTTAACTAAAACTAACTGTAAAGATTTTGCAAAGACTTGTGATCTCATATTATATTTCATGTAATCGATAATTTCTTTGTCCCCTGCAATAAATGCGCCTGTACTTGCCAAAGATTTAGCAAACGTTGCAAAGTAAACATCAATTTCTTTCATGACACCTTGCTCATTTCCAGCGCCACTTCCATTGTCTCCAAGAGTACCAAAACCGTGCGCATCATCCACTAAAAAACGAAAATTGTATTTGGATTTCAAAGCAACTATTTCTTTTAATTTACCTTGTTCACCCCTCATACCGAAAACACCCTCGGAAATTACTAATATTCCACCACCAGTGTCATCGGTTATTTTTGTAGCACGCATCAAATTTTTTTCTAAACTTTGGATGTCATTGTGTCTGAAAGTGAATCTTTTCCCCAAGTGCAATCGAACACCGTCAACTATGCATGCGTGAGAATCAACATCATAAACAATAACATCATTTTTTGAAACGAGGCTATCAATGGTTGATAAAATGCCTTGATATCCAAAATTTAGTACGTATGTAGCCTCTTTTCCAATAAAATCAGCAAGATTATTTTGAAGAATTTCGTGGTATGTAGTATGGCCAGACATTAATCTTGCACCCATTGGATATGCAGACCCATGCTTGCTTGCCGCATCGGCATCTACTTTTCTAACCTCAGGATTATTGGCTAATCCTAAATAATCATTAATACTCCAAGTAATTACTTCTTTACCCTGAAATTTCATCCTATTTCCAATCGGACCCTCGAGCTTTGGAAAAGCAAAGTAACCTTCAGCAGCTGAAGCCCATTTACCTAAAGGGCCTTTATTTTTTCTAATTTTTTCAAATAAGTCTGAAGTCAATTTTTTTTTTACAAATATATGTATAGTGTTGAACTATTTTGTATAATTAATTAATATATTCAACATCGTTGTCTAGATTCATGTTGTTTTTGTTTAAAAATCCTTGATTAATCATCCAATCGTCGCTATAAATTTTACTCATATATTTTGAGCCATGATCGCAGAATATCACAACAACAACA